>JGI24708J26588_10001398_pt1 | contig 19127 bp, 20 predicted proteins | sample BioPla1DNA2_FD_26588 | JGI IMG/M metagenome (IMG submission 26588) | reverse complement strand
ATATCAAAATAAAAAAAGATCTGTGCTTTATTACACAATTTGCCTAATATTTTATACATCTTCAAATAATTATATCAGATGTGAAATTTTTAGACAACCAACAAAAAACAAACATATGTCTGACATTATAGCAAAATAATGGTATAATATAGAAAACATTTTGATACGAGCTGAGCAGGATGGTAAAATAATAATGAAAGAGTTTTGGTGATGGATAAAAGATTAAAATTGCATAACAGTAATCTGGATGGAAAACTTAGAGTTCTGATATAGAAAAACTGAGAAGAATCAGGGATAATATACTTGATATTTCTTCACTGGAAGACCTGAATAAATATATGAATTAAAAATGATTTTAAGATACTTAAAGCCAGTACTGTTAAAAGAGGCAGTATACTGGNTTAATTTATTATTATTATTTATCTGCGTATAATATTGAATATTAGACTAAATAGCCGGGAAAGAGCTGAACAAAAGTAATTGACATATGCTCATAAGCCTGTTATTCTAATTATAAGAAATTGAAGGGAGCAATCTGTATGTATGAAGTAAAAGAAAAGAAATTAATTCTGAAACAGGGAACTGTTAATGAGGGGTTAATCGCAGTGGCCAGTGGCAAAGGGGGAGTGGGCAAATCAACTGTGACCGTAAACCTGGCTACAGCATTGGTGAAGAAAGGAAAGAAGGTAGGTATAATCGATGCGGATATACATGGCTTCAGTGTACCCCGTATATTGGGACTGGAAGAACAGGTCATGGCCAGGAGTGAAAAGGAGATAATCCCGCCTGCCAGAGAGGGGATTAAGGTGATGTCTATGGGTTCTTTTGTGGAAGAGGATAATCCTGTCGTCTGGCGTGCACCATTACTTCTGGGAATTTTACAGCAGTTTATGGAAGATGTTGTCTGGGGTGAGCTTGATTATTTGCTATTTGATCTGCCTCCTGGCACGGGAGATATGGCTTTAAATATCATGCAAAAGTTACCTCATGCCTCCCTGTTAGTGGTCACTACACCTCAGCAAACTGCTGCCAGTGTAGCAGGTCGGATTGCTATACTGGCAGAAAAATTGAATATCCAGTTACTTGGTATAATAGAGAATATGTCCTATTTCCAGTGTTCAGATTGTGGCAAAAAGGAATACATATTCGGGCAGGGCGGCGGTAAGGAATTGGCGGAAAGATTGAGAACTCAGTTACTGGCTGAATTGCCACTCCTGCCTTTGGTCCGCCAATCCAGTGACCAGGGCCAGCCCATATTATATACAGAACCAGAAAGCGAAATCGCTCAAAAATACCTGGAGATTGCTGAAAAAGTTATAGGAAAAGCAAAGGGCTTTGATCCCTCTATTAAGCCAGTTTTATAAATTATAACTATATAGTAATAGTCAAATCCTGATACCAATTGTTATAGTGTTTCTACCTAAATTTTCGCCCCTATTGCCCAACACTTTACCCCCGTTAGACATATGCCTGAAGGAGATATAATAGTTTCTTTTTCATTCTTTTCGCCTCCTTAATTTTACGATGATAAAATAATTCTACCATATTTTACCCTTAATTTAAAGGGATTTTGTCGAAATATCTGGAAGAAAGGGTGTTTTTGAGAAGGAAATTGAAATGAAAAAAGGGAGAAACTTCTCCCTTAAAATAATTATTAACATTTGCTAAAAACCTACTCAATCCCCAGCGCTGCCAGTAGCTGCTGGTAATTTGAAGCACCTACTTTTTTATTGATGATAATCCCGTTTTCATCAATAAAATAGCTGGTTGGAGTCCCCCTGACCAGATATTCAACAGCTACCCTGCCGCTGCTGTCCAGTAAAGCTGGAAAGGTGAAACCATTGGTCAGAAGGTAGTTAATGACCTTGCCCCTGTCTTCCCTTATATTTACAGCCAGTATCTCGATATCTGGGTATTCAGCATGAAGTCTCTGTAATTCAGGCATCTCCATCCTGCAGAAAACACAATCAGTGGTCCAGAAATTAATGATGACCTTATTTCCCCGTAGTTTGCTCAGGGTGATTTCTTCACCATTAACCTTTTTCAGGGTAAAATCGGGAGCCAGGTCTCCGATATTTGTTCCGGTTTTTATGCTTTCATCCAGACTATCTTTATTTTCTGTTTTATTGTTAAAAAATTGATAAGTTACTATAGCCCCCAGCAGGATGACAAGGAGCATTGCAAGTATAAGAATACCTTTCTTTTTCATATCTGTACCCTCCTTTCAAAATTTAAACCGGTAATTAAATATAATTGGTAAAGATTAATAGGCCCAGGATTATCAACAGTAAACCGGCCAATTTCTGCAGCAAAGGCAGATAGCGGTTGATTTTTTTTAATCTGGGCAGGAACTGGTCCAGGAAGAGGGCTGCCAGAAAAAAGGGCAGGGCAAAGCCCAGGGAATAAAAGGCCAGCAGTAATCCGCCCTGGAAAAGCCTTTCCTGTGTTCCGGCATAGATAAGGATAGATGACAGGATTGGGCTGATACAGGGGGTCCAGGCAAAGGCCAGTGCCAGGCCCATAACCAGCGGCCGGAGGAATCTATTCCTGCTTTTCAGTTTCAGGCCCTTTTCCTGATAGAGAAAATCAATCTTTATCAGCCCGCTGAGATGCAGGCCCAGCATAAAGACAGCCAGCCCGCTTACCCTTTTCAGGGCATTTAAATTCCTTAATAAAAACTGGCCGAGCAGGGTGGCTGACAGGCCCAGGGCAATAAAGACCAGGGAAAAGCCGGCTATAAAGATTAGGGAGGAAAAAATGAGATTAGTTTTGCCCTTCTCTTTGGTAAAATCACCCAGCAACATGGATAGATAGGAAGGGATCAGGGGCAGGACACAGGGTGAGAAAAAGGACAATAGGCCGCCGGCGAAGGCAATTAAAATGGAGACATCTGACTGCATTGCAATCATCCTTTACTCAAAATATTTTTCACCTTTATGACACCTGTATTATTTATTTTATAACATCTCAATTGGTTAATAATGTTACCTGAATTACAATTGAAGGTTTAGGGCAGCTTTCATTTGATAATTTCTACTAATACGGATATAATTATATTATCAATACATAACTAATCAGGAAGATTAACATAAGTATATTTAAGGAGTGAGGAGAATGAAAGGAAAAGAGTATAAAGCCGTCAATGGTTGGCTGGAGATGGAAACTGTAGAGCATGAAGAGGTTTTTGATTTTAACAAAGACTATGCTAAATTCCTGGATGATTATAGAACAGAGCGGGAATTTGTAAAGGGTGCCATTGAGCTGCTGGAAGCAGAAGGTTTTAAAAATCTGGAAGAGTTTACAGAATTAAAGAAAGGGGATAAGTTCTATAAGGTAAACAGGGACAAGGCTATCCTGGCTGCTATAGTAGGCGAAAAACCCCTGGAGGAGGGTCTGCACATTGTCGGCAGCCATATCGACTCTCCCCGTATAGACCTGAAGCCTACCCCCCTTTACGAAGACAGTGAATTGGCCTATTTCAGCACCCATTACTATGGTGGTATTAAAAAATACCAGTGGGTGACCATCCCCCTGGCCTTACACGGGGTTGTGGTAAAGGAAGACGGCACAAAGGTGGAAATAAGTATTGGGGATAAGGAGGATGACCCGGTATTCTATATCACCGATCTCCTGCCTCATCTGGGTAAAGATCAGATGGCCAAGAAGATGAGTGAAGGGATTACCGGTGAACAATTGCGCCTGATTATCGGCAGTATCCCTGCCAGGAAAAAGGATGAGAATGAGAAGGAATCTGACAAGAAGGTCAAATCAGCCATCCTGGATTATCTCTATGGGGAGTATGGAATCAATGAAGAAGACCTGATCAGCTGTGAATTACAGATAGTTCCGGCCCTGAAGTCCAGGGATGTCGGTTTTGACCGGGGCCTGCTGGCTGCCTATGGTCATGATGACCGGGTCTGCAGCTATACGGCATTGAGGGCCATTCTTGATGTAGAGGATCCTGCCTATACAGCCATGGTTTTACTGGTGGATAAGGAAGAAATCGGCAGTATGGGCAATACCGGAATGCAGTCACATTTCTTTGAAAATACTGTAGCCGAGATGGTAAATTTAAGTTATGAAAATTATTCTGATTTACTGGTCAGGAAAACCATTGAGAACTCCAAATGCCTCTCCGGAGATGTTAATGCTGCCTTTGATCCCAATTTCCCGGATGTATATGCCAGGGACAATACCCCCTTCCTGGGTAAAGGTGTGGTAATAACCAAATACACCGGAGCGAGGGGTAAGGCCGGTTCTTCAGAGGCGACAGCTGAATTTGTAGCAGAGATACGGGGCTTATTTAACAATGCCGGTGTAATCTGGCAGACCGGTGAGCTGGGCAAGGTAGATCAGGGAGGCGGAGGAACTATCGCCCAGTTCCTGGCCAATTATAATATGGATGTACTGGACTGTGGTCCTGCTGTTCTTTCCATGCACTCTCCCTATGAAGTTGTCAGTAAGGTAGATGTTTACAATACCTACCTGGCCTATCAGGTCTTTCTGGAGCAATAGAAGAAAATTCCCTAAAAGTAAAGCAGCTTACATCAATTATTGAAAAATTACTTATAATAAAAGATGAACTGATTGGAAAACTGTAGAAAATTTAAATGGGAGTGATGTTTTATGCCAGGTACATTAGAAGTAACTGACAACAATTTCAACAGTGAGGTTTTGAACTCAGATAAACCAGTATTGGTGGATTTCTGGGCAGAATGGTGCGGCCCCTGTAGGATGGTTGCTCCGGTAGTTGAAGAAATTGCCCGTGAATATGATGACATAAAGGTCTGCAAATTGAATGTAGATGATAATCAATATACAGCTGCCCAATTTGGTGTAATGAGTATCCCGACACTGATCTTATTTGAAAACGGCAAGGAAAAAGAAAGGGTAGTCGGTTATATGCCAAAGGCTCAACTGGTAAGCAGATTGGGTATATAGCCTGAAAGTCTAACACCCGCTGAACGAGCAGGTTAAACAGTTAAACCTGCTCGTTTTTATTTTTGGCTAAGAATATTTAAGCAGCAAAGGCAGGATAAAGAGTATTAATATAGAAATATAATTATTGGAATAATAAAACTATTTATGATAAAATTATATGGATGAATTCTATGTTAGGGGGATACATAATGAAGAGGGTTCTAATCATACATTCTGTAGAAGGTAAATTAAAGGATATCGCTGAGGGGATAGCCAGGGGGGCAGAAAGCAAGGGCTGCCAGGTTGATGTTCTCAGTACAAAGGACACAGGCAGGATGGTTACCTTTGTACCCTATGACCTTGTACTGGTAGGCAGCCCGGCCAAGGGTGTCATCAAGGGAAAAATAGCTGATGATATCAGCCCATTCTTGAAACAGTGTAAGAGGACAGACGGCAAGGAAGCCATTGCCTTTGTTACTCCCAACGGCCTGGCTACGGACAAGGCTTTAAAGGTGCTCATGAGTGAACTGGAGAAACTGGGTTGTTTTGTAAATGATTTCAGGGCTATCAGCAATGTACAGGCTGCGGTGGCCTTCGGAGAAAATCTTTAGGATTTATCTAAATCTGGCAGAAATAAAAAATATTATCTCTTGTCAAAGAAGCAAGGATAATATATAATATATAATATTATAAAAGGTGCCACAGTAGGCAGGACACTGTGGCTTTTCTTTTGTGCAATTACAGCTGAGGTGTCCTATGAAAAGAAAGATAGCTTTATCTATCCGCAATGAACAGGATTTTGGGCAGGATAATACTGACCTGCTTGAGTATAAAACAGTTGCTTTTTTATATAAAAAGAACGAACAATATTATATCCTCTATCCTGATGAGAATTATAACGGGGCCCGGACCTATATAAAGATTCAGCCAGAAGAGGAGAGTATCATTATATATAGGTATGAACCGGAACTGCAGCAATCCTTCCGGTCAGGAAGGACTACCACTGGCAGGCTGGAAACACCTTATGGGATCTTTAACCTGGAAATTGATACCCGGTCTTTAGAAATAGATCTGGATAAGGGAGAACTGGTACTTAGATATAGACTGTATCTGGAGGGAAAATATATCTGTTTAAACTATTTAAAAATTTCCTGGGATATACTATAAAATGATTTTGCTGTTGCGGAACAGGCATTGTGATTAGAAGGGGGAGATTTGTGTGACTAAATATATCTTTGTAACTGGCGGGGTAGTTTCTGCACTGGGAAAGGGTATTACTGCGGCTTCTTTAGGCCGTTCTTTGAAAAGCCGGGGTTTAAAGGTTAGTATCCAGAAATTTGATCCATATATAAATGTCGATCCGGGCACCATGAGCCCATACCAGCATGGGGAGGTCTTTGTAACGGAGGATGGTGCAGAGACAGACCTGGATCTGGGTCATTATGAGAGATTTATAGATGTAAATCTGAGCCAGAATAACAATGTTACGACCGGAAAGATTTATAGTGCGGTAATACATAAGGAGAGAAGGGGAGATTATCTGGGTGCTACAGTACAGGTAATCCCGCACATTACTGATGAGATAAAAGACCGGATTACCAGGGTAGGCCGGGAGACAGATGCTGATGTGGTTATTACTGAAATCGGTGGTACTGTGGGAGATATAGAGAGCCTGCCCTTTATAGAGGCCATCAGGCAATTAAAGAGCGATCTGGGTAAGGAAAATACCTTTTACCTCCATTGTACCCTGGTGCCCTATATCTCAACTGCCGGAGAGTTAAAGACCAAGCCTACCCAGCACAGCATCAAGGAGCTGCGGAGTGTAGGCATACAGCCTGATGCTGTGGTCTGCCGTTCCAGCAAGAAACTGACAGAAGATGTGAAAGCCAAAATAGCCCTCTTTGGCGATATTGACAAGAGGGCAGTAGTTAATGTGGTTGATGTGGAGCATATCTATGAGGTGCCTCTGGAGATTGAAAAAGAAGGCCTGCCCGATATTGTCATCGAGGCCCTGGGACTGGAGGACAAGGTACATGAGCCAGACCTGTCTGAATGGATGGAGATGGTGGAGAAATTAAAGAATTTAAGTAAGAAAATAAATATTNCCATTGTCGGTAAATATGTGGAATTACCCGATGCCTATATCAGTATTAATGAAGCCCTGAAACATGCCGGTATTGTCAATGATACCAGGGTAAATATTAAATATGTCAATGCTGAAATGCTGGAAGGGGATCAGCCTGCAGCTGAGTTCTTATCCGGTGTAGATGGTATCCTGGTCCCGGGTGGTTTTGGTGACAGGGGTATAGAGGGTAAAATCCGGGCTATCCAGTATGCCCGGGAAAATAAGATTCCTTATTTTGGAGTCTGTCTTGGCATGCAGTGTGCAGTTATAGAATTTGCGCGCAATGTAGCCGGGCTGATGGATGCCAATAGCTCTGAATTTAATCCTTCTACTGAAAATCCGGTCATTAATCTGATGCCTGAACAGAAAGGGATTGACAATCTGGGCGGTACCATGCGCCTGGGCTCTTATCCCTGCAAATTACAGGAGAACACCATCAGTGTACAGGCATATGGAAAAGCAGAAATCCATGAAAGACACCGCCACCGTTATGAATTTAATAATGAATACAGGGATAGGTTTGAGGAACTGGGCATGGTTTATGCCGGAATATCTCCTGACGAGAGATTTGTTGAGATTATAGAGTTAAAGGATCATCCCTGGTTTGTCGGTGTGCAGTTTCATCCTGAGTTTAAGTCAAGGCCTAACCGCCCCCATCCCCTCTTTGTCAGCTTCATAGAGGCAAGCCTGGCCAATAAAGAAAAGGTGAACTAGATGAAGGGGAAAACTGCTTTGCTGGATCTGGATGGGACCCTCCTGCCGATAGATACTGATGAATTTATAAATGGTTATTTTGCCCTGTTACAGGAGGAGTTTGCCGGAACCTTTGCCGGTGATATATTGATTAATAATTTATTACTGGCCACTAATGAGATGATTGAAAACGATGGGGAAAAAAGCAATAAAGAGGTATTCATGGAGCACTTCTTTGCCCTGATGGGGATAGATGAACAGGAAGAAATTATGGCCCGTTTTGACCTCTTTTATCTGGAGAAATTCCCCCTTCTGGGAGTAGATATAAAGGAAAATCACTTATCCAGGAAATTGGTCAAAGGTTTAAAGGATAAGGGTTACCGGCTGGTACTGGCTACCAATTCCCTTTTTCCCATCGAAGCCCTTAGGGAACGTTTACGCTGGGCCAATGTAGATCCAGATGATTTTGTTTTAATCACAGATTATGAAACCATGCATTACAGTAAACCAAATGTTAACTATTATAGAGAGATATTGCACTTATTGGATCTGGAGCCGGAAAACTGCCTGATGATCGGCAATGATGTCCAGGAAGACCTGGTGGCTGGCCAATTGGGTATGCAGACCTTTCTGGTGACAGATTACTTAATTAACCGTACCGGGGAAGAACCCCGGTGTGACTGGCAGGGTACCCTGGAAGAGCTCTTAAGGTTTTTTGAAATCCAGGAATAAAGAAGGTATAAAACCTCCGTGTTCCGTTAATAATGGAAAGGGAGGTTTTTTCATGAAAAAGTATTTTATAATAATTTATTTTTAAAAGGATTTTTCATTATAATGGAGAATAATCTAGGTGAGGAGGTGAGTTCCTGATAAAAGATCAGGTTAAGGCCATGGTAATAGAATTGACTACCGCTTTTGCAATGCGTTGTCCAGGCTGTGGAAGGTTGGAAGTAGATCAGGTGAATATATTCCAGTTGTCGGGGAGAGAGAAAATTACTTTTCAGTGCGAATGTGGGACTCATAAAGCCAGCATCAGATTGAAGGGTTCTTCATATGTTATCGTGGATTATTATTGTATCATCTGTGATCGGGAGCATAGTGCCATTTTTACGAGAAAACAATTCTGGTCCCAGAAGTATCTGAATGCTATATACTGTCTCGATACCGATTTGAACCTGGGTTATTACGGACCTTATGATTTGATTAACCAGGAACTGGAGCGGCAGCAGGAAGAACTTAATTCCATGGCTAATGATTTAGGCTTTGATGAATTTGTAAATCCTGAGATAATGCTGGAAGTATTGGATTATTTAGATGATATTGCTGCCAGTGGAAGGTTATTTTGTGAGTGCGGAAGCCATAATATAAATATTGAGCTTTTTTCAGATAGACTTGAACTTTCCTGTAATAACTGTTATGCTTATCATCAGATTCCTGCTGCAAGCAAGGAAGACCTGGAAGCTGTCAAGAAACTGGATGAAATAAAGGTTAATCTTTCTGCAGGTAAGACCAAAAGTTTTTAAATTAATTCATTCAGTTATAACAATATAAGGGGGAATCTACATATGAATTTAGTACCAATGGCAGATATTTTAAACAAGGCCAATGAGGGAGGCTATGCCGTAGGCGGTTTTAATATCAACAACCTGGAGTTCCTACAGGCTATAGTCCAGGCTGCTGAGGAGACGGGATCTCCTTTGATTCTGCAGACCAGTGAAGGTGCCCTGAAGTATATAGGCGTGGATTATGTTGTGGGCATGGTTCAAGCTGCTACTAAAAATACTACTGTGCCAGTCGCACTACACCTGGATCATGGCAGCAGTTTTGAGGTTATCATGCAATGTATCCGGAATGGATATTCTTCTGTAATGATTGATGGTTCTCATTTACCTTTTGAAGAAAACGTCAGGCTGACCAGCAAGGTTGTGGAAGCTGCCCATGCAGTAGGGGTAAGTGTTGAGGCAGAATTGGGCCGTCTAGGTGGTACTGAGGATGATCTTTCAGTTGATGAGGAGGACGCTACTTTAACAAATCCAGAAGAAGCGGAAGAATTTGTAAAAAGGACTGGAGTGGATGCCCTGGCGATCGCCATTGGTACTGCTCACGGTGTTTATAAAGGAGAGCCAAAACTGGACTTTGATAGATTAAAAGTTATTAAAGAAAGAATCAAGATACCTGTAGTTTTACATGGTGCGTCAGGTATTCCGGAAGAGGATTTGAAGAAGGCTGTTTCTCTGGGAGTCTGTAAGGTTAATGTAAATACTGACTTTCAACAGGCTTATGCTGCAAAGGTTAGAGAAGTCCTTGCCAATGATGCTGAGGTTTATGATCCGCGGAAAATTTGTGGCCCTGGCCGGGAGGCCATTAAGGCTGCAGTGGTTGAGAAGATTATGTTTTTAGGAAGTAATGGCAGGGCTTAATCAGGTGTTTTCCTTCATGGAAGCTTAAAAGGGTATGGCTGTTTTTAACAGAATACCCTTTTAACCTTTTTACTCCAGATTTTCCTTTCCCTTTCCCTTTTCCCTAACGAAATTCCTATTGTACTGGTTTTGGTGTTTATTTCATTATTTGCTTAGGTGGTGAATTTTTATATTGAATATTAGTGAACTGGAAAAGCAGACCATAACAGAATTACATAAGCTGGCCCGGGAAATAGGGGTCAGTGGTTATGCCCAGATGCGTAAAAAAGACCTGATCTTTGCCCTCTTGAAAAAAGAAGCAGAAAAAGGCGGAAATATTTTTACTGAGGGAGTGTTGGAAGTAGTCAATGGAGAGGGGTATGGTTTTCTGCGTCCTTCCAAATACCTGCCTTCCGGTGATGATATTTATATCTCCCAGTCCCAGATCAGGAGGTTTGATCTGCGGACAGGAGATGTAGTCTCGGGACAGGTAAGGGAGCCAAAGGATGCGGAGAAGTATTATGCCCTTTTAAGGGTAGAGGCAGTTAATTATCAGGATCCGGAGCTGGCCAAAGACCGGCCCTATTTTGAAGACCTGACTCCCCTGTATCCCCAGGAGAGGATTACCCTTGAATACCATCCCCAGGAGATATCCACCAGATTGATAGATCTGATTGCACCTATCGGAAAGGGGCAGAGGGGTTTGATTGTTTCCCCGCCCAAGGCAGGAAAGACTGTCCTCCTGCAGAAGATAGCCAATAGTATTACCACTAATTTCCCTCAGATAAAATTGATGATTTTATTGATTGATGAAAGGCCGGAAGAAGTGACAGATATGAGACGTTCTGTCAACGCTGAGGTCATCAGCTCTACCTTTGATGAACCGCCGGAGAGCCATCTGCAGGTAGCTGACCTGGTTTTGAAGAAAGCCAAAAGGCTGGTTGAACATAAACATGATGTGGTCATCCTGTTGGATAGTATTACCCGCCTGGCCCGGGCCTCCAATGTTGTGACTCCTCCCAGCGGCAGGACCCTGTCCGGGGGGCTGGATCCTACTGCTATGCATTTTCCCAAGAAGTTTTTCGGTGCAGCCAGAAATATTGAGGAGGGCGGCAGCCTGACTATCCTGGCAACAGCCCTGGTAGATACTGGAAGCCGGATGGATGATGTGATTTATGAGGAGTTTAAGGGAACCGGCAATATGGAAATTCATCTGGACAGGAATCTGGCGGAGCTGAGGATTTATCCTGCCATTGATATCCAGAAATCCGGAACCAGGAGGGAAGACCTCTTGTTGAGTGAAGAAGAATTGAAGACCATCTGGAAATTCAGAAAGGGGATCAATAAGGCGGATCCGGTAGAGGTCATGGGCTCCATGGTTAAGTATCTCCAGAATACAAAAGATAATGACGAATTATTACTTTATCTGGATAAAATTTTTGAGGATTGAGCTCTTGGTAATCTTGCATCAGAGTTATTCCTGTGATATAATGTATTGAGTTAAAAACGGTAGAAAGAGGTGAGATGCATGAACAAACAGTTACATCCGGAACTTGTTGATGCCACAATTACCTGTGCCTGTGGGGCAGAATACAAAACCAGGTCTGTAAGGGATACCATAAATGTGGAAGTTTGCTCTAACTGCCATCCTTTTTACACTGGCAAACAGCGTAGAGCTACCAGAGGGGGCAGGGTGGAGAGATTTAATAAAAAGTACGGCCTCTCAGAGGAAGAATAGGGGCCTGTTAGACTGGCAGGGCTTATGTATTGGAGGCTCTGCTTTTTTTTACTAAAAACCCAAGATTATGGGAATAACTGGGGGACAGAGGGTCCTGGAATGGAGTGTTATTTATGAGCAGGAAACAATATGGCGGAATGGCGCTCATTGAGGGAGTCATGATGCGGGGGGAAGACAGTATTGCCATGGCTGTCCGGAAGGCTGATGGTGAAATTGTGCTGCAGAAAGAAAAAATCAGTTCAGCAGCTGATAAGTATCCCTTTTTAAAATGGCCCTTTATCAGAGGGGTTGTTTCCCTGATTAGCTCCCTTATCATAGGTTATCAGGCTATAACCTTTTCTGCCAGTCTATTTGAAGAAGAGGAAGAGACGGGAGAAGGAGTTTCGCCTAACCATGCTGACGGCACACCTGGGGATGTGGTAGATGGAGAAGAAGAGAAAGAGGGGAAAAGTGCGGAACTTACCCCGCTGGAGCTGGCCGGTATCTTAATTATGGCCTTTGGTGCAGCAGTATTGCTTTTTATAGTACTGCCGGCAAGTATCATTTCCCTTTTACAAAAATTTATAAGAAGTAATATCATATTAAATCTCATTGAAGGAATCATCAAGATTATAACCTTTTTAGTTTACGTTTTGTTAATCTCCAGAATGGAGGAGATTAAGAGGGTTTTTATGTATCATGGAGCTGAACATAAAACTATTTTCACCTATGAGGCCGGTCTGCCTTTGACGGTGGAGAATGCCAGGAAGTTCAGCACCCTGCATCCCAGGTGTGGGACCAATTTTATGTTTCTGGTCATCCTGATAAGTATCTTTTTCTTCTCTTTTCTAGGCCGTCCTCCTTTTCTGCTGAGGATATTATACCATATTTTATTGTTGCCTCTGATTGCAGGTACTTCCTATGAAGTGCTAAAATTGGCTGCAAAGGATAGAGTAAACCCGATTATAAAGGTCCTGGCATTACCAGGCCTGTATCTGCAAAAAATAACAACAAAGGAACCCGATGATGAGATGCTGGAGGTGGCAATCACAGCCCTGAAGGCTGTCTTACCGGAAGGAGAGGTGAAATAGCATGCTGGGTTTTAAGGAAAGACTGGAAGAAATGGAATTAAAGTATAAAGAACTTAATCAACAACTCAGTGATCCGGAGATAATCAGCAATCAGAGTGAGTATCAGAAATTACTGAAACAACATGCCAAAATCAAAAAGATAGTGGATAAATATAATGAGTATAAAGAGGTGGTCAAGGGTATAGAGGATGCCAGGGCCCTTCTGGAAAGTGAAGAAGATGATGACATCCGGGAACTGGCAGAGCTGGAACTGGCAGAGCTGGAGCCTGATAAGGAAAGGCTGGAGAAGGAACTGCCTGTCCTTTTGCTGCCCCAGGATCCCAATGATGAGAAGAACGTTATTGTTGAGATCAGGGCGGGAGCCGGTGGTGATGAAGCTGGCCTCTTTGCTGCTGACCTCTTCCGCATGTATACCCGTTATGCTGAGGGCAGGGGCTGGAAGAGTGAAATTATGAGTTCAAGCCAGTCTGAACTGGGTGGTTTTAAGGAGGTTATCTTTTCCCTGGAGGGGGAAGATGTCTATAGCAGGATGAAATATGAAAGCGGGGTGCACCGTGTACAGAGGGTACCTGTTACCGAGTCCGGTGGCCGTATCCATACATCTACTGCTACAGTGGCAGTATTGCCTGAAGCAGAAGAGGTAGAACTGGAGATTGACCCCAATGATTTGAGGATAGATGTTTTCCGTTCCAGCGGGCCTGGCGGCCAGAGTGTAAATACCACTGATTCTGCTGTACGGATTACCCATCTGCCGACAGGAATTGTCGTCTCCTGCCAGGATGAGAAATCCCAGCATAAGAACAGGGAAAAGGCTATGAGAATTCTCAGGGCAAGGCTGAAGGAAAAACTGGAGGAAGAACAGAGGGCAGAAATCGATGAGGCCAGGAAATCACAGGTTGGGACCGGGGAACGCAGTGAGAAGATCCGGACCTATAATTTCCCCCAGGGCCGGGTCAGTGACCACCGCATCAATCTCACTATCTATAAACTGGACCAGGTCCTGGATGGTGAGCTGGACCTGATTGTGGAAGAACTGCTCAATGAAGATATTGCCAGAAGATTGCAGAAGGTGTAGAGGATGAATATCAGGGAGTTACTTGACACCACAGTGGAGTATTTTAAAAAATACGGCCTAAAGGACCCCCGGCTTGATGCCGAGGTCCTGTTGGCCCATGTCCTGAAAAAAGAAAGGATTCAATTATACGTGGATTTTGACCAGCCTCTTAATGAACAGGAGCTGGGCCAATACAGGCAGCTGGTCTACCTGCGGTCCCGCCATCATCCGGTGGCCTATTTACTGGGTAAAAAGGAGTTCATGTCCCTGGAGCTTACTGTAAACGAAGAGGTCCTGATTCCCCGGCCGGAGACAGAGGAACTGGTTGAGAATATAATTGAGTATTGTAAAGGTCGCAATCTGTCCGGCCCCAATATTGTCGATGTAGGTACAGGCAGTGGGGCTATAGCAGTCTCCCTGGCCTATTATATAGAAGGAGCCAAAATTCTGGCTATAGATATTTCTCCCGGAGCCCTGAAAGTGGCCAGGGAGAATATTGCCAGATATGAATTGGGGGAAAGGGTCAAGGTAATGGAGGGAGATTTACTTACTCCCCTCATCTGGTTGAATAAGGATAATGTGGATATTGTAGTTTCCAATCCGCCCTATATAGACCAGGCAGGTATGGCCCAGCTTTCCCGGGAGGTAAAGATGGAGCCTGAACTGGCCCTGCATGGCGGAGTTGATGGGCTGGATTATTACCGCCGCCTGATACCCCAGGCTTTAAGGGTTCTGAAGGATGATGGTTTATTGGCCCTGGAGATAGGATATGACCAGGCGGCAGCGGTCAGGGAACTATTTGATTCCGGCTGGAGTAAGGTAGAGGTTAAGAAAGATTATTCCGGCCACGACCGTATGGTTTTCGCTTATAGATAGAGGCAATTTAAGGATTTTTTGGTGAATCGGGATAAGGTTATAAGAAGAATGAGGCGTTTAGATATGAAAGAATATGTAACCGAAATTATTAGAATAGATGAAAGTTTAATAGAGGAAGGGAATATAGATAGTTTAAAGGAACTCCCTGTTTTACAGCAGGCAGCTGAATTGTTAAGGAAGGGAGAACTGGTAGCCTTTCCTACCGAAACTGTCTACGGCCTGGGTGCTGATGCCACTGAACCGGAGGCGATAAAAAAAATCTATAGGGCCAAGGGGAGGCCCCAGGATAATCCCCTCATCGTCCATATTGCCGGTTTTCATGAACTGGAAGGCCTGGTAAGGGGGAGTTTAAATCCTCAGGCAGAGAGGTTGATAAAGACTTTCTGGCCAGGCCCTTTAACTATAGTAGTGGATAAAAAGGAGACTATCCCTGCTGAGACCACAGCAGGCCTGGATAGTGTAGCTATCAGGATGCCTGCCCATCCCCTGACCAGGGCAATCATTGAACTGGCTGGGGTGCCTATCGCTGCACCCAGTGCCAACAAATCCGGTGCTCCCAGTCCTACCAGGGCAGAACATGTTTATGCGGATTTGAAGGGGAGGATTCCCCTGATTCTGGATGGCGGCCCGGCCAGGGTAGGCCTGGAATCAACGGTAATAGATGTAAGAAGTGAAAAGGTACGGATATTGCGGCCAGGAGGAGTAAGCAGGGAAGAGATCAGGGAACTGATTGGTGCTTATCTCCATGAACCCGGGGATGAAGGGGAAGGTACTGAAAAGAGCAATATGATAGAAAAACCCCTGTCGCCGGGGATGAAATACAGGCATTATTCACCGGCAACACCTTTATATATCATAGAAGATGAACAGGCTCTGGAGAATCTTTTGCAATCTGGCCTGGAGGGTGATATTGCCTTAATTTTAAGTGAAGAATGGGCCGGTAAATATGAGGCTTCTTTAAGGGATAGCAAGGTTATCAAGATGGGACCCCGGGAGAGGCCGGAACTTATAGCTGCTGGTATCTTTCAGCTCCTGCGTCATCTGGATACCCTCTCTCTGGACAGGGCCTATATTGAGGCAATTCCGGAAAGGGGTATAGGTGAGGCGATCATGAACAGGATTCGCAAAGCCAGTAGCAGGAAATAGGATCCAGGACAATAAAAGGAGTAGATTATTTTGAGCATTTTTGAGACCATGACTCTGTCTATAGCTTTAGGAACAGATGCCTTCTCTGTAGCTGTAGCCTGTGGCTGTGGTGCCCAGGAACTTAACAGGAAGAATGTTATCAGGGCCAGCTCAGTGATAGCCCTTTTCCATATCTTTATGCCCTTAATAGGTTTTTATGGTGCTGGTTTTCTGGAGAAACTATTACTAAATCTTTTTAATTTACAGGGGAAGGTGGACAATATTCTGGCTTTAATAGGTTCTGGCCTGCTGATGTTACTTGGTTTTTATATGATTATAGAACGTTGGCTGGAGAAGGAGGAAGATCCCTGCAATTTTCATCTTGAAGGTTGGGGTCTCCTGCTCCTGGCAGTCAGTGTGAGTATAGACTCTTTATCGGTTGGTATAGGTCTGGTCTGTGTATGTTGGGAAATATTAATCCCATGATTACCCTGATTATCGGACCTGTAGCGGGCCTGATGATGGCTGCCGGTCTCCGTTGTGGTTCAAGGATTGGTTGTTATGTTGGAGATAAGGCCCAGTTCCTTGGTGGATTTGTCCTGATTTTACTGGGTTTACATTTTTCTGGTCTGATTTAAAAAGGAGGTTGAGAAATGCCAGAAATCCTCTTTGTTTGTACAGGAAATACCTGCCGCAGTCCTATGGCCGAGTATTTATTTAACATGCTGGCCAGGGAAAGGGGTATGGGACATTGGCAGGCCAGATCAGTAGGAGTTGCTGCTTTGCCAGGAGATGGAATCAGTACTCATGCACAGACTGTATTAAAGGAAGAGGCTATCGATTCAGTTGCTCACCGCAGCCGAATCCTTGAACAGGAGAGTTTAGAAAAAGCAGTAGTAATTCTTACAATGACAGAAAGCCACAGGGATATTGTTCTAGCCCGTTTTCCTGAATACAGGGAAAAAACTTATACCCTGAAGGAATTTGCTGCAAAAATTGGAGGAGATTCTGCAGTAGAGGAGCTGAATCTGGATATTGTGGATCCCTTTGGACAGGGGGAAGAGGTCTACCGGGCTGTCAGAGATGAGATTAAGGCGGTACTGGAGACCATAATAGGAAATTTGCCTCAATTTGAAATTGAGGCAGGTAATTTAATGAAAAGGGAGAATAATACTAACAGAGGTGATATCGTGAAGATTGCTATCGGTTCAGATCATGCTGGTTATGATCTTAAGATGGAGATTATCAGGTTTCTGGAAGAAGCAGGTTATGAATATAAGGATATGGGAACAGATAGTTCTCAGTCTGTGGATTATCCTGACTATGGTTATCAGGTTGCTAAGGCTGTTGCCGATAAGGAATATGACAGGGGTATCCTGATTTGTGGTACCGGAATTGGTATGTGTATAACAGCCAATAAAGTAGAGGGAGTAAGGGCTGCTCTGTGTCATGATGTCTTTTCTGCCAAAGCTACCAGAAATCATAATGATAGTAATGTACTTACTCTGGGTGCCCGGGTTGTTGGTATTGGACTGGCCCTGGAGATAGTTAAAACCTGGCTGGGTGAAGAATTTGAGGGAGGACGTCATCAGAACAGGCTGGATAAGATAAGTGGTATTGAAAGGGGAGAGTACTAGAAAAATGGGTACAGTGACAGTAATTGATCATCCATTGGTGCAGCACAAATTGGCTCTTTTGCGGGATAAAGACACAGGCCCCAAGGAGTTTAGAGAACTGGTTGATGAGATCTCTACACTCATGGCTTATGAGGTAACCAGGGATTTGCCTTTAGAGGAAGTTGAGATAGAAACACCCATGCAGAAAACCAGGGTTAATATGTTGAAAGGGAAAAAAATCGGGGTAGTTCCCATTCTGAGAGCAGGCCTGGGCATGCTGGATGGTGTTTTAAAGTTAATACCGGCAGCTAAAGTCGGCCATATCGGTATTTACCGTGATCCTGAAACTCTTGAACCAGTGGAATATTATTGTAAGATGCCCACGGATGTAGATGAAAGAGAGCTTATAGTTATCGATCCCATGCTGGCAACCGGCGGTTCTGCCTCTGCTGCCATCAGTTTTGTAAAGGAACGGGGGCCTAAAAACATAAAATTAATGTGTTTAATCGCTGCTCCGGAAGGCGTTGAAAGGGTGCAAAAGGATCATCCTGATGTAGATATTTTTACTGCTGCCATCGATGAACGCCTTGACGACAATGCCTATATTATTCCTGGCCTGGGAGATGCCGGGGATCGCTTATACGGCACCAAATAGCTCCATATATTTCCTTTGCTGTCAGGAGGGTAATTTGCTAAGATGGTTTTAGAGAGAGAGGGATTTTAATGGGAGCATATTTTATTGTATTTATCTTCAGTATGATTATTTCCCTGGCTGCTACGCCAGTCATTAAAAAGTTGGCTCTGTTCATTAATGCAGTTGATATACCAAATGATCGCAGGATTAACAAGGTGCCCATCCCCACCCTTGGTGGTATTGCCATCTACCTGGGTTTTATGGGTGCCATGTTTTTCAATACGGCTGTCAGCAGCCTGACCCTGGGTGTCTTTGTCGGCGGCACTTTTATCCTGCTTGTCGGTCTGCTGGATGACTTATATGAGCTGTCAGCACGGGTTAAGCTGGCTGGACAGATTCTGGCTGCTGTTATCCTGATTCTGTTTAAGGTGAGGATTGAATTTATTACCAATCCCTTCACGGGCGGAATGATTTATCTGGGTTATTGGGGTATACCCCTGACCATAGTATGGATTATTGCCATTACCAATACAGTTAATCTGGTGGATGGGCTGGACGGGCTGGCAGCGGGGATCAGTGCTATTGCTGCCTTTACTCTTTTCTTTGTAGCCCTGCAGGAAGGCCAGGGTACAGCTGCTATATTATCATTAATGCTGGCTGGCAGTGCCCTTGGTTTTCTGCCCTACAATTTCAATCCGGCTAAAATCTTCATGGGGGATACAGGGGCCATGTTCTGTGGCTATACATTGGCGGCTATTTCTGTGGCAGGGGCCCTGAAGAGTGCTGCTACTGTGACCCTGGTAGTGCCAATACTGGCTTTAGGTGTTCCCATATTTGATACTATCTTTGCCATCATAAGACGTATTTACAACAGGAA
>JGI24708J26588_10001397_pt1 | contig 19140 bp, 20 predicted proteins | sample BioPla1DNA2_FD_26588 | JGI IMG/M metagenome (IMG submission 26588) | reverse complement strand
ACCATAGCTATGGTAGATGCCAATGTTCAGAGGGAAGAGATATTGCCAAGTGAGAGAGCGTTCTCATTGAAGATGAAGATGGATGCTTTGAACCACAGAGGAAAGAGAACAGATTTAACTTTGTCGCATGAAGAGACAAAGTTTCATTCGGCGGAAAAAGTTGGGGAGGCAGAAGGGCTCTGTAGAGCACAGGTTCATAGATACATCCGACTTACAGAACTAATTCCAAAGCTTCTCAATATGGTAGATGAAAAGAGACTGGCGTTATCTGTGGCAGTGGAGATTTCTTACATGAACAAAAATGTCCAGCAGTGGATATATGAGTTCATCCGTGAGAATGGAATGATAAAGCAGGAACAGCTCATGGAGCTTCGTAAGTACCGTGATGATAGTAATATGACGCAGGAGCAGTTGATTAACATATTGATAGGAAGTGCGTCAGCTGCTCCGGTATCCAAGAAGATAACACTGAATGAGCGCAAACTTCATAAGTTTTTTCCGGCATATTATTCCAAGACGGAAATGGAGCAAGTGATATTTGGTTTGTTGGCGCAGTGGAAGCAGGCGCAGGAGAGTGAGGAGAAATGAGATATATGAAGACAAATTATTTTTATGGGGTACAAGCAGACCAGTATAGTTTCATTCGGATTCCGAAGGAGTTAGTGGTGGGGGAAGCATTTACTTCCCTCTCCGTTCAGGCAAAGATTCTGTATGGGATGCTTTTGGATAGGATGGGGATGTCATATAAGAATAAGTGGTTGGACGAAGAGAACCGGGTGTACATTGTGTATTCATTGGATGAGATTCAGTCGGATATGAATGTATCAAAACATAAGGCTGTAGATTGCTTGGCAGAGCTTGAAGATGTAGGACTGATTGTAAAAAGGAAAAGGGGAAAGGGATTACCTAATCAGATATATGTTAAGAACTTCGCTAAGATGCAAGTAACAGCTTCGGTGTAGAAGTGCAAAAAATGCACTTCATGAATGGATTGGAAGGAGGATGCAAAAGTGAGCGAGAAGATAACCTTTTCATATTTTTATGGTCAAGAGGCGGATATGCTCAGTTTTTATAGAATACCGAAGTTACTTTTTACGAATGATTATTTTCGTGAGCTGTCTACAGATGCTAAGGTGTTATACGGTCTGATGCTTGATAGGATGTCGCTTTCACTAAAGAATAAGTGGTTTGACGCAGAGAAAAGGGCGTATATTTACTTTTCTGTTGAGGATACCATGAAAATATTGAACTGTAGGAAGAATAAGGCATTGGATATTTTTAAAGCGTTGGAGAATTTTTCTTTGATTGAACGTAAGCGTCAGGGACAAGGGAAACCGGCAATTATCTATGTGAAATCATTCATGGAGCAGGTGCCTGAACAGATTCAGAGGTTTGAAAATCAAACTTCTGAACAGGAAAAAGATGTTTCAGAGGTTGGAAAAATAAACCTCTTGGGGTTTGAAAAACAAACTTCTGGAGGTTGGGAAAATAAACCTTTAGAGGTTGGAAAAACAAACGCTAATAATACTGATATAAATAATACAGAGTATAGTAATCCTAATCTAATCGTATCGGCAGATGTGGATACCGGATTGAATGAGTATCATGCATATGCGGAAATGATTCGTGAAAATATGGAGATTGATATTTTGTATCAGCAATATCCGTATGATAGGGAGTTGCTGGATGGGATATATGATTTGATATTGGAAACTGTGCTTTGTAAAAATGGTACTGTGTTTATTGCAAGTAATGAATATCCGGTGGAGTTGGTAAAGGGGAAATTTTTGAAGCTGAACAGCTCGCACATCCAGTATGTGATGGACTGCCTGAAAGAGACTACATCTAAGGTGAGAAATATCAAAAAGTATTTGCTGGCTGCTTTGTTTAATGCTCCTTCAACGATGAAGAGTTATTATCAACAGGAAGTGAACCACGATTTTCCGCAATTTGCAGTAGCAAGATAATTCTCAAATCTCTGCAAACTTCTTCTGGAAAAGTGAGAACACACAAAAAAGTGCTTGCAAAAATCCATAGAGCGATATAGAATGGACATAGAAAGTGTGAACACAATAATTAGTGTGATACAAGGAGGCGTTGTTATGGATATCAGATATTTAGAATTACGTGCAGCCAATAAGGAGTGTCAGGAGAAGTTTTCAGAGATTGCAAAGCAAATGTATAACGGTGTGCCAATCTTTGAGCATGCCTGCAACTATGTAAATAATAGTGCCAGTTATAAGAGAACCGGCAGACGTTTGGAAATAGTGGAAATAAATGAATATTCTATCGTTGTGAAGCTGAGCAGCGAGAGTAAGTTGGAAATGGCTTCGAAGTCTATTGCTGGATTTTCTAGGGAATTGCTTAGGGTAGACCAAGAACTGTATCCAGATGAGGCGAACAGATTATTCCGTATGTTTATTTATAACAGCACTCTTTTCAGAAATACGCAGATTGAGGTAGAAGAGCTTGCAAGAGAAGAGAGCAGAGAGATGTCAGATGTAGATGCGCTCAAGAAGTGCGTGGAGATATTCTGTAATGGCATGACCGGAAGCAAGGAGGAAGCAGCTGCACTTGCTAATGCAAAGCACAAGATTAAGGATATTTTGCATGAGTACGAGCAGTTCCAGAGATTGAATAGCTATGCGAAGAAGATGAGGGGGTAGTGGTATAGCAGTAATAAAGTTTTTTATTAAGCTGGTAGCAAAGATATTGGTGTTGCCGTTGATTTTATTTTTGAATTTTATATTGTTGGTATACAACACAGTAGAAAGAATCGTTCTTTTCTTGGCAGGGATTTTGAATATAATTCTCGTGGTAGGTGTGTTCTGTGCATATCTTAATACTGGTACATGGGATTTAGCAAAGCAGAGTCTTATTTTCTTTGCTATTGAGAGTGTACTCATAGGATTACCTCAGTTGTGCGGTGGTATGGTGATGTGTTTACAAGAACGGTTGGTTAAGTTTATGGTAGCATAGAGTAAATACATTTGTTGATAGGGCGATGTTGTATATGTGCTACACCGCTCTTTTTTATTCCCTTGGGAGTTTGGAAGGATATTAATGCAATTGAGAATTTATGCTGTTGGTTGTATGATTAGTTATAAAATAAAACTTAGGAGTGATTATGATGAATTATCAAGATTATGATGAGATTTTTGAAAGAGACAATTATCCACAATTCAGAAAAGTCGAGAATAGAGATGGATGGTTAAGGAATGTATATACTATTTTTCCTCATGATTATGGAAAGTGTTTATGCATGAGTGGAGAAAAATTTAAATTTTGCTGCAAAGATGATGTGATTAGTACATATAAAAAAATAGTGAAAAATAGAAGGATGGTTAGTAGAGAAGAAATATATGGCATGAAACCAAAGAAATTGCTTAGCAGAAAAATTGAAAATGCGTCAGTATTAAAAAAGAATATTTCGTATTGTTTTGCTAAAAAATGTTTTGATAACTGTGATACAAATAATCATAATAGAAAATCTCATACTATGTCAGAAGGTAATGTTTTTAAAAACCTATCAGGTGAATATGTAATTGGGTTTGATGACCATACAATGGAAGATGAAATGAATGAACATAATATTAGGTTATTTTACAAAGAAGTAAGCGTCAATGATGCGAGTGCAACCGTATCATTTTGTAAAGTGCATGACGAATATTTATTTGCAGAAATTGAACAAACTGGAAATGCTATATACAAAAATACGTATATTGAGGACTTAGAATATGCATTAAAAGCATCTACATATGATATTTATTATCGCATAATGAGAATTAAATATATGTCTAGTTTATTCGGTGAACATATAGACTGTGCAGGCGATAGATTTATGATAGATTATAAAGAGGATATAGATGTTCTTTTTGATATAAATGAAAAGGCAAATTTACTTTTGCAGGATATAAAAGTGTATAAGATGTCAGGAAGTATTTCTGCTAAGTTTCATTCTATTGCAATAAAACTACCAATTAGTAAAATTAATTATTCTTTATCGGAATGTATTACTTATAAAGGAATTTGTTGTTTTATAAATGTTGTAAACATACCAGTACCATATATATTAATCTCTTACTATAGTGATGGAGCAATAAAAGCTTTGGAAGATTTGAAAGATATGTTTGAAAAGGGTTTGTTTCAACATATTATCGAATTCTTAGACCTTACATTATGTACTACTCAAAATGTTTTCTTTAATAAAGATGCATATAATAATTTATCAGATGAGGCTAAATGCTTATTGTATAGATTACATCGTAATTATGAAGCTATTAGCTATTTGGCTCTAAATACACAGGTTGTTAATGAGTTGGAGAAAGAGTTATTCGTTATATAGGTTTGATTTGTAGGGATTTTGTAGGGGTTTTGACACTTTTTTTCTGATTTTAGGTGTGATAATATTATCATAGACAATCGAGCGAGAAAAACACCGCCGGTTGTTTTTTTTTGCAAAAGAATAGAGCGGTTTTAGAGCGTCAACTCATAGCCATTGTGGTTGTGGGTATGGCGTTCTTTTATTGCTCAAAATCAGGTGACGACCTGATACAGAATAAATTGTGAAGGAGATAAAACGATGAGTAACGAAGAATTTAAGCATGAGTTCGTGGATGCCTTAAAGGAAAGTCTTTATGAGAGAGGCAATGAAGTGGATGTCAAGATTAGCACGGTTGAGAAAATGAACCAGAGCTACGAAGCAATCACAATTACACCCGAAGGTAGTAACATCAGCATGAACATGAACCTGGAAGTATTTGCCGAGGCATTTGAATCCGGTGTTCCTTTCGATGAGATTGTGGCGCAAGTAACACATAAGGTGGAAGACCATCTGGCAAACATGCCTACCTTTGATGTGGCTGCGCTTACTAATTATGAGCAGATGAAGGGCAACATCGCAATGGAAGTTCTAGCAACTGACAGAAATGCTGACTTGCTTGCAAAGATTCCACATCAGGAGATGGAGGATATGGCGGTTGTTTACCGATTTGTGGTAAGCAGTGATGAAACCGGTAGAGCTTCTATGTTGGTAACAAATGACCTCTTGGAAAAGATGGGAGTTACACCGGAACAGCTTCACGCAGATGCTTTGGAGAATGCACCGGAGCTTAGACCGGTGGTCATTAAGGGAATGAGCGAAGTGATTGTAGACATGATGGGCGAGGATGTATCGGAAATGTTCGGGATTGATGAATTTCCGCAGGACGAGATGATGTACGTGGCAACAGTACCGGATAAGATTTCCGGAGCAGGTGTTATTGCTTATCAGGAATTCATGGACCAGGCAGCTGAAAAACTTGGTGGTGACTTCTATATTTTACCTTCGAGCATCCATGAAATTTTGTTAGTGAAAGATGATGGAAACGTTGATTTCAAAGACTTAAAGGCAATGGTGGAAGAGGTAAATGCGACACAGGTTGCTCCCGAGGAAAAGCTTACTGACAGCGTATATCACTACGATAGTAAAGATCATATCTTCGAACTTGCTGAGAAGTTTGAGGCACGTCAGCAGGCAAAGGAGGCAGATATTTCATCTGAAAAAGAGGAAAAGGGTTCTGTATTAGGCGACCTTAAAGCCAAAAAGGATGAGATTGCGAAGCAGCCTAAGAAGGAAACTGTAGAAAAGGTTGATAAGTCTAAGGGAGGAGAAGCACTGTAATGTCTGGTAAGAAGGTTTGCAAACAGAAGGACCTTACAGAGATTCCTAAGAGGGAGCCGGTAGCGGCTCCCTCCCCTAGAAACTGTAAGAATCCATGTCCTTATGGCAGGGGCAGGGAATTTTGCTTTCCTTGCTATGCACAGCTTATGAAGAAGGGATAACACATGAAATATGACTATTTCTATGAGGAGCAGTCAGAGCAGTTTGTATTCTATAAGGTTCCCAAGGTGCTATGCACGGATGATGAATTTCGGAAGCTTTCGTCGGATGCCAAGCTTCTCTATGGCTTGCTCCTAGACAGAGTGTCCTTATCTAAAAAGAACGGATGGGTAGATGAGGGTGGGCGTGTGTATGTGATATATACTCTTGAAAATATCATGCTGTCACTGAATTGTAGCGATAAGACCGCCACGAAGATGATGGTGGAATTGGAAGAGTATGGTTTGATAGAACGTAAACGCCGGGGGCAGGGGAAACCTGTGATTATCTATGTGAAGAATTTTATCCACACGGAAAATGTACGACTCTTGACTCGTAAAAGTTACGATTCTGGACTCGTAAAAAGTACGATTCTAGGCTCGGAGAAATTACGAGGTAATAATACTGAGTTTAACAATACTGATATTAGTGAGACTAATCTTATCTTATCGGCAGATAGCGATATGGATGAGAGGGAAACTTATCGCCAATATTTTATATCCGAATTGGATTATCAGGCACTTAAGCAGCAATATCCATATCATTGCAGAGAGCTAGAGGAGATTCTGGATATTTTGGTGGATACAGTCTGTTCAAAGAGTAAGACCATCCGTATTGCCGGGGATAGGAAGTCACTGGCAGTTGTAAAAAGCCAGTTCATGAAGCTGGATTATTCACATATTCAGTATGTATTGGACTGCATGGAAAAGAATGGCGCAGAGATTCGTAACATTAAGCAATATCTGCTGGCGATGCTTTATAATGCGCCACTTACCATCAATAATTATTATACGGCGATGTTCAATAATGACAGAGCCAATGGAAGAATATAAGGAGGATTAGCGCAATGGAAAGCGTAAAAGTAAGAATTGAGGGAGATGCGGATTACGGCTTCAAGTTTGCAGCCGTAGCACCTGCGATTCCTAAGAAGGTAGCCCTTTATATCAGCACAAAGAAATCTCTTTGGCTCATGGATTATGAAAGGGCATTGGATGTAATTGAAGAATATGGTGAGCACTGTATGTCGGCGATGCTTGGTCATACGGATTATTTGGTTATTTATCCGGTAGCAAGTGCGGTAAAGATTGATGGAAACAACCTTGTTATGGGTGAGTGCATGATTATGAAAGCCGGAAAAGGTGGAGTGGAGTGTATGACCCAGAAAGAGCTTGAAGAGGCTTTTATTGAATTTTTTAGTAGGACAACCAGTGTATATGCAGGGCAGTATGAATTGCCTGCGTATCAGGTAGATTAGGAGGTATTTATGAGCAGAACATTGCCCAGAGCATATGTAACGGCAGCATGGAGCAAGAACCGCTTTGAAGCAGAAGAGGAAGCGCGGAAGTACTGTCAGGTGTTAGCTGACAATGGATACATTCCGATTTGTCCGGTACTGGTATTTAGTGGAATCTTTGCAGAGGAGAATCCGGATGCGCATAAGATGCAGAAAGAGATGGAGGAGGACCTTCTTCGCAGAGCGAGATTCTTGGTAGTATGCGGAAATCGTATTACTGAGGATATGAAGGACGACATTACAATTGCCAAAAAGGCGAAATTGATTGTGACTTCGATGGAGGGCATTACCGGATACCTTTAAGAAGCTCGGAAATAAATCACGAAGGGAGTGAGATTGTTGGTAAATGAAGAAATTTCAGATAAATCCGTACGATTGGCTATATCTACTACAAAGCTGACAGCGAGAACTCTTTGCAGAGCACTTTCCATGTATCTGCACAACCATAAGCAACAGAAAAATATGAAAGCTGCGAAGGATGACCGTATCCAAGGTAAACAGACCATAAAACAGTTGATTGGACAGAATCAGGGTGTATCCAGTTTGCCGGTGGGAGAAACCGGACTTAAGGATTTTGAACGTATTGCTAAGAAATACGGTGTGGATTTCGCCATTGTAAAGGATAAGACGGTTACTCCAACAAAATATATGGTATTCTTCAAAGCTAGTGATGCGGATGCAATCGCACAGGTATTGGCTGAGTACACTGCAAAGCAGATGAAAAAGCAGTCTCAGAATCGTCCAAGCATATTGAAAGCCCTTAAGAAATTTAAGGAGATGGTGGCGAATATGCCAAAGAAAGAACATGAGAAGAAAAAGGAGAAGAGCCGATGAGTACAAAGTATAAGAAGCTGCTAATCCTGAATCTGCCTTATGTGTTGATTGGATTGCTGGCTACTAATGTTGGAGAGATTTGGAGAATGTCGGTGGGAGAGAATGTTTCCGAAAAGGTTCAGAGCATTGTGATGGATGGACTGATTATGGAAGCATTTTCTAATCCGTTGCCAAGTTTGCATATTTTTGACCTGATGATGGGTATTGCTGTTGGATCAGTGATTCGTTTGGCAGTCTATCTAAAGGGAAAAAATGCAAAGAATTATAAGCATAACGTGGAATACGGTTCCGCACGGTGGGGCAAACCTGCGGATATTGAGCCTTTTGTGGATAAAGAGTTTTCGCAGAATGTGATTTTATCGCAAACAGAGCGTATTACCATGAACAGCAGACCCTCGCAGCCCAAATATGCGAGAAACAAGAATGTACTGATAGTCGGAGGTTCCGGTTCCGGTAAGACAAGATTTTGGTTGAAACCGAACCTTTTACAGATGCATTCGAGCTACGTGGTCACTGACCCGAAAGGCAGTATCGCATGCGAGTGTGGTAATGCTCTTTTGAAAAATAATTACCGGATAAAGGTGTTCAACACCATCAATTTTAAGAAGTCGATGCATTATAACCCTTTTTCTTATATCCACTCTGAGAAGGATATTCTAAAGCTGGTAACAACGCTTATCGCAAATACAAAGGGAGAAAGCAAGGGCGGTGACGATTTCTGGCTGAAAGCAGAGACGCTGCTTTATACAGCACTTATCGGATATATCCATTATGAGGCTCCGGAGGAAGAGCAGAATTTCTCTACTTTGTTGGAGATGATAAATGCTATGGAAGTCCGGGAGGATGATGAGGAATTTAAGAATCCGGTGGATTTAATGTTTGAGGAATTGGAAAAGCAGAATCCGGACCATTTTGCAGTGAGACAATATGCCAAGTACAAATTGGCGGCGGGCAAAACTACCAAGTCGATTCTCGTATCCTGTGGTGCAAGACTTGCACCGTTTGATATTAAGGAGCTTAGAGATATTACTGCTTACGATGAACTGGAACTGGATACCTTGGGAGATAAGAAGACAGCATTGTTTCTGATTATGTCAGATACGGATGGTACTTTTAATTTCCTGATTTCAATGATTTATACGCAGCTGTTCAATTTGCTGTGTGAAAAGGCGGATGACGTGTACGGTGGAAGATTACCGGTCCATGTACGATGCCTGATTGATGAGTGTGCCAATATCGGTCAGATTCCTAATCTGGAGAAGCTGGTGGCAACCATCCGAAGCAGAGAGATTTCCGCTTGTCTTGTATTGCAGGCGAAGTCCCAGCTGAAAGCAATCTATAAGGATAATGCCGATACCATTATCGGTAATATGGATTCGCAGATATTCCTTGGTGGTTCAGAACAGACCACCCTAAAGGATTTGAACGCTTCCCTAGGTAAAGAGACCATTGATATGTTTAATACCGGAGAATCGAGAGGTAGCAATATGAGCTACAATTTGAACTATCAGAAGCTTGGCAAAGATTTGATGAGCATTGATGAACTGGCTGTCATGGATGGCAGCAAATGTATCGTGCAGTTGCGAGGTGTGCGTCCGTTTTTATCGGATAAATACGACATCACCCAGCATCCGAATTACCATCTGACTTCTGATTATGATAAGAGGAACCATTTCGATATCGAGAAGTTCCTAAAGCACAACTTAATATTGAGAGCAGATGACGAATATGAGGTCATCGAAGTAAACGAAGAATAACTCTTTTATTTGCGATAAAGGCAGGTTGAAGAGTTTTTTATTGCCCGGATTTCGGTTCGGGTGAGGTACGGCCGTATTTCCAAAGTCAGTCGACGGGCTTTGGAGCAGTAACTACACGACCTTTTGGTCAAGGAATTTATATCACACAATTTTTATTTTATGGAGGATTAGAATTATGGCATTTTTTCAGAGCGCAGTAGGAACATTACAGACACTTGTAGTAGCACTTGGAGCAGGTCTTGGTATCTGGGGTGCAATCAACCTTATGGAAGGTTACGGCAACGATAACCCTGGTGCAAAGTCTCAGGGTATGAAGCAGCTTATGGCAGGTGGCGGTGTAGCCCTTATCGGTACTACTTTAGTTCCTGTACTTGCAACTCTTTTCTAAGAGACAGCGTGGCAGGACCACGCAAAAGTAACTTATTACACGGAGCCGGGCGAGGAACCCGGCTCTATCACATTAAAAGAAAAACGGAGAATTTTAATTATGGCATTTTTTCAGAGCGCAATTGGAACATTACAGACATTAGTAGTAGCACTTGGAGCAGGTCTTGGTATCTGGGGTGCAATCAACCTTATGGAAGGTTACGGTAACGATAACCCGGGCGCAAAGTCTCAGGGTATGAAACAGCTTATGGCAGGTGGCGGTGTAGCTCTTATCGGTACCACTTTGGTTCCTGTACTTGCAACCTTGTTCTAAGAAACAGGAGGGTTTAAATGTACAGCTTATTTCAGTCGATTGAAGACTGGCTGAGAGAGTTGCTCGTATCAGGAATTATGACGAATCTGTCCAGTGCATTTGATGCAGTAAATCAGGAGGTAGGACAGATTGCAACTGATGTGGGTCAGACACCGGCAAGCTTTTTGCCGAGTGTCTACTCACTAATCAGAAACATTTCGGAAAACGTGATTCTTCCTGTAGCAGGTATTATTTTGACGTTTATAGCCTGTTATGAGCTGATACAGCTAGTCATTAGCCATAATAACTTGGCGAATTTTGAAACATGGATATTTTGGAAATGGGTATTCAAAACCTTTGTGGCAGTATGCCTGATTTCCAATACCTTTGATATTACGATGGCAGTGTTTGATGTGGGGCAATGGGTCGTCCAACGAAGCGGAAGTATTATAAACGGAAGCACAGCAATAGATGACAGTACGCTTCTCACGATGCAGAGCACGTTACAGACGATGGGAATAGGTGAATTATTAGGAATTTACCTACAATCTTTTATTGTGCAGGTGGGTATTCATATCCTGAGCATTGCAATCTTTGTCATTATCAACGGACGTATGATTGAGATTTATCTCTACTCCAGTATGGCTCCTATTCCGTTCGCTACATTCGGAAACAAGGACCAGAGTATGATGGGGATGAATTACTTGAGGTCCTTATTTGCACTGGCATTTCAGGGATTCTTAATCATGATTTGTGTAGGTATTTATGCAGTGTTGATTACTGGCGTGGCATTCACATCTGATATTACCGGTTCTTTATGGAGTGTAATGGGTTTTACGGTATTGCTTGCATTTACTTTGTTTAAGACCGGTTCACTTGCAAAATCCATATTGCATGCACATTAAGGAGGGCGGCGATGAAAAAGTATAACATTATTTACGCCGATCCTCCTTGGGCATACAAGGTATGGAGCAAGAAAGGGAATGGAAGGTCGGCGGAAAGCCACTACTCAACCATGAGTATTGAGGATATCAAAGCATTGCCAGTGGGAGAACTGGCAGATGAGGATTGTGCGTTGTTCATGTGGATTACATTTCCGCTGCTTAAGGAAGCGTGGGAAGTGATTGAAGCATGGGGATTTACGTACAAAAGCGTAGCATTTGTGTGGATAAAGCAAAATAAAAAATCGCCAACCCTATTCTGGGGAATGGGGCATTGGACCAGAGCAAATGCGGAACTTTGTATTATTGCAACGAAGGGGAAACCCAAGAGGATGTCACGAAGTGTGCATCAAGTAATCATGACTCCCATAGAGGAGCATAGTAAGAAGCCGGAGGAGGCAAGAAAAAGGATTGTTGAACTGATGGGAGATGTGCCCCGTATTGAATTATTCGCAAGAATGAAGCCGGAAGGCTGGGATGTGTGGGGAAATCAGGCTCCTGATAGTGAGATAATTCCGGAAATGGAGGGAATTAGAACGTAATGGCAGCATCATATATATCAGTACCTCGTGACTTAACGAAGGTAAAGAGTAAAGTGATGTTCAATCTTACGAAGAGGCAGTTGATTTGTTTTTCTGCGGCGGCACTTTTAGGAGTACCGTCTTTTTTTCTGCTCAAAGCGATTAGCAGTCCAAGCGTAGCTGCAATGGGAATGATGGTGGTTATGATGCCACTGTTTTTCCTTGCTATGTATGAGAAAAACGGTCAGCCCTTGGAAGTATTTTTGAACCAGTTTATTCAGGCGAATTTTGTTCGCCCTAAGTACCGTCCCTATGAGACGGACAATCATTACGAGGCAATTATGCGACAGATAGAAGCACAGAAGGAGGTAGAAAGAATTGTTTTTAGTTCGAAAGAAAGACAAGGATGTGGAACTGGCGTTGCCGGAGCATCTTACGAAAGAAGAGAAGCGTCAGGTAAAGGAAGTCATTCGGAAAATAAAAAAGAGTGATGGCAATCCCAGAACAGCGCAGCAGAGTATTCCTTTTGAGAGGATGTTTCAGAATGGTATTTGCCGTGTAGGAAGTGATTACTACACCAAGACCATTCAGTTTCAGGATATCAATTACCAGCTTGCATTGCAGGAGGATAAGACAGAGATTTTCGAGGAATGGTGTTCCTTCCTTAACTTCTTTGACAGCTCCGTACACTTTGAATTGTCCTTTATGAATATGACCACGGATGCAGAAAGCTTTGGAAAGAGCATAGCAATTCCGCATAAAAGGGATGATTTTAACGGTGTCAGAGATGAGTACAGTACCATGCTTTTCCAGCAGATGCAGGCAGGAAATAACGGTCTTACCAAGACCAAGTATTTAAGCTTTGGTATCAAGGCTGCATCCATGAAGGAGGCGAAGCCAAGACTGAGCCACATTGAAATGGATATCTTAAATAACTTTAAGCGCCTCGGAGTACGAGCCAAAAGCTTAAACGGTGCAGAGCGATTAGAGCTGATGCATACGCAGTTCCATATGGGAGATAATGAGAAATTCCGCTTTGACTGGCAATGGCTTCCGGGAACCGGATTAAATGTGAAGGACTTTATTGCTCCAAGTGGATTTGGTTTCAAGAACGGCAGAACCTTCCAAATGGGAGATTTATACGGAGCCATGTCGTTCTTATCCATTACGGCATCGGATATCAGCGACAGAATGCTTGCTGATTTTCTCGGTATGGAGTCTAACCTGATTATTTCCATGCACATTCAGTCGGTTGACCAGAATGAGGCAATTAAGACAGTAAAGCATACCATTACGGAACTTGACCGTAGCAAGATTGAGGAGCAGAAAAAGGCGGTTAGAGCCGGATACGATATGGATATCATCCCTTCTGACCTTGCGACCTATGGCAGCGATGCAAAGGCACTTTTGAAGGAGTTACAGAGTCAGAATGAGAGAATGTTCCTTTTGACATTCCTTGTGATGAATACCGGCAGAACGGAGCAGGAGCTTGAAAACAATCTGTTCCAGGCATCCAGTATCGCCCAGAAGCATAACTGTAATCTTGTACGCCTTGATTATCAGCAGGAACAGGGGCTTATGAGCAGCCTGCCACTGGCACACAACATGATTGATATTAAGCGTGGTATGACAACCAGTAGCACAGCAATCTTTGTACCATTTACGACACAGGAATTATTCCAGCCGGATAAGGAATCCCTTTATTATGGTTTAAATGCACTTTCCAACAACCTGATTATGGTGGACAGAAAGAAGCTGAAAAACCCGAATGGACTTATTCTTGGTACGCCGGGTTCCGGCAAGTCATTCTCTGCAAAAAGAGAGATTGCAAATGCATTCCTTGTGACAGATGATGATGTAATTATCAGTGACCCTGAGTCAGAGTACAGTCCGCTGGTGGAACGCTTCGGTGGTCAGGTTATCAAAATCAGTCCTACCAGTGCGCAGTTCATCAATCCAATGGATATCAACATGAATTATTCCGATGACGATAATCCGATTGCCCTTAAGGCAGATTTTATTTTGTCTCTTTGTGAGCTTATTGTAGGCGGTAAGGAAGGCTTGCAGCCTATCGAGAAGACGGTTATTGACCGTTGTATTAGAAAGATTTATCAGGGATATTTTGAAAATCCGGTACCGGAGAACATGCCCTTGCTTGAAGATTTATACAAAGCACTGTTAGAGCAGGATGAGGCAGAAGCTAAGCATGTGGCGACTGCTTTGGAAATTTATGTGCATGGTTCCTTAAATGTCTTTAATCATCGTACCAACGTGGACATTGCCAACCGTCTTGTATGCTATGACATCAAGGACTTGGGTAAACAGCTTAAAAAGATTGGTATGCTGGTGGTACAGGATCAGGTGTGGGGTAGAGTAACAGAGAACCGTTCCGCAGGTAAGTCCACCAGATACTACATGGACGAGATGCATCTTTTGCTTCGTGATGAGCAGACCGCAGCTTACACCGTGGAAATCTGGAAGCGATTTAGAAAATGGGGTGGTATTCCGACTGGTATCACGCAGAACGTCAAGGACCTGTTGGCTTCGAAGGAAGTGGAGAATATCTTTGAAAACTCCGACTTTATCTATATGCTCAATCAGGCAGTGGGAGACAGACAAATCTTAGCAAAGCAGCTTAATATCAGTCCTCATCAGCTTTCGTATGTGACACATTCGGGAGAAGGTGAAGGGCTTTTATTTTACGGAAATGTCATTCTGCCGTTTGTGGACAGATTCCCTACTGACCTTGAACTGTATCGTATCATGACAACCAAGCTGAACGAAGTGCAGGAAGCAAAGAAGGAGCAGGTGTAAATGAGTGAAGAGAAAAAGAGTACAGGTACTCAGAAGTCCTCCCGAGCGACATCACAAAAGTCGCCGGGAGAGAAGCTCAAGAATGAGCAGAGTGCCAGAGAGGCAGTCAGAAAGAAGCTCCGATATGGGAAAAAGGATAATTCTCTGACCGTAGAGGAACGTAAGCAACTGAAAGCCAAAACTGCCCGTGTCAGACGAATGATAAAAGCTGAGACTGTGGTTAGCAGAAAAGGTAGCCGGGAATTGGATAAGCATAACGAGGATGAGAATGTCGGCACCGAAGCGGTTTCCAGAGGCTTGGAGGCTGGAGGACTTATTGCAGAAAAAACAAAGCTTGAACATTATGGTAAGAAGCTTCATAAGCGTACCGTAAAGCAGTCGGAGAAGCTGGAGGCTACTAAGAAAGAGACTTCCAAGGAGGCTGCAAAATCCATTCAAAAAAGCAGAATGAAGCGACAGGCTATAGATGCTTACCAGAAAAAGAAAGCAAAGGAAGCTGCCGGAGGAGCAGGAAGCCTTGGCAAGAAATTTGTGGACAAAGCAGGAGATATGGTTGGTCGTATCGGCGAATTTATTTCGGAGCATATTTTGCAGGACCCGAAGGTGCTTATTGTGGTCGGTATCATAGCACTTTTATTGATACTGATAATGTGTATGTTTTCCTCTTGTACCTTGATGGCAGGTGGCGTAAACAATTCCACAATCGCATCCAGTTATACAGCAGAGGATGATGTAATTCTTGCGGTAGATGCAGATTATACGGCGTTGGAGGATGCATTGCAGGAAGAGGTAAATTCCATAGAAACGGATTATCCGGGCTACGATGAGTACCGATATGAGCTTGCAGAAATTGGTCACAATCCGTATCAGTTAGCAGCGTTATTAACGGTGTTGTATGAGGATTATACGCAAAGGGAAGTGCAAAGCGAATTGCAGAACATCTTTGATGCACAGTATGAGCTTACTACGACGGAGATTGTGGAAATCCGAACGAGGACTGAGACACGTACCCGATGGGAGCAACGAAGCAGGGAGGAAACCAGAACCGGCACAAGGCTTGTGTGGGATGCGGATTCGAGAAGTTATGTGGAAGAGGAATATACCTACGAAGTGACCGTGTATTACTGGGTAGAGGTTGAGTACGAGGTGGAAGTAGAGTATGAGTATTATATTCTAAAGACAGTGCTGACCAATGCTACGATGGATGCGGTAGTTCGAGGATACGGATTATCCGCGGATGATATGGAACGATATGAGATTCTGCTTGCTACCTATGGTAATAAGGCATATCTGTTTGGCGATGACATCTATAGTGTGGTGGACCCGGGAGCTTATCAGGATTACGATGTTCCGGCAGGATATCTGACGGATTTGGAATTTGGCAGGATGATTCATTGTGCAGAGCAGTATCTTGGATATCCCTATGTGTGGGGCGGCTCTTCGCCATCTACCAGCTTTGATTGCTCGGGATTTGTAAGCTATGTAATCAATAACTGCGGAAACGGATGGAATGTAGGCAGAAAGACGGCAAACGGGCTTTTAGGATGCTGTACAACGGTATCGGCATCAGATGCCAAGCCGGGAGATTTGATTTTCTTCCAAGGTACCTATAATACCTCTGGTGCAAGTCATGTAGGTATTTATGTAGGCGATGGCATGATGCTTCACTGCGGAAATCCGATTCAGTATACGTCCATCAATACGGCGTACTGGCAGGAACATTTTTACACTTATGGAAGGATTAATTAGGCTCCCGGTCTGCGGGAGCTTTTTCAATGGAAGGAGAAAAACGCATGTATGAAAAGTTAGACAAGCTTCGTGCTGAATTAGAGCGTGCAAAGCANCGTAGGGCGGATGCNGACGCAAAGGTAAAGCAGTTGGAGCAGAAGTTAAAAGAAGCTGAGAATACACAGATTCTTGCAGATGTAGGTGCACTTAAGCTTACGCCGGAGCAGTTGGCACAGTTTTTACAGCTTGCTGCAAGCGGACAGCTTCCCATGGCACAGAATGGTCCGGTAGTAAATGCTACACCGGCAACGACAACTACACAGAAAAACGACGATGATAACGAGGAAAGTGAGGATTTTGATGATGAAGAGATTTAGTATTGGAAAAAAGGCAAGCGGAGTGATTGCTATTGCTACAGCCTTTATGGTGGGAGTAACACCTATGACAGCTTTTGCACAGGCAAATGATACTACCGAAGAGGTAATTGTGGAAACAAAGGTGCAGGAGAGTGATGTTGTTGTGGATATCGTTGAGAATATGGATGAAACAAGCGTATCCGGCAACAGTGTAGAAGTCTCTGAGGATACAGAACTTGCTTACAACTACACTGTAAATGAGGATGGTAGTATTGTATTTGATTTTAACGGAGAGCAGTACACTTATGGAGCAAAGGAAAACCCTACTGGAACAGTAGTAACGAAAGGCTCCCGATTGAATGTGAGAACCGGAGCGGGAATGGATTACGAAGTAATCGACCAGCTCCGTCCGGGGGAAGAGGTATCTGTTATCGGTACGGAAGGTGACTGGTATCAGATTACGGTACCCGCCAAGACTGGATATGTGCATGGAGATTATCTGGAGGTGATTGAGACTGCAACCAATGAAATGGATGAGGCACTCCTTAAAATGTTCATGATGATGTTTATGGATACCATAAATAATACAGAGAATGTGAGCTGTGCTTTAACACCGGATGGAAATCTTACTTTGGTTGACGATTACGGTTCCGCAGATAAGAGCGGTAAGCAGTTCATTACGGTGACTACCAAGGCAGGCAATTATTTTTATATCATTATTGACCGTGATGATGAAGGAAATGAAACCGTACACTTCCTCAATCTGGTGGACGAGGCAGACCTTTTATCTTTAATGGATGAAGAGGAAGCACAGCAGTATATGGACTCTTCCACACAGGAAGTAACGGTGCCGGAAGCAACACCAACTCCTGATGTGACTGAGGAGCCGACTGAGGAACCAACTACAGAGGAACCAGCGAAAAGTAATACCGGTGCACTTTTGCTTTTGGTATTAGTAGTTGTGGGTGGCGTAGGTGGATTCTTCTTCTTTAAGAAGAACAAGGAAAAGGAAACCAAGAATACACTTCCTGACCCGGACTTCGATTACAACGAGGATGAAGAGGATTACCTTGCAGGCCTTGCGGAGGACGATGAGGACATCGCAGATGAGTTCGATGAGGATTTAGACGACGAGGAATAATTTGTAGCAGGAAAGGGTGGCTAAGCTGCCCTTTCTTTGCAGGAAGGAGCTTATATGGGTAAGAAATCAAGATATGCGGGCTATTACAAGGCAACACTTAATCAGAAAAAGAAACCGGCACGTTCTACACAGAAATCCATTCTTGGCAAGTTAAAGCAGCTTAAGAATCAGGAATTTATTATGAATGTGCCTATCGGAGAAGGAAATGAACAGTAAACATTTTTACTTAAACAATGTGGCTATCCGGTTAGTAAAAGAGCCACCACTACAAAGTGATTATCCTTTAGATAATCCGGAGGCTGTGGTGAAGTTAATGGCAGAGACTTTGAAGGACTATGACAGAGAAGTATTTGCTGTTATTAATTTGCAGGCAGATCTTAGACCTATCAATGTGAATATCGTAAGCGTGGGAGCATTGGAACAATCCTTGGTGCATCCAAGAGAAGTGTTAAAATCAACCATACTTTCCAATGCTTCCTGCGTGATGCTTTGTCATAACCATCCATCCGGACGATTGTCGCCAAGCAAGGAAGATATCGCTGTAACAGACAGGCTGGCGCAGGTGTGCGGCCTATTGGGTGTGCGACTGGTGGAACATGTGATAGTGGGGCGTGGTGATGAGTATTATTCTTTTCATGAAAAGGGAATAATGCCGATACCGGAGATTAAGTTTACAACAGATTTGAATGATATAAAGCTAGGAGGAATGAAAGTGGCAGAGACAACTACAGAAATGAAAGCAGCACAAAAGGTAAGCTTTACCGTTGCGGAATGCGGCGAATTTCATAATTTGGGCGAATACCATGAAACTGTGGAAAGTGTAAAGGAAGCACTGGAAATATTTAATCAGATACCGGATGACAGAATGCATGCAATTCCTACCATTGGTATCCGTGTGACGGATACGGAGCATCCTGAGATTTTTACGGAAATTGATATTGTAAACGCAAAATTTATTGATATGGAAGTGTTGGGATATGTTCCGGAAATCAGAGACAATAAGTCAGCGCAGTATGCTATTGCGGAATTGATTCATGCAATGCCGGAGGCTGAGGTTCGTGGTGAAGTTCCTAAGGAGATTCAGAAAAAGGTGCAGATGATTGAGTCGAGAGAGAAGCAGGCTGACCAACTGAAAGAGATTACGGATAAGTTAGAGCAGGGTGTAGCAGAGGTTTTCTCCAGTGATAAATATAAGCAGTTTTTGGATGTCATGGC
>JGI24708J26588_10001387_pt1 | contig 19189 bp, 17 predicted proteins | sample BioPla1DNA2_FD_26588 | JGI IMG/M metagenome (IMG submission 26588) | reverse complement strand
ATGGTATCGGCAGGTGTTTTTGTGGTCTGTATCGTATAGAAGGAGAGATGAAGATACTCAACTCGTAGGAGTCACACTATGCTCAATACAGACAGGTCGCAAAAGACGGAAAAGGGCTCTGAATGGTCAACACGGTACTTCTGGCAGGGCCTACGCACTGGACTGCCCATCGCCCTTGGGTATTTTCCAACTGCCATGGCCTTTGGTGTAGTGGCTTTAGCAGCCGGTTTGACAGAAAAGCAAGCTTTCCTAGTCTCCATAGTAGTCTTCTCCGGTGCCGGCCAATTCATGGCCATCAACCTGATGGGCAGTGGTGCTGCACCCATCAGCATCATTATTGCCAACCTTGTCATTAATCTGCGATATACTGTTATGTCAGCAAGTCTAGCTCGGCGTNTGCGCCTTAGTTGGGGGCAAGCCCTTTATGTAGGGTTCGGTGTCACTGATGAAACCTTCGTGATGAACTATCTAGCCGACCCCAAGGCAATTGNTGATGGGCAAGGAAATCCGGCGACGCAAGGAACTGAGCACCATGAGATCCTACCGACAAGCTTCGTTCTTGGGGTTAATGTGGTGTCGTATCTTGGATGGGTGCTGGGGACCGGTGCTGGGGTTGTATTTGCCGGCGTTTTGCCCTCTAGGATAACTGCCGGTATGGGTGTAGTGCTATATGCCATGTTTATCGCGTTGCTTGTTCCTTCAGTGGCTAGGTCGCTGAGGATAGGCTGTGTGGCAGTTGCCAGCGGGATCGTTTGTTGGCTCTTAGGACTGGTGCTCCCCGTTGGCTGGGCGATGATTCTGGCCACAAGTGCAATAGCTGGTATTGGGGTATTGATATGGGGCGAAGGGGTTGATAGCCTATGAGTGCCCAGAGGTTCTTAGCTATCTTGGTAGGCATGTTTTTGGGCACCTATCTGCCCAGGACGGTTCCTTTGCTTTTTTCGACGGATCGCCCCTTGCCACGTTGGCTGGAACGTTGGCTCAAGTTAGTACCATATGCTGCGCTGGGGGCACTAATCTTTCCAGGGATACTATCCGTGGATGCTGAGCGACCTTGGGTTGGTTTGTTGGGAGGGTTTGCGGCAGCCATTGTTGCTTGGAAGTGGAATAATCTGCTGCTTACCGTGGCCCTTGCTTTGCTTGTCGTGTTTTTGGTGAGGTAGTGAATGTCAAGTACATCTTATCAGCTGTTTTCATCTGGAGGACAGATTTATGGCTCAGCCTTTTCACATAATGGTTAAACCTACGGGGCCGGTATGTAACCTGGCTTGCGAGTATTGCTTTTACCTGGACAAGGATAGTCTCTACCCGTCAACCCAGAGCTTTCGTATGGATGAGGCTTTACTAGAGGAGTTTATCCGCCAGTATATTGAGTGTCAGCGGGGCCCGGTAGTACCCTTCGCTTGGCAAGGAGGGGAGCCGACCCTTATGGGTCTGGATTTTTTCCGAAAGGTGGTGGCCTTGCAGGAGCGCTATCTGCCAGCGGGCTGGCGGGCTGAGAACGCTTTGCAGACCAATGGTACTTTGCTCACAGAAGAATGGTGTGATTTTCTAAGGGATAACGGATTCCTCGTGGGTATCAGCCTCGATGGACCACCGGAGCTGCATGACGCATATCGCCATACAAAACAGGGCGGCTCCACAGCCGATGCAGTGCTCAGGGGCTTGCATTTGCTCCAGGGTAAGGGTGTGGAATACAACGTGCTATGTGTAGTAAACAATGTCAATGCTAAGGCTCCACTGGATGTATATAGATTTTTCCAAGAACAAGGCATACAGCATGTTCAGTTCATTCCCCTCGTGGAGCACCTTGGCGATGGTACAGTATCTTCTCGAACGGTTGACGGTCGAAGCTATGGACGATTTCTCACTGTCATATTCAACCACTGGGCAGCCCAGGACCTAGGGAAGATTTTCATTCAGATGTTTGAAGAATGCCTATCCGTCTGGGTTGGGTATGGGGCGCATCTTTGCGTCTTTGCCAAGACGTGCGGCAGGGCTATGATCCTAGAACACAATGGTGATTTGTATGCTTGTGATCACTTTGTGTTTCCAGAGCATCGGTTGGGTAATCTGAGCGAGCAACCCTTAAGCAAGTTGATAGAAAAGCCTGAGCAAAGGCTGTTTGGTGCCAACAAATACGAGGGATTGCCTCCATATTGCACCCAGTGTCCAGTACAGTTTATGTGCAACGGTGGGTGTCCCAAGAATCGCATTTTGACGGCTCCTGGAGGAGAGGCGGGCCTAAATTGGCTTTGCTCCGGCTATCGGCAGTTCTTCACATATGTGGCGCCTTTCATGGAGGATTTTGCCACATTGTTTAGGGAGCAAGCATCGGCAAATGCCATGGGTGAGCAGGCAAGTGAGCGATTGAGCACTATGTGGCGGGCAGTAGGCCGCAACGATCCTTGTCCCTGTGGGAGTGGACTGAAGTACAAGAAGTGCTGCCAGCCGTATATGGACCAGTGGTAGGAAACGGAGACGGGCCGCCTACACCCGGCGGCCCAAACAAGTATGGGCTTTAAAACACAGATTCGGGTACATAGTAATCAGCGGCAGTCTTTTCAGTGATGAGCTCAGCGGCCAAGATAATCTTGGATGGGATCTGGTTTTGGTAGAAACCATTCAGTTTCTCGCCCCTTAGGGACATTACCGCAGTACTGATCCCAGTGGCAATCATGGAGGGCGGATAGGTGACATCTGCCCGGACTAGTTTGTCTCCATCCATGATCATCTTGATAATATCCTTGGATCCGCCTCCGCCGAGGAAGACCTTTATGTCGTCCCTGCCAGATTCCTTGTAGGCCTGCAAAACCCCCTTGAGTACATCATCATCGCCGGTCCAGACGGCATCTATCTGCTTATATTTCTGCAGGTAGTTTTCCATGATTTCCAAGCCTTTTTGGGTTGACCAATGGGCCGGTTGGGAATCCAGAATTTCGATGCCAGGGTACTCAGCCATCACAGCGTTAAAGGCATCGACTCTCTCGCTGTTAATCACACAGGGGATCCCTTCGAGCACGACGATCTTACCTTTGCCACCGATCTCTTTGGCCATCCATTCCGCTGCGACTCGTCCCATGCCCGGATTATCTCCAGCCACATAGATATGTTCCACCGGTTTGGTTAGACCTCGGTCCACGGATACAATAAAGACCCCTTCTTTGTATGCCTTTTCTACAACCGGTGTGAGGGGGGCTGAGTCATGGGCCAATATGACCAAAGCATCAATACCCTTGACCATCAAGTCTTCTACTTGTTCAGTTTGCTGAACGGCGGAGTCAGCAGTTACCAGGAAGAACGTCACATCAGGATCCTTAGCTTTCCAATCTTCGATGGCTTGCCTTGCCCACCAGACTACACCACCAGTCCAGCCGTGATCGGCCGTGGGTATGGCAACCCCGATTCGCAGAGGTTTGGCGGCCAAGATGGGAAGAGATGCTAGCATCGTCAGAATCAGGGCAGTGGCTATGATCATCAGAGATCTCTTCATTTTCGATACCCTCCTATATTCCCGACTTGTTGACATCATGTCTTGGCGTTCTGACAGCTTCCGGTATTTACATACATTCTGGGGAATCGGTCTAGGTGCTCACCTCCTTTGTCTACTAGCCCCGCATCAACGTTTCTTCCGCTGGATTAAGACAGCTCCGATGATAACCAACCCTTTGACCGTGCCCTGCAAATAGGGAGAGACACCCAGCATGTTCAGCATGTTGTTNATTATGCCTAGGGTGATGGCACCAATGACTGTTCCCGACATAGTGCCACTACCACCGGACATGGCGGTGCCCCCGATAATGACCGCTGCGATGGCATCAAGCTCATAGTTGACACCGGCGTTTGATGAACTTACAGAATTNAGCCGGGAAGACATGAGAATGGCAGAGACTGCCACTGTGAAACCGACGATCACGTAAGCGATGAGACGANCTTTGTCAACATCAATGGCGGAATACCTAGCAACCCGCTCGTTGGAGCCAACGGCACATATATGCCGTCCGTAGCGAGTGTGATTCAAAATGACGGCAAAGAACGCAGCTAGCCCCAAAAACACCCACACTGGTATGGGTATCCCGAGGAAGTAACCCATACCCAATTGGGGATAGAGATTGCTTGTGGAGCGAAACTCGCCGGCGTTGCTGATGTAAAGTGTGAAAGACCGGTAGATGGCCATGGTACCCAAGGTTACTATGAAGGGGGCGACTTTGCCCTTTGTGACAATCAGACCGTTGATGGCTCCTAGTACAACACCCAAGAGAAGTCCTATAACGATGGCTAAGATGATGGCCATTAACTCGCCGCCCAAATTGTTGATGACCATGATGACCAGCCCACCAACGAGGGCTGTCATAGAACCGACGGATAGATCAATTCCGCCGGATATGATCACGAAAGTCATGCCCAAACCGATGATGCCGGTATATGAAACCTGCCTTAAGATATTGAGGATGTTGCGGGTTTGAAGAAAATAAGGGCTAGCTACCGATGATAGAACGAACAAGATCACCAGTGCCACCAAGGGACCATGCTTTTCCAAATCAATCTTAGGCTTGAACGATGACACTTGCATGCTTTTAGGCACCCTCTTTCAATCCTGTTGCATAGTACATAATCTCTGCTTCGGTCATCTCTTCTTCTCCCAGGATGCCGGTAATCCGGCCCTCCCGCATCACCACTACCCGATTGCAAAGCCCTAGGATTTCCTCCATTTCTGAGGATATCAGGATGCACGAGATGCCAGATTCGACTAGGTTATGGATAAAGTGATAGACTTCTTTCTTGGCGTTAACATCGATGCCCCGGGTCGGTTCATCAATGATGAAGATCTCGGGCTTGGCATCAAGACTCTTGGCTAAAGAGACTTTCTGCTGGTTTCCACCACTTAGATATTCCACAGGAGTCTTGACCGATGGAGTGCGAATGTTGAAGGCTTTTATATACTCTTCGGTTCGGGCCGTCTCTGCTTGGTGATCAATAAGGGGTTTGCAGTATTCTTTTAAGGATACGAGGGTGACGTTACCGGCAACGTGGAAGTTCGTTAAGATACCGGTCCCTTGGCGGTCTTCGGAAAGGTAGGCAATCTTCTTGCGCACTGCATCGACGGGGGAGGCGATGACCGCCCTTTGGCCTTTGATTATGATTTCGCCAGATTTAATCGGTCTTATTCCAATAAGGGCTTCTGCCAGTTCGGTTCGCCCAGCCCCGGTTAAGCCGGAGAAACCCAAGATCTCTCCTTGACGAAGGTAAAAACTAATCCCATTCAAGATACCAGGCACAGAAAGGTTCTTGACCTCTAACACCGGCATCGAGTCGGGAGAAGTCTTGGGTGGGAATATNTGGTTTAGCTCGCGACCTACCATACGGCAAGCCATTTCTTGTTCACTTATGGTTTTGGTCGAATCGGTACTGATAAGGTCGCCGTCTCTCAGTATCATCACCCGATCACAGATCTCTTTTATCTCTCGCAGCTTGTGGGATATGTAGACTATGGTGACGCCCTTTTGCTTCAATTCTTGCATCAGGCGAAAGAGGGTGTTTATCTCGTTTTGGGTCAGGACCGTCGTCGGCTCATCCATGATCAAAAGACGAGCATCGGCGGCAATAGCCTTGGCTATCTCTACCATTTGCTTTTGTGCTACACTGAGGCTTTCGATCTTAGCATCGGGTGGGATATCGGTACGGAGTTCACCTAAGAGCTGTCTCGTTCTGTCTTGCATTTGCTTCTTGTTCAGCAGGAAGCTACCTTTGAGCAGCTCCTTGCCAAGAAAGATGTTCTCATATACATTGAGGTCATTAATGAGGTTGAACTCCTGTGGGATGGTACTGATACCCAATCGCTTGGCTGTACTGGTGTCGCGGATCTGCACTGGTTTGCCATCAAAGATCACTTGTCCTTCTGTGGGAGTGTAGGTGCCGTTTAGAATCTTGATGAAAGTGGACTTACCGGCACCGTTTTCACCAATGATTCCGAAGATCTCCCCTTGGTGGATCTCGACATCAATCTTGTTAAGAACCGTTACTCCCGAAAACCGTTTGGTTATCCCAGTTGTTTTTACCAAGATTTGATCAGGATTCATATCATAGCGCCGTAAAGACTCCCGCCTATAGCACAGGGGAGGAGACGGCAGCCTCCCTTCCTGATACAATATTGGAATCCCTTGCCAATCTCGCTATCACCGCTATGATTCCATTTTAGCGCCAACAAGTCCTCTCTATTTGAGTCCAAAGGCCTCTAGATTGCGGAGACTCATGCCCAGGCTCTCAAAGGGATCGCGCTGGCAGATGTCCTGCTCTACGATGTACCAGATTACTCCCGCTTCCTTACAGGCAGCGAGAATGGCTGGCCAGTTGAGGTTGCCTTCGCCTACCTCCGCGAAGATTGGTTGGCCTTCCTTGACTGCCATGTCTTTGAGATGGACTAGGGGTGCTCGTTTCTTCAAGTTGCGGATCCATAGGGCCGGGTCACCGCCACCATGCTGGATCCAATACGTATCAATCTCACTGGTGAAAAGCTTTGGATCACTTTCTGAGTAGAGGATCTCCAGACCGGTTTTGCCGTTGAATCTTTCCAGCTCAAAGCTATGGTTGTGATAGCCGAAAATCAGTCCATCTTGATATAGACGGGCGGCTACCTCCGATGCCTCCCGAGCGAATCGATAGTAACCTTCCTTATTTCTATATTCCTGTGGCATACTGCCAATTGCCACATACTGACAGCCAAGGATTTTGTGCTCTTCGACTACCTTAGCTGGCTCGTCCTGGAGTCGTTTGTAGTCAGTATGGGTACCGGCCACCACTAATCCAACGTCATCTAGCATTTTTCTTAGCTCCCGCGGCTCAATGGGTCCCAAGGCCGACAGCTGCACTGCATTGTAGCCGATGGTTTTTATCTTGCTCAAAGTCTCTGCAATGTCCTTAGGTGTTTGGGTAAACTCTCGCACTGTATAGAGAGTTGCTGCAATGGCCGATGAAGACATAATAAATACCCCCTGATTGTTATGTTGCTATTTAATCTTCCTTCTTGTTTTGGGAAAATCCTCCTACTTTCGGACAAGGTATCCCTTGCCGCGGTCTGGGCCGGCCTCCTCTAAATCATGATTGTATAGCAGGCTGTATTGATATATGATTAACTACAGCAAGGCGACGGAGAAACGCTGGATGCCTGGTTACAGTCCTTGAACAGGAGGTCTTCTATGTTGTGGAATAGAGAGCCGAAAATCCCAGTTATTATGCCTTTCCTTCTGGCTATGTTGTTGATCACAGGTGTTAGCGGGGCCTATGGTGTGTTGCAGGCTAGGTCAGCCCCAGAGGTCCATGGAGAATGCATCAGTTACGAAACGGGCCTAGTCTCTGTGGATGTCCGGATACCGGTTATCACTGGTTGCGATAACTCCGGCGTTGAAGATGAACTAAATGAGGGCTGGCGGGCAAAACTCGTGGGACTTATAGATGATGTCACATCCCAGGCTGAGGAGCTTTTCGACGAATATGGAGAAGAGATGGGCCACTGGTTTCCCTTTCAAGCTGTCAGTGATTTTCGAGTTGCATACCTCGATGAGGGTCTTGTGAGTATCCCCATCTTGACCTATTCTTTTACCGGTGGGGCCCATGGCATGACTTTCTTGGAGAGTACCAATATAGATCTCATCACAGGCAAGCTACTTAACCTTCAGGACCTGTTTTTACCGGGTTATGACTATATGGAGGTTATCCGAGCTATGGTTGTGAGGCAAATGGAGGCTGACCCTTCACCATATTTCGCTGAAAGCCTAACAGAGGTGACCATCGCTCCGGATCATTCCTATTACTTGACGGACCAGGGCATAGTGATTTGCTTTGGGCTTTACGAGATTGCTCCCTATAGCTCAGGTATACAGGAGTTTCTCATCCCCTTCACTGAGGTGTGGGAGGGATTGCAGCCGACGATCCAGGGGATATCGGCCCAGCGATAGATTGACAAGCAAGGGCTAAGGAGAAAACCGGGCCAGAGATCGCCCTAAGCATGCAGCCTCTGGCCCGTCCCTATTTGCCTACATGAAAACCATGATATGTGGCTTCTGGAGCAATACTAGAGGCTAATGTGAATGGGCTTCTCCAACTGCACCACATGGCAATCATTTGTATAGGTATGGGGAGGCAGGACTACCATGCCCACCGTTGATTCGTGACCTATGACAAAGGGACCGTGATGCCATACACCTCGTTTTAGTCTAGCCCACCATCCCGCAGGCAATCGAAACACTTCAAATTGCTCTATGGGCGGTGTTTTCGCTCCAGCAGGGGCAACGTGGAAGCACACGTCTCGAGTAAAACCACCAAAGACCTCTTCGGTGCGTTCGTGGATCTCCGCTACGTTAAAGCTAAGGGGGCGGGGCTGAATAACTAGAGGATTAAAGGCGACGTAGTTGGAGGCACCAAACTGCTGTAAGACCCTATCAGGATAGAACTGCAAGGGGTCCTCTTTGCTACCCACCGGGTCTCCGCAGTCGAGTGGGTTAAGGAACCGACCATACCGTTCAAAGGCATTGAAGGACAGCTCCTGTACCTTAAGCATGCCATCTCCTCCTCAAATAGTAGATTACTCTAGCAGATTCCGGGAACAACTCAACGCTTTTTAGTTATGGCTTTCAGCAGGGAGCTCCTAATTCCTGCAACCAGATCTTCCCCAATAATTCGGGTACGAATTATTTTGAATCAGGCGCAAGGACAAGTGACTATCTTATAGAATTAAAGAAGACGTTGGCGTAGTGCGGAAGACCCAAATGGATTCGTGTTGGATGATTTCTTAGTGCGAGTTGCAGGCCGCTAACTAGGCCTAGAAGGGGGCGTATAGATGACGCTAGGACCGGTGACCCCAAAAGAGGGTCGACCCCATGGTCGCACGATAGCTTCGGAAATAGGCTTGAATGCTTCAGAGAATGTAACCGATGAAGATATCAGAAGACAGGTAATAGACCTGGCTGCACCGGCTTTGACTGAGATGGTGTTGGTCAGCTTTGTTGGAGTAGCGGACATGATCATGGTGGGTAGGTTAGGACCGGCTGCAATTGCTGCCGTGGGGCTTTCCAACCAACCCATCTTTTTTGCCCAAGGTGTTTTCCAAGCGCTCAACGTAGGAACCACAGCACTGGTCGCTCGTTTGATCGGAGCAGGTGAGCAGGGCGAGGCGAATGCCACCGCCAAGCAGAGCCTAGTGATAACCATTCTTCTAGGCACTCTAGTTAGCATCCTCATGTATTTTCTGGCCCCGATGGTGATAGACGCCATGGGGGCAGAGCCCGAAGTTCTACCCCTTGGTATNTCGTATATGCGTATTGTGGCTTTAGGTCTTGTCTTCAATACAGTGAGCATGGTGTGCGCTTCGGCATTGCGGGGAGCTGGTGATACCCGCATGCCCATGGCGGTTAACCTAACGTCAAATCTGATCAACGTTACCGGAAACTATCTGCTCATCTATGGCAACTGGGGTTTCCCCCGTTTGGGTATCGCCGGAGCTGCACTAGCTACTACTTTTTCCCGGTTTGTCGGTTGCAGTTTATTCTTGGCGATCTTGCTTTCTGGTAGATCAGTTGTCCGGGTATCCTTTGCTGATGGATACCGTCCCGATGGTGGCATCTTACGGCGGGTGCTCAATATTGGTCTTCCTGCAGCTATTGAGCAGTTTATTCTCAGGGGCGGGCAGCTTACCTACGTTCGGATCGTATCGAGTTTTGGCACCTCAGTATTTGCTGCCCATCAGATCGGTATGAATATTCTTTCGCTCTCTTTTATGCCAGGCATGGCATTTAGCATTGCCGCCACTACTTTGGTGGGTCAGGGACTGGGGGCTGAGAAACCGGAATTGGCCGAGCGAGGCGCGTTGACCACTCGGCGCTTGGGAATGATGTTTTCAGGCGCTATAGCAGTTTGTTTATTCTTCTTTGGGCGGCATATCGCCAGCCTCTATACCGACGATCTTGACGTCATCAGCAAGACTGCCATGGTCCTTAGAGTCATAGGTGTGGTGCAACCCGCCCAATCCACTCAGTTTATCCTGGCCGGGGGTCTGCGGGGTGCCGGCGACACCCGTTGGCCGCTATATTCTACTTTCCTAGGGGTGTGGGGAGTTAGAGTATTAGTTGGTTATCTGCTTGCAGTTCAACTGGGCCTGGGATTGCTGGGAGCATGGATGGGGATGGCCTTGGATCAGTGTACTAGAGCCTTCGTAATCTCCCGGCGGTTTAATAAGGGAGCTTGGAAAAAAGTGGGTGTCCTATAGAGTACGGGTGCCTAAGGCAGTATTCATTCTACTGCTTAAGCACCCCAGCCGCCCTGTGTTTGCGAATGCTCTGCCTAGCAAGTCATAGCCGCTAGCCAAACCCTGGCTATAAGCCCATGCCCGGCCAAAGTAGGATGAACTCCGTCTTCTGCCCAGAATTCGGGCTTCGCTTTAGTTGAGGCCGCAGCGAAAACGCCATCTAGAGGAATGTAGATGGCAGAAAACTCCATTGCTAGCTCTCGAACAACATCAATGCGGGGATTTAAATCTTCTCTCCAAGCCAGACGGTCTGCAGGATGGGGCAGGACGAAGGGGTCGCATAGAATAAGACCGGCCCCCGTATTAAGCCTTGTCTCATGCAGTAGCTGGCGGTAAGCTGCTTTGAACTTGCTGATGGGCGATGAAACGCCACTATCATAGCGACGCCAAGTGTCATTGATGCCCACCAGTATACTGACCCAATCAGGTTGGAGATTAATGCAGTCCTTCTGCCACCTTTCAGTTAGATCATAAACTCTATCTCCACTTACCCCGCGGTTCAAGATATCTAGCTGAAGCTCTGGGTACCTAGCCCAAAGCTCAGCTGCGATAAGGGCCGGGTAGCCGCTGCCTAAAGACCTCGGATTATTCCGATCCCTGCCGCAATCAGTTACGCTATCCCCTTGAAACAAAATACGATGGCATTTTTGGAAAGGCATACTCGACATGTGTATCCTTATCTCTCCTTTAACTACAGATTATGGGTGTAGCCTTGTTCCATTCTAACACATTTAGGTGGTGATCTTGTACGTTTCGGCATAAGAACTGCATTTGCCCAGAATCTAGCAACAACTACCTTTGGTGAAGGAAACTACGGGCCAATCAAGAAATACCCGAAGGAAAAGATTGTTAGTTTGGTGATGATGGGACTGATGTGATAGGACTACGATGGAAAGGTGGCCTTATTAGTGAAAAAGATTCGGTTTGGTATCATTGGCCTTGGTAACATTGGAGCCCATCATTATGGGTATTTTCCCGAAATGGATGGGGCAGAGTTAACAGCTGTCTGCGATATTGACAAAACGAGGTTTTCCAGATTAGAGCCTGCCAGTGACTTCGATCATGATGGAGTTGCTGCCACTTGGGAAGGTCAGGTGGCGACTTTCACTGATTACCGAGGGATGCTAGGTAGCGGGATGGTAGATGCAGTAATAATCGCTGTGCCCCATTACTTCCACCCCGAAATGGCCAAGGAAGCTTTTCGCCGGGGGATTCATGTGATCTGCGAAAAGCCGNTGGCTGTAACTAGTCGGGAAGCTCGGGAGATGAACGCGGCCCATGCTAGTTCCGGTGTTGTATATGCTGCCATGTTCCAGATGCGAACCGACCCTGTTTATATCAAGATAAAAGAAATGCTGGAAGACGGCACTTTAGGTGAAGTACGGAGGGTGAGTTGGATCATTACTAACTGGTTTCGCACCCAAGCATATTATGATTCAGGGGGCTGGAGGGGCAACTGGACCGGTGAAGGTGGAGGCGTTCTCATGAACCAGTGTCCCCANAACCTGGACTTGTTCCAGTGGTTTTTCGGACTCCCCAAGCGGCTCAGTGCCATGGCATATTTAGGGAAATGGCATGACATAACGGTGGAAGACGATGTCTCTGTCTTGATGGAGCTGGATAACGGGGCTACGGCCAGCTTCATTACCACCACTGGCGATACTCCTGGAACTAACCGGTTGGATATTGCCGCNGAAAATGGAAAACTAGTCCTGGAGGACGGTNGACTCACTTTCCANAAGACGGAAAAGCCCGTTCAGGAAATACTAAACACCAGTCAGCAGGGATTTTACTCAGCCAAACCTGAGGTTGTTGAGGTCTCCATAGAACGTAAGCCCCATGGACATAAGTACATCACTCAAAATGTGATTAACGCTATCAAAGGCAAGGAGGAATTAATTTCACCGGGGACCGAGGGACTAAAATCCGTGCAGCTGGCCAACGCTATCCTCTTTTCTGGGCTGAAGGGTTGTCCAGTGGAAGTGCCGGTTTCAGAAGGAGAGTTTGACCAACTACTAGAAGAGCTGCGCCGCGATGAGCTTGAAAAGGCTCCCGAGAAGGCTTTCGATTGGGGCAGATACGTCGCGGATTTGAAAGCTCTATAGCCATTAGATGTAGGAAGCTCAGCTATAATGTAAACAGGAGGTGCCGGGTCACTTCTCCCTGTAGACCCAGGGAGTGTTCGTGACCCCGTATTGTATGGGGAAAGCAGATATTGGTGTAGTTGGCTTGGGAGTAATGGGGCAAAGCTTAGCCCTCAATCTCGCGGGCCATGGTTACAAAGTAGCCGTCTATAACCGCAACAGGGAAAGAACAGATGAGTTTGTAAATGGTCCAGCTAGGGGTAAGGATATTGCAGGTACCTACTCGTGGCAGGAATTGGCAAATGCCTTGCAGCTGCCGCGACGGGTGTTGCTCATGGTGAAAGCCGGACCACCGGTGGACGCGGTTATCGATGAGCTCTTGGACGTATTGGAGCCTGGCGATGCCATAATGGATGGTGGCAATTCACATTTCCGGGAAACCATAAGGCGAAATAATCGACTAACAGAGCACGGTGTTCATTATCTGGGAGTAGGAATTTCCGGGGGTGAGGAAGGGGCTTTGAAAGGCCCAAGCATCATGCCAGGAGGAGATAAGGAGGCTTGGGATCTGGTTCAGGAACCATTGACGGCTATTGCCGCCAAGGTAGGTGATGAACCATGCTGCACCTACCTGGGCTCAGGAGGAGTTGGCCACTTCGTTAAGACAGTCCACAACGGTATCGAATATGGCGATATGCAGCTCATCAGCGAGGCGTATTTCATCATGCAGGAATTGCTTGGTATGCAAGCGGGTGAGATCAGCCAAGTTTTCGAATCATGGAACGGCGGTGAACTAGAATCCTATCTGATAGAGATCACTGCTGATATTCTTTCGCGCATTGATAAAGAGACTGGCCGGCCCTTGGTGGATGTTATCTTGGACAAGGCAGAGCAGAAAGGCACAGGGAAGTGGACCGCACAAGAAGCCATGGAGCTGGGAGTGCCGGCACCCACCATAGCAGAGGCAGTCTTCGCTCGAGCACTATCGAGCCTCAAGGAAGAACGAGCCTTGGCAGCAGCAAAACTAGACGGGCCAAAACAGCCATTCGAAGGAGATAAGAGCCGGTTCTTGGAGGACTTAAAGCAGGCTTTGTATCTTTCTAAAATCTGCTCTTATGCTCAGGGCTTTGCCGTCTTGAAGGAGGCGAGTCGGACATATGGCTGGAATCTGCCCCTAGGTGAAGTGGCGCTTATTTGGCGAGGAGGTTGCATCATTAGGGCAGGATTTCTAAATGAGATCAGCTCTGCTTTTCAGCGGAATCCAGAGCTCTCCAATCTCTTGCTAGATCCCTATTTTGAAAAAGCGATTCGGGTAGGTCAGGCTAGTTGGCGTCGAGTAGTAGCCACGGCAGTTGCTGCCGGCATTCCGGTTCCAGGATTCGGTTCAGCGCTTTTCTACTATGATGGCTATCGGCGGGAGAGGCTGCCGGCCAATCTGATCCAGGCCCAACGGGATTACTTTGGGGCCCATACGTATAGGCGGATTGATAAGACCGGTAGTTTCCACACCAATTGGATATAGAGATCGTTCCTGATGAAGATTACCGTTGAAAGGAGTAACGCGTCATTTATATCATAAGGGGGTTGCCAGAGGCTATGGTCATTTCCCCAGACCTTGAACCATGTATCCTAGTCATATTCGGTGCTACCGGAGACCTAACGCAGCGCAAGCTTTACCCTGCCTTAGCCAATCTGGCTACCAAAGGGTTTTTGCCCGATCGCTTCGCCGTGGTGGCGGTAGGTAGGCGGAGTAAGACAGATTCCATAGTCCGAGAAGAAGCGAGACATGCTGCGGGGTTTTCGGCAAATACAGTAGATATTAAGGCAAGGGATCGGTTCCTTAAGAGGCTGCACTACTTTCAGATGGACTTTGATAATCGAGAGGCTTATCAAGGGCTTAGAGCATTTTTGGCCCAGTTAGATGATGCTTATCAAACTCAAGGCAATCGCATCTTCTTCTTGGCGGTGGCACCTCAGTATTTCGGGACTATAGCCAAGGATCTGCATTTCCATGGCATGGCCACCAATGTCGGTGCCTGGCAAAGGGTGGTTGTGGAGAAACCCTTTGGTAATGATTTGACCTCAGCTCGTCAGCTGAATACGCAGTTGACGAAAACCTTCGGTGAACAGCGAGTGTACCGGATTGACCATTATCTGGGCAAGGAAATGCTTCAGAATCTCATGGTGGTTCGCTTCGCTAATACTCTGTTTGAGCCTCTGTGGAACAGCCGATATATAGAAGAGGTCCAGATTACAGTCAGTGAAACCGTTGGAGTGGGAAGCCGAGGTCCGTACTATGAAGCCGCGGGTGCACTGCGGGATATGGTACAAAATCATATGCTGCAGCTTTTGACCTTGATAGCTATGGAGCCTCCCGTGGCACTGGATGCTGACTCAGTTAGGGATGAAAAAGTGAAGGTTCTCCGATCCCTTCGGCCGNTAACCAAGGCAGCCGTAACCGAACAGGTGGTGCGCGGGCAATATGGGCCTGGCTCCATCGATGGTGAGACAGTCTTGGGATATCGGCAGGAAGAGCGGGTGGACCCAGCATCCAATACAGATACCTATGTAGCTTTAGAGCTATATATCGATAATTTCCGTTGGAGTGGGGTACCTTTTTATTTGCGGACCGGGAAGCGGTTGCCGGTGCGTTCAGCAGAGATCGTCATTCGGTTTCGTGAGCAGCCCGGGGTACTCTACTTTGCTCAGAAGCACAATACCTTGGGTCCGAATCTTCTGGTCATCAAGATACAACCTGAAGAAGGGATTTTTCTACAGTTTAATGCTAGGAAACCAGGCACCCAGCATACCATTACTCCTGTCACCATGGATTACTGCCAGAATTGTCTGGAGGGACTCGACTCCCCTGAGGCTTACGAGCGTTTGTTGGCTGATGTAATGCGTGGAGATTCCACCTTGTTTACCCGATGGGATGAAGTAGAGTATGCGTGGGACTTTGTGGACAAGATTAGTCATGTTTGGGAAGAGATGGAAACGGAGATCGACATCTATTCTGCCGGCAGTTGGGGGCCTAGAGCTGCGGAACGGCTCTTGGCTCGCAATGGACACCGGTGGCTACTTCCCTTTCAGTGTCTGCTGAGTGATCGACCTATTCCACTGAATGAGGAGAGCAAAATCAGAGAGGGGATCCGTAGGTGAGATTGTACGACGTATCCATGCCCATCTGTGAGGACATGCCGGTTTACAAAAATAGGTCCGAGAATCGACCAAAGCTGACAGTTGATCGAGATTTTTCACAAGGGGCCCGGGAGACTCGGTTAACCTTGAACATGCATACTGGCACTCATGTTGATGCACCTTTTCATTTCCTCCCTGGGGGAGAGAAGATTCATACCGTGCCCATTGAGAATATGGTCAGGCCCTGTCGAGTTCTTGATTTCACCCATGTGGCGGATAGGATTACCTCCAGCGAGCTTGAAGGGCAGTCCATAGAGCCTGGAGACTTCATATTGTTCAAGACTAGAAATTCCTTGGTGAATGGATTCGATCCCAACTATGTCTTTCTGGATGTTGATGGGGCAGAGCATTTGGTTGAGAGGAAGATACGGGGAGTGGGGATCGATGCCTTGAGTATCGGGAGGGGACAGCCCAACCCCGAAATCCATCGGCTGCTGCTGAAAGAACGAATTGTGATCATCGAAGGACTGCGGTTAGCGGAGGTGCCCAAAGGCAAATACCTGCTTATAGCAGCCCCCTTGGCTGTGGTGGACGCCGAAGCGGCGCCTGCCCGAGTGATATTGGCCCAGATGGAGGGAAATGCCACTCCATAGAGAATGAGATTTTCAGAGGGTAAGATCACTAGGGAAAGGTGTGTTAGTACATGGCCAAAATTGCTTTTATCGGCGCCGGAAGTCTTGGCTTCACCCGGTCTTTAGTCCGGGACATACTTACGTTTCCGCTGCTAACTGATGCGACTATTGCCCTAATGGATATCAATGAAGAACGTTTGGATTTTGCCAAACGGGCCGTTGAGCGGATAGTCGAGGCCGGCAACTATCCTGCCCAGGTAGTGGCAACTTTAGACCGGCAGGAGGCTTTAGAGGGTGCAGATGCAGTATTGTGCACCATTCTGGCGGGTGATGTGTCGGTATGGCGACATGATATCGAGATTCCAAAGCAGTATGGTGTTGACACCAATGTAGGGGACACTAGAGGGCCCTCTGGTATTTTCCGGGCCTTGCGGACGATTCCGGTCATGTTGGATATTTGCCGCGACATGGAAAAGTATTGTCCTAACGCTATCTTGCTCAATTATACGAATCCCATGGCCATGCTATGCAGAGCCATGCAAAGGGAGACTTCAGTAAAGGTAACCGGTCTTTGCCACAGCGTACAGGGTACCGCTGCCATGCTGGCTCGCTGGATCGGTGCTCCGATGGAGGAAATCGATTATGTTTGTGCCGGCATCAATCACCAAGCTTGGTATCTAGAGTACAAATGGAAGGGTAAAGATGCTTANCCGCTGCTTCGGGAGGCAGTCTCCAAACCTGAAATCTACAACGAAGAGATTGTGCGCAATGAGATGTTTATCCATCTCGATTATTATGTAACGGAGTCTAGTGGGCACAACTCTGAATATAACTGGTGGTTTAGGAAGCGTCCCGAGTTAATTGAGAAATACTGCACCCATGGAACTGGCTGGAATCCCGGTGTATATGCCTATATCCTCAATGAGTATCTCCGCCGAGAAGACAGTTGGATGCAGGATGTAGAAGCTTGGTTTGAAAAAGACGAAGTCGATCTGGAGCGGGGCAAAGAGTATGCTGCCTATATAATCAATGCTTATATGGGTGGTGAGCCCTACGAGTTTAACGGTAATGTAGCTAATACTGGCCTCATCCCCAATCTGCCACCGGACGTCTGCGTGGAAGTCCCTGTATTAGCTAACCGAAAAGGATTCAACCCCATGTATGTAGGCGAATTGCCTCCACAACTAGCAGCTTTGAATAACATCAGTGCAGCAGTGGAGGAAATGGCGGTGGAAGGAGCTTTGACAGGAGACCCACGACTAATCTTTCACGCCATTTGCTACGATCCCTTGACAGCTGCAGTACTCTCTTTGCAGGAGATCAGGGATATGGTTAAGACCATGTTTAACCAAAACAGGGAATACCTACCGCAATTTACGACCATTGACTTTTGAGCAAAGACTCAACACAGACCTAGCAAGAAAGACCCGTCACCTCCGCCATAGGGGGTAACGGGTCTTTTTTGTCAGAGCCTAATCTCCATGAGGTTTTTGGGCTGGCGATAGATACCTGTCTAGAAAACCTAGGAACCGTTTCTGCAGTTTGTCGCCTTTGGTCCACCCCACGTAAAGCAAGATTAGGCCGATAGTACCCACAATAGTCCATCCTCGGATTGAAAGGTTGATTAGACCGGCACCTGTCAGGGTAGATACCAAGATTCCAGGAGTCCGGAAAACCAAGAGCAAAAGGGCAAAGGACCGAATATTCATAGGGGTTAGTCCTGCAACGAAGCATAACGCATCATCGGGCAGAAAAGGTATGAGAAAAATTAGGGCAATACCGCGGCGTCCTTTGCGGGTGGCCAACCTCTCTAGAAAAGCAGCTGTCTTGGGACTTACGAATCTTTGTACCAGAGGCTTGCCATACCATTTGCTCAGTTGGAAAACCAACATAGAACCAACAAGCATACTCCCTACATTGAGCAGGAAGCCTAGGGCAAACCCAAACACATACCCTCCGGCCATGCCGAATATGTTGCCCGGTAAGGGTGCTATGATTATCTGCAAGACATTAAGCAGCATAAACCCAATGGGGGCCCAGGGACCCGCTTGAGCCAAAAACGCCTCCAGTGTGTTCCTGTCACTAAATAGCTTGTATAACTCTGGTCCCGACAAGACCGGTATGACAGCCACTACTATGCCTGCTAGAAGTATCTTGGGCCAGCGTTGATACATTTCATCGTCCTTTCTTCCTCTAGCAGGATTATACCGCTATCGAGACAGTAACGCAACTAACCCTGCCAGCGGTTCTGAAGGACACGGAATCGGGTCTTTGGAATGAACAGGCGAAGATTTCGCCGATGATAGGAGCAGGTTTTGCTCGTAACTATGCCGAAACTACTTGCATATTGTAGATTTGACCAAGAACTAACATATCATGGAAAACAGACGGAGGTACTCAGAATGGTAGAATGGGCTATTGCCGCCACATGGCCCTTTGGTCGAGTGGCGGTGGAGGCAGGTAGTCAGCTTCTGGCAGAGGGGATAGGCGTCATCGATGCAGTGGAGGAAGGGATATGTCGGGTGGAAGTGGACCCAGCCGTTGATTCGGTGGGAGTGGGCGGTATCCCTAACCTAGTGGGAGACGTTGAGCTAGATGCAGCGTTGATGCGAGGGTCGGACTTGGCTGTGGGAGCTGTCGCCTCAGTTACAGGTTTTCCCAACCCCGTAAAAATAGCACGTTTGGTCTTGGAAAAGACACCACATCATGTTCTAGTGGGACAAGGCGCGGAACGATTTGCCGATAGCCATGGACTGGCCAGAGGTCCTTTACTTACCGGCAGCTCCATTGAAGCTTGGAATAAGCGGTGTCAAGGGATAGGCAACAGCAGCAGCCCTACGGGGCACGATACGGTGGGGGTTGTGGCTCTCGACAGTGCAGGAAAAATCGCGGCCGGCACATCCACTAGTGGCATGGCTCTCAAGCTACCAGGACGGGTTGGTGACTCACCTTTGGTTGGCGCTGGGTTCTATGCCGATGATGTATCGGGGGCAGCGGTGGCTACTGGCTGCGGTGAATATATCATGAGGGGATGT
>JGI24708J26588_10001384_pt1 | contig 19233 bp, 15 predicted proteins | sample BioPla1DNA2_FD_26588 | JGI IMG/M metagenome (IMG submission 26588) | reverse complement strand
ACTCAAGCTATTGTTTTGGTATCCAGCTAATAGCTCGTTAGTCGGCATCGTTGGGGTTGTATCCTCCAAATCTAAATGAACTCGTGCAAAGATTGATCGATAATCTTCTATATGGCGCTCATAAAGCTTCTCTACTCCAAGTTTCTGTGCATTTTTAATTGCTTTTGCAACAATCTTGCTTGGATCCTTACCACTCCTATAATTTGGGTAGACATTCTCATAATCGGTAGCGGCGGTCATTATAATAACAACTTCATTTGCACCATCGACTTCAAGGGCATTTCCGCTATCATCAAATATTTCTCCGCCATTAGCAATAACTTTGAACTGTGCTTCATATTTCAACTTGTTATCTACCAATTCACCCGAATAGGTTAGCGTATCGCCTTTAGCAACAATATCAGCACCGTATTGCTCATCTTGCAGACCCATCTTAAAGCTAATTCCGCCCTCTTTGCCCGTAGTTAGTCGGATTACAATTACGTTATCAGGGTAGTTCGCAAAATACTCACGTTTATATTCATATCCATCATGATTAAAGGATACACTAGCGACCGAATTGTTTAAATCTAAGTCACGAATATAATCAGTAACATTATCTTCACTGAACCCTTCATGCTTAAATGAAAGGTTACATAACAACTGATAAGCTCCATATCCATCACCGCCGCCGGTCAGATCCGTCAGCAAAGATAGAGCGGTCTTTTCATCGCCCGCCGCCAATGCTTCCCTAACTTTATTTAATGAAGTAAATGAATTGCTATTCCTGTTACCACCATTATAATCGGGGCGTGACTCCGTCGGGCCACCTGTCCATAAAGTCTTTTCATTCAGTGTTATAATTTCATCAACTACGCCGCCGTATATGCCTCCACCCATGTAACCGTTTCCAATTGGTAGGGAAAAATTTTCCCATGCATTCTCAGGAGCAGGGGAATCGTACCATAGCTTTATTTCTTTTTTGATATCCGGCAATTTTACTGTACCAACATTGCTGCTACAAGCCGAAAGAGATTGTGTTCCCATCATACCTATCAACATTGTCGCTATAATCCTCCTTAATTTGTTTTTAATCAATTCAAATCATCCCTAATTTAAAATTTTATGTGCCTTTAGAGCGGCACATATATCATATTATCATTATTAGATTTTAAAGTCAATGCAATAACTGCAATTTCACCCTTTGTTTACTTATAACAAAAGCACAAGCAAATTGCTTGTGCTTTTGTCTATATTGTTTATGTTATACCAGAATAGACTTTTCAGTTTCTTTATCGAAGATATGAATCCTGTTCGGGTCAATACCTAGTTTAATTACGTCTTGCGGTCTAGCGCTAGAACGTGGCGATACTCTCGCCGTCAAAGGAGTACCCTCGCAAGTTACGTATAGATAAGTTTCTGCACCCATCATCTCAGTAATTTCAACTGTTGCCTCGATTATGCCTGTTTTAGCTGCCGATAGGAACATCTCCTCATCGTGAATGTTCTCTGGACGAATTCCAAGAACAACTTCCTTATCAACATAATCTTTCATTTTTTCATTCAATAATGCCTCTGGGACTTCAACTGTGTATTTCTTACCTCTTGTCGATTTTGTATCTTCCGATCCGAATTCTACAATGTACTTGCCATCCTTCTCAAGAAGAACAGAGTCGATAAAGTTCATTTGTGGTGAGCCCATGAATCCAGCAACGAATTGGTTAACTGGTGCCGAATATAGATTCTGCGGTGAGTCAACCTGTTGGATGAATCCATCTTTCATTACGACAATTCTATCAGCCATTGTCATAGCCTCTACCTGGTCGTGAGTTACATAGATAAATGTGGTACCAAGTCTTTTATGAAGTTTTGATAGCTCTGTACGCATTTGTGCACGGAGCTTAGCGTCTAGGTTCGATAGTGGTTCGTCAAGTAGGAATACTTGTGGATCACGAACGATAGCACGACCAAGAGCTACACGCTGACGTTGACCACCGGATAGAGCCTTCGGCTTACGATCGAGAAGGTGAGAAATATCAAGAATCCTTGCTGCTTCTTCAACAAGCTTTTTGATTTCATCTTTAGGTACCTTCCTAAGTTTTAGACCGAATGCCATGTTCTCATAAACAGTCATGTGCGGATACAATGCATAGTTCTGGAAAACCATTGCAATGTCACGATCCTTGGGAGCAATATCGTTAACAAGTCTGTCGCCGATATATAATTCCCCTTCTGTAATTTCTTCAAGTCCAGCAATCATTCTAAGTGTTGTGGACTTACCGCATCCAGATGGACCGACTAGGATGATAAATTCCTTATCTTTAATCTCCATGTTAAAGTCGGATACAGCTACAACGCCACCTGGATATTTTTTGTAAAGACCTCTAAGTGATAAGCTAGCCATTTATAATAGACCTCCTGTAAATTATTGGTGATGATCTTGTGGAAAAACATCTACTATATAAATATACCAAATTTCGAACAAGAATAACAGTACCTTATTAGCCAAAGTTTAATTTTATCCTTTATTGATATTGACTAATATCACCTAATTTTTGATTTATACGCTCTTAACGTAACAAATTTTTGAGCCGTTTTTTGTGCAATTTCACCTATACCAAAAAAATCGAAGTAACTACTAATTTTCTTAGTTTTTGCCCGAAAAAACTCCCATTTTATATTTTGTCAAAATACTGTCATTATTTCTCCATCTTAAATCCGTGCATAAATCCCGCAAGTTCAATGGAACAAACATCTCCACCAATGATTTTACCATCATATACTAGCAGATTTGCACGTATGGTTCCGGGCGCTTTTTCCTCCTGCCCAGGATAATTTGTGATCGCATATGTATATCTTTTCACTCGTTTAGATTTAAATTTCACTAGATCATAGCCCTGTTGCTTTTGAATTTCATTATAATTTTCGTATACGTCTGAAAAATCGGACGGGATAATTACCTCCACAATTTCGATCGGTTCTGCGGACGGTTTCCACCCAAAGCTTGAGAGGAATGTGATCCTCTCCTCATTTGTTTTTGCGCTGGATCTAACTCTTGCCACCGTATGGGCAGGGGGATTAGCTCCTGACGGCATCGCCAAAAAAATTGCACCGCAAATAACTATTAATCCACCAAGCACTAAGGCAATTCTTAATTTTCTCACTCGCATAGATAGAACAAGCATTCTCGTCACCCTCACATAGTTGTTTATCTATTTATATGATGAGATGTACTATACAATGACAAAAATCAGAATTGAGTTGTGTGCTTTCTTAAATCAGGATGGTTTTCCCTAGCTTTTATCCTTGAATAGCTTCATAATTTCTGTGAAACTATCATCGTCACTTGTGGCATCTGTATTCGGCTTAATACTAGCAAAAGGGTTGTCCTCGTCGATTTCGACTTCGGTTGCGTCATCGTCATCATCGCACAATCCATCATTTTCGAATCCGGTGGCGATAACTGTTACAAGCATTTCATCTTCTAATGTTTCATCGAACACTGCACCGATGATAACTTCGGCATCGGGTTGAGCCGCCTCAGTAATTAGCTTAGATAGAGTATCAACCTCATCACTGAGTACATCTTCGGACATGACAATGTTGGCAAGGATCTTACCAGCACCAGCAAGGGATGTTTCAAGCAGAGGACTTGAGATAACTTCATTCGCTGCTTCTTCAGCCTTATTCTTGCCCGATCCTGATCCCATTGCCATATGGGCAATTCCAGCATCTTTCATTATTGTTGTAACGTCGGAGAAGTCAAGGTTAATATATCCTACAACATTGATAAGGTCGGATATACTCTTGACTGCTTTCCATAGCACTTCGTCCGATAAAGCAAAGGACTCCTTCATAGTTAGGGGCTTTTCTGCGCCGACGAGCAAACGCTCATTAGGAATGATAACAAGCGAATCAACATGACTTCTTAAGTTAGCAATACCTTTTTCAGCTTGCTTCATCTTTTGCTCACGCTCAAACAAAAATGGCTTCGTCACGACGCTAACTGTAAGAATATCAAGTTCCCTAGCTATTTCAGCCACAACGGGCGCAGCTCCAGTGCCTGTGCCTCCACCCATTCCAGCGGTGATGAATACCATATTTGCTCCCTTTAATGCAGCCGCTATCTCCTCACGAGATTCCTCCGCTGATCGCTGACCGATCTCCGGCTTATTCCCTGCTCCCCTACCCTTTGTTAATTTTGCTCCTATTTGCACACGTTGAGTAGCCTTGGAATTCTTCAAGGCATACACATCAGTATTTATGGAGATATATTCAACGTTCTTGATTCCCGATGATATCATATAATCAAGTGCATTTCCTCCACCCCCGCCGACACCCAGCACTTTTATATTAACAACCGAGTCAAAATCATCATCAAACCTAATATTCATTTATTAGTCCTCCCTCTTTTTATTTAAAATCCTTGCCCAAGGCATACTTACAATACATATACTATTAATTTAACAGATTTTCACAACAATATCAATACGCAATTCTTAATAATCAGAATATATTTACAAGCAAGTTGTGGAAATAGCTTAATTTAAACTTATAAATGAAGATGTGCTTATATTTTCCACATCCTTTTATTTAGTTTTTATAAGCTGTATATTTTAGGATTCATCCATCGTCCTTCCCTAAGAATGACGGATATTCCGATGATTGGACATTTATTATGCCCTTTTCGTTAGGATTTGCTCTATCATCGATAATCCCTTTTGCTACGGCTAGTTTATAATCTATATCGGCGGCACTTCCTATTAAAATATCGATCCTATCATCATAATTTAGTGAAATTCCGATACTATCAGCAATATTTATAGATTTTATCTGCGGTATTTCTGCGGATTCGATTGCTGATATTATATCCACAAGCAAATCATGTTTAGTTGCAAACTCGGGCGCAATTTGTTCTCCCACCTCAGTTTTAACTGCATTATACCCCTTTACAACAATTAAATCTTCCTGAGGCTCACTCAATTCTTCTAAAATACGTCCGCTTGTGCTGATTAAATAATAACAGTCGTTTGTTCCGATGTTAACATATGGTGTTGCTTGCTCGGTGGTTAGAATCAACTTCGATGGTAGGCTCCTTTTAAGTTTAATTTCTTCAATATAAGGAAGCTTAGAAATAACCTTCTGTTGAATATCTCTACTTTTAATGCGGAACAGGTTGTCCCCTATTTTTATACCACTAGCCTCCTTTATTTCGGAGGCATCATATATAGTTTCACCGGCAACAATAAATTCCTCAATGTTGAAGAACACAGTTAAAGACAATGCCACACCAGCAAGCAGTACGAAAATGAATATTAGCAAATAATATAGTTTCAAGTTCTTTTTTCGCTTTCGTTTTCGCTTTCGACTGCTTGTGTTGTGATGTTTTTTTACCGTTTCCGGCCGAACTTTTCTAACATCCCTCATTCTGCCTACTCCCTTACGATATGTGCACCGATTGAGCTTAAACTTTTTTCGATGCTTTCATACCCTCTATCTATATGTTTAATATCGCTAATTGTCGTTTTGCCATTTGCGGCAAGCCCCGCTACTACTAGTGCCGCTCCACCCCTTAGATCGGTCGCTGTAGTATTTGCTCCCGATAAATTTTCGACTCCTTCTACAATTGCGACCTTTCCTTCGACTTTAATATCTGCCCCCATTCTGACTAATTCGCCAACGTGTTTATATCGGTTCTCGAATATGTTTTCTACAAATATGCTCGTTCCCTTGCATTTTGTAGCTACCGCCATAAGAAGTGCCTGCGCATCTGTCGGGAATCCTGGATAGGGCATTGTGCGTATTGTCTTTACAGCCTCAAGCTGGCGCCTAGCATTAATGTAAATATTGTCGCCAAAGCTATAAATCCTGCAGCCCATCTGTTCAAGAATAGGAGTTATAGCATTAATATCGCTCTCTCTAACGCCGGTTAAAGTTAAATCGGAATTCGTTACGGCGGCACAACATAAATATGTAGCAGTAACGATCCTATCCGGCATAACTTTATGCTCGCAACCTTCTATTCTATCGACACCCGTTATTGTAATTGTGCTCTCGCCTGCTCCCACTATTTTTGCGCCACATTTATTTAAATACTCAGCTAGGTCAATAATCTCAGGTTCACGGGCGGCATTGCTAATTTGTGTTTCGCCCTTTGCTCTTACTGCCGCAAGCATTATGTTTTCGGTTGCTCCAACTGACGGGAATGAAAGAGATATTTTCGCCCCACGGAGCACTTTATCAACATAACAATCAAGATAACCATGTTCTTCTTTAATGGTGACGCCCATCTTCCTCAATGCGCTCAAATGTAGATCAATTGGTCTGGGACCAAGTTCACATCCGCCCGGGAATGATAATCGACATTTACCAACTCTGCCAATTATAGCGCCTAAGAAAACTATTGATGAACGCATTTCCCTCATTAATTCATCGGGCACATCGAAATGTGTTAGCTCACCAGTATCAACAGTAACTATGTCCCCATCACGTCTACATTTACAACCTAGATAAGATAATATCCTACACGCAGCATCGACGTCGGACAGCTTTGGGCAATTATGTAATACTGTTTCAGTTGTGCCTAGAATAGTCGCTGCCAATAAAGGCAATGCGCTATTCTTCGCTCCGTGTACTTGAAGTTGACCTGATAAGCTGCGCCCTCCCTGTATCACCAGCCTTTGCATTAATATACACCCTTTCAAAAAAGCAAATTGCACAAAAGTCTGTGCACAATATACTATGCCTTTTTGGGTTATTAGGTGAATTAATGCCGATGTGCGCCTATTGTGAACTAGGCATGAGATCCAGTATAACACTGAGAATTCTATCGCTAGCATTCGATATTGACGTTCTGCCAGCATTCTCCCCAAGTATTCGGAGTTTCTCTCTATCTTTATAGAGTTCGCTCACCTTTTCAATGAGCAAATCTGAAGTTAGCTTATTTTGTTCTATGACTATTGCGGCACCTTGTTTTTCTAAAACCATCGCATTATGATATTGATGATTTTCAGCTACTATCGGTGATGGAATTAGAATAGATGCACGGGACATCTCCTGTAATTGTGTTAATGTCATCGCTCCGGCACGTGATATTACAAGATCCGCCGCTGCTAGACAGACATTCATATTATTTATGTATTCTCTAATATCAAGTTTGTGATTTTTCTTCTCATCAATTCCTTTAGCATGCAATGCCGGTAAGAAAGTTTCTTTCCCCATGCCGCCATATGCGTGAATATGATGTATATCGCTCTTTTCGCTCTCCCATTCAATGAGGTCTACGACAGTTTCATTAATGCGGCCTGCACCAAGACTCCCCCCATAGGAGAGAATACACATATCGCCGCTTGCAATTCCAAGCTCTGCACGTGCATCGGCCTTACTTATATTAAGGAAGTCATCACTCAGCGGATTGCCCGTTACAATACAATTCGCCGATTTATCTAAATGCCGCCTTGCATCATCGGTCGCTATCATAACAACATCAACGTGTTTTGCTAGTAGTTTAACCGTCATGCCGGGGAATGCATTCGATTCATGCACCGCCGTCTTAACACCCATTTTTGCCGCTGTTCTTAGAATAGGACCGCATACATAGCCTCCAGTTCCAATTACTATATCAGGGCTGAAATCTTTGATTATTCGCCTTGAACGGGAAGTAGACAACGCAAGATAGTAGCAAGCCTTTATATTCTTTAGTATCGCCTCCGGTGTAAATCTGCGCTGGAATCCTCGCACCTTTATCGGTGTGAAGTCATACCCCGCTTCAGGAATTAGTCTTGCCTCCATACCGAATGGCGTCCCTGCAAAAAGGATTTGTGCATCGGGTATGTGCTGCTTTATTGTTGTAGCTATTGATAGGGCTGGGTTTATATGACCCGCCGTCCCCCCACCGGATAGTAATATGCGCATTCTTACACCTCCTTTTACGATAATCCTACTTAATCTAACGCTGCATGACGAGATATGTTGAGCATTATTCCCATCTGGAACAACTGCATCATCAATGCTGTTCCGCCATAACTGAAGAATGGTAAACTAACACCGGTATTCGGTATGCTGTTAGTTACAACCGCTATATTCAGTAATGCTTGTAGTCCTATTTGCACCGTCAATCCCACCGCTAACATCATGCCGAATTTGTCGGGAGATTTCGACGCTATATAAAAACCCCTAAATATAAATAGTGAAAATAATATGATAATCAGCATTGCGCCGATGAATCCTAACTCCTCACATACAATCGAAAATACAAAGTCATTATGTGATTCGGGCAAGTATCGAAATTTTTGCATTGAATTCCCGAGTCCTAAACCGAATATACCGCCCGACCCAATCGTAACAAGTGATTGATAAGTCTGGAATGTGGCATCTTTAACATCCGACATTGGATCAAGGAATCCCTCAATTCTAACTTGGAAATACCCAATCCCCGCCACTTGTATTAGAACTATAACCGCCACTACAAGTCCAATTATACCAACGACACCAATCCCCATTAAATGTTTAATATTTGAACCACCAACGAACATCATTATAATGCCGATAGAGCAAATTATTATAGTACCCGATAAGTGCGGCTGCACCATCATCAGCCCAGCCACCGTGCCAAGTACTGCCATGAAAGGAACAATACCGTATGAGAATTTATTTAGCTTTGTATAATTAACGGAAATTATATAAGAGAATAGTAATATTATTGCTAGTTTCATAACTTCCGACGGCTGAAAATTAATTGGACCAAAGACAATCCACCGTCTTGCCCCCTTTATAACAGGGCCGAAAAATCCTACATAGATTAACATTGCTAGCGATGTTATGAAAAGCCCGAATACTATAAATTTCTTCATGTATATACGATAATCTATCATAGAAATTACAAGCATTCCTGCTACTCCAATTGACGCTAGTATTAGCTGCTTCCTTATATATAAAAAGCTATCTCCAGCCTCATATAGTCCCCATGCATAACTAGCGGAAAACATCATGACAAGTCCAAAAGTCATAAGAATCATAATGATTATGAAAAAAGGTAAATCCATACCTGCGAGTTGCTTAGTTTTCGTTTTACCGCCTTTAGCAACTTTTGTCGCCATGGACTCCACCCCCGAATTGATTTAATCTAAATACCATATAATGCGCACAAGATCGCTATGCCCCCTGCGATTACTGTCACGGCCGAAAATACAGTGACAATTTTCACTTCACTCCACTCCGACATCTCAAAATGATGATGAATTGGGCTCATTTTAAAAATTCTCTTGCCCGTCGTCTTAAAACTAATTACTTGAAGAACAACGGATAATGCCTCCACAATATATATTATCCCTGCAATGGCAATTAGAACATGGAGGCCTGCGCCCATACCGAGTGCAATTACTGAACCGCCAAGGAACATTGAACCGGTATCACCCATAAAAACCTTTGCCGGATAGTAATTCCATATTAGGAATCCTAATATGGATGCCGCAAGTGACACTGCGTATATATTAAGCGATCGAAAATCTAGGAATGTGCAAATCAGCATAAATACAAGCGCATAAATGAATGTAACTGAGCCGCACAGTCCGTCAATTCCATCAGTAAGGTTAACGGCATTAACGATGAATATTATAAATATTATAGCAATCGGGAAGTAGAAGATACCAAGATCGAACTGCCCGATGAACGGAATTTTTATTAATGTCGATGTGTCACCGCTTAAGTATATCGCCCATAGATAGAGAGCCGAAATTATCGACTGCATAAATAGTTTATCCCTTGCCCTTAGCCCTAGGTTCCGTTTCTTGACGACTTTAATATAGTCATCTATAAATCCTACAAATCCAAAGGCGAGTGCCATTATTAGTCCGGTAATCATCTTGATTAATTGTTGAACATAGTCCGAACTCCCTGTCCAGTCGCTCCCCGATATCATTATCACTATACCAACTATAATGCCGACAACAGTGCCACCAGCAAAAAGCAATCCACCCATTGTCGGTGTGCCCTGCTTAGATTTGTGCCATCTTGGACCTATATCAAGTATAGTTTGACCGAATTTCAATTTTCTTAGTATGGGAATAAGAATTACTCCCAAAATTGCGGATACCGCAAATGCGGATACCGCCGCAAAAACACTTACCCATATCGACATTATGTCAATTCTCCCCAAATCGTTTCTATTATTTCCTCTAACTTCACTGCACGACTTGCCTTAAATAGCAATACATCGCCTTCATTAGTATTGTTTTTTAAGTAATCCGCCAATGCATCTTTATCTTTAAAGTGATGGCAATTATCGATGCCTATCTCCTGCGCACGGTAGAACGCATTCTCCATATAATCGCCGATACATATGAGAGTATCTACATTTTCCTGCGCCGCTACATCGGCTAAATCGGCATGGAACGATGGCGAAGATTCGCCAAGCTCTAACATATCGCCTAGAATGGCAATTCGCTTTCCACTACAATTCATTTGACCCAGCACGGACAATGCTGCTCGCATTGATGTTGGGCTTGCATTATAGCAATCAATTATTAATGTGCGTCCATCTTTCTTAATAACTCTTTGACGCATATCAGCAGGCTCTATTAGCAGGAATGCTTTTACTATTTCTTCTGCCGGTATATCGCTCATGATTCCTACACAGAATGCCGCCAACGCATTGAGTATATTATGCTTCCCCACTGTGGGGATCGTTGCGGGAATTGTTTTTCCCCAATATAATATATCGAACTTAGTTGAGTTATCAGTTATTTCTATATTAGTTGCCTTAATATCAGCAATAGAGTTGTCTATTCCATAGTATATGATATCACGTTCAATTTCATACTGAACATTTGCTAGGATATCATCATCTGCATTGAGTATTAGCGGAGCATTCCCTTCAAGACCGTCGATAATCTCTAGTTTTGCCTTGAGGATATTCTCCCTACTTCCGAAAGATTCGAAATGCGAATAGCCAATATTCGTAATAACGGCAACATTTGGCTTAGTAGTTTTAGAAAGGCGGCTTATCTCACCGAAGTCCGACATTCCCATTTCTATCACTGCCGCCTGATGGCATTTATCTATTTCTAACAATGTTAGCGGTAGTCCGATCTCGTTATTTAAATTGCCCTGTGTTTTAAGTGTCCTGTATTTTCTCGATAGAACCGTGCTAATCATTTCTTTTGTAGTTGTCTTACCGACACTGCCTGTAATGCCTATTATATTAATATTGAATAATGTTCTATAATACTTTGCTAGTTTAAGCAGAGCCTCCCTAGTATCATCAACTATGATGGCAGGACCGCAATCCACCGGCTTTTCCGACATTACGGCAACTGCACCAAGCCCGAATGCATCTCTAATATAGTCGTGCCCATCATATCTTTCACCTTTGATAGCGATATATAGGCAATTATCCTTCATATTCCTTGTATCAATGCAAATATTATCAACTGCGGAGAAGTATTCGCATTTTCCCCCGACGGCTTCTGTAATTTGCTTTAATGTTAGCTGTTGCATTTCTTCCCCCCTTAATTTGCGCAGGTAGAAAATCTAGCTCGCCGCTACCTTACGTTGTGGGTTTTATTATAACATTTTAGGCGGGCAAATTCAACATTGCTCACTGCTATAAAATTGCCATTTAATCGGGAAAAAGCTCTATTAGCGCATCCCGTACAATCTCCCTCTCATCGAAGTGAATGTGTAAATCATCTTCTAATATTAAATAATCTTCATGCCCTTTTCCCGCTAGAACAATAACATCGCCAGTTCTTGCAATTTTAAGCGCATGGTATATTGCCGATTTCCTATCAACGACAATATCGTACGGTACATCTATATCTTCAATTCCTTTTAAAATATCATCTATTATCGCCTGCGGATTTTCATCCCGTGGATTATCCGATGTTATAACTAGATAATCCGCACCCAGCGCAGCGGCTCTACCCATTTTCGGGCGCTTTGTTCTATCCCTATTTCCGCCGCAACCAAATAGGCATATGACTCTGCCACGTGCGTATTCCCTCACGCTAGGAAGAATGTTTTCAAGCCCGTCGGCAGTGTGAGCATAATCGCATATCACCGTGAAATCCCTTCCCGTTGGAATGACTTCACTCCTACCTTTTACACCTTTACAAGTCGCTATTGCCTTGATAATCTTCCTGATGGGCATGCCGATTTTATAGCAAATTGCCGCCGCCAAGAGCGTATTGGCAACATTGTACTCACCAAGTAGATTGAATCGAACGGGGTAGGACTTTTCTCCAAAGCATAGCCAATATGAGCCGCCGTCCGCCGATATTTTTATATTGTCGCTGATGAAATGCGTTTCATCGAAATTAGTTTTATTAATACCGTACTTTTCCTTAGTGCTAAAGCTGAATGTCTTTATATCATCATCTTCAAGCAATCTTCGTCCGGCATCATCATCGGAATTCACGATAGTAAAATCCGATATATCGCATAACATTCTTTTAGCTAGGAAGTAATTCTCCATATTACCATGATAGTCTAAATGATCCTGAGTAAAGTTAGTAAAGCCGCTTGCTATAAAATGTTCTCCATGTACTCTACGCTGCTCAAGTGCTTGTGAGGATGGTTCCATCACCACATATTCGCAACCGTTTTCCACCATTTTAGCAAGTAGCATTTGCAATTCAAGCGGCTCAGGGGTACCATTAACGGCCGGTATAACATCATCGCCCGTATCATGTTCAATGGTGCTCACTTGCCCGACTTTATAACCACAATGTTCAAGTATATGCTTAATTATTGTTGTTGTTGTAGTTTTCCCATTTGTTCCCGTAACACCGATTAGTTTTAGATTCTTACCAGGATTCCCATAATAATTCGATGCTAAGATAGAAAGTGCCTCACGGGTATTTTCAACTATAATTTGCCTATCAAGCCCTAAATCCCGTTCAACGACAACGGCTAAAGCGCCTTTTTTTAAAGCTTCCTCCGCTTTTGTATGACCGTCAAAGCGCATTCCTTTAATGCACACGAATACACAACCATCCACTAACTCGTTAGAGTTTGAAATGATGGCGGTAGCATTCCCATCCATGATAGAGGGGTTATTGTACTCTGATACGGTCTTTACACCTTTAAGGAGCGTTGAGAGCTTCATTAATACTACCCATGCCTTTCTATCTTAATCTGCGCCACATTCATTTATATGAAAGGATTATCCTGTTTCATCATCTATTACAAATGTTACTTCTATAATCGTCCCCTTAGGCACTTCATTGCCTGATTCTATTGTTTGTGATACTGCCCTTGCCTTATCATTTTGGACGGCACCACCGGATAGCCGAATATTAAGACCTGCGTTTGTAATAGCAGTATTCGCCTCTATCAATGACATTCCCGTCACATCGGGCACTTTAGCCATAACATCATCTGAATCTTTATCAGTATATATAATTACTGAACCGTCCCTCGGTATCAATGTACCGCTAGATGGGAATTGCCTGATCACCTTGTCACCGTCACCGATTAGGATTGTATTAATGCCCGCTGATGCAAGTTTTGCCTCGGCATTCATTCTATCTTCGCCAACAATATACGGAATTGCCACTTCTAACTCTGCTAATTCTTCCTTCGTATATTGTGGGTACATTCCTAAATACGGCAAAGCCTCTTTAAATACTGCCGACACAACTGGTGATGCCACTGCTCCACCATAGTATTGACCACCTTTCGGCGTATCAACCATTACAAGCATTATAATTTCCGGATCATCGGCTGGAGCGAATCCGCAAAATGAAGATACATAGTTATTCTCGTTTGTTTTGATATCTTCGTCCTGCTTTTGTGATGTTCCACTCTTGCCGCCGATATTATAGCCCTTTATGTATGCGTTGTTCCCCTGATTTGTAGATACAACTTCTTCAAGAATGCCACGCATAGCTAGTGAGGTTTCCTTTGAAATTACCTGCCGCTTTATTTTCGGCTGGGATTCCATCATGACACGCCCCTCGGAATCTATAACCTTATCAACGACATATGGTGTGACAAGATTGCCGCCATTAACAACTGCGGCAAATGCCGTTATCATCTGTATTGGAGTTATCTTATTACTTTGACCGAATGAGCAGCTTGCCAATTCAACCGGCCCCATTCTTGATTCGGGTACTGTTAGGCTCCCTGCCTCGCCGGGTAAATCAATCCCCGTCTTATCGGTAAAACCATAAGATCTAAAATATTTACTAAACACCGCCGCACCAAGCCTTTGGCCTATTTCAATATGAGCTGGGTTGCACGAAACAACTACCGCCTCTGTTAAGCTCACGGTGCCGTGTCCTTGCGGCCTCCAACAGCCGAATCTTGTGCCTGCTATATTAATCGAACCACTGCAAGAAAATGTATCTGATAAAGACACTTTATTTTCCTCAAGTGCTGAAGATACGGTCACAACTTTAAATACCGATCCCGGATAGTATAATTCTGTTATAGCCTTATTCTTCCACTGCGCCTCACGAAGAATCGCAGTCTCCTTTGCGATCATTTCTTCATCGACGGATTCGTCTTCTTCTAATTTCTTAATATATGCCTGCTTATCCGGATCGTATATTGTGCCCGGATTGTTAGGGTCAAAGCTAGGCGACGTTGCCATCGCTAAAATTGCACCCGTGTTAACATCCATGATTATTCCACTTGCACGATCCCTCACCTTATGTAATTCAACCGTATTCGCAAGATTCTTCTCAAGAAAGTGTTGAAGCACACTATCAATAGTTAAAATGACGTCGTTACCACGTTTCGCATCATATACTTTTTCATACCTATATGGAACTTCATTACCACTTGCATCACGTGCGGAAACGCTCCTACCCGGAACACCCTTTAAGTAATCATCATAATAAGCCTCAAGTCCATAGACACCAACATTATCATAGTTAGTAAAGCCAATTACATTTGCTGCTATGCTCTCATTTGGATAATACCTCTTTGTACCTTCCGTTCTATAAATAGAACGGATTTTATTATCAACTGCGAATTGCATTACCTCGTCAGCTTTATCCTTTGGTACTTCCCGTTTTATTTCCTCATATTGATTGTTTTTCTCTATCTTCTCAAGTATCTTATCTTTCTTAACGTCAAGAATCTCACTAAGACCATCCGCTATCAATTCTTTTTTATCATCTTCATTCTTGCGTATATCCGTAGGAGAAATAAATACTGTCCACACTGTAGCACTCTGTGCTAGAACTTTGCCATTAGCATCAATTATGCTGCCACGATTAGCAGGTATCGGCATGCTATTAAGTTGCTGATTATTTGCAATATCACGGTAAAACCCACTATCAACTATTGATATTCCTACTAAATTATAAACTATGTAAATAGTAAAAACGGCCAATACGGCTGCAACAACCCTATTAAGCCTTCTTTTCATTTTTAAAGTCGGAGCTAATTTTACACTACTTTTTTGCTTTGAAGACTTACGATTATCCTTAATTTGTGAATTCTGAGCACGATAATCGTTCCTGCGTTTTCTTGGCATTAGCTCGCCCCCTATCTACTAATCGCTGGAATTTATCATTTCTAGTTCTACAATATGTTTATTCTCTAAAATCCTAGATATTCCAACAAGTCCTTGGCATTATCCTTTAAAGCTAGGATCGGTCCTTTATTTTTTCCTTTATTATTTATCTCTATAACACTATCACTCTTTATTTTTATATACTGGATTTGCGTTTTATCCACCCTTTGCATTCCTAATACATCAACGGCATAATCTTCAACGTTCTTAAGCGACAGATCTCTATCAATTTCTGTTTGCAAGCGCACTCCCTCACTAATGGCAGCATCAAGTGCCCTTTTCTCAGTAGCTATCTGATTGTACGATTCGTTAATCATTACATGCATATAAAGGATCGAACCACAAACTGCAATTGCGGAAAGAGCAGCGACAACCCCTTTAAATGGAGATGCCTTCTTCCTTCTTGGCTTAATCATCTTCAGCTCATTAACTTCAGGACTGTCCTTAACGGCTTTTTGTCTAGCATCAACGTCAAACCTCGCTAAGTCATATGCCAAATTTGTTTGCATTTTAAATCGCTCCTTTTTTAGTAAATCATAATCTTTTACGGCATTATTTTATAGTTTTTGAAGTATTCTCAATTTCGCACTCTTACTTCTCGAATTAGCCTCAATTTCCTGATGTGATGGCAGGATCGGCTTCCTGTTTATCAACTTCGCTTTCGGCGTATTGCCGCAAATGCAAATTGGGAAATCCGGCGGACAGGTGCACCCCTCACACCATGATGCAAATCTCTGTTTAACTAGCCTATCTTCTAATGAGTGAAAAGTTATTACACAAATTCTGCCACCACTACTCAACCTCTTAAATGCTGAATCTAGCCCCAAAGACACTGCGTCAAGCTCCTTATTAACCTCAATCCTTATCGCTTGGAAGGTCTGCTTACAAGGATTTTTACTGCGCCGAACCTTTGCCGGCACTGATGCCTTTATAATATCTGCAAGCTGGGAAGTTGTTTTAATTGGCACTCTCTCCCTCGCCTTGCCTATTCCTGCGGCAATTGAACGTGCAAACCTATCTTCGCCATATTCGAATATTATCTTAGCGAGTGCCGACACATCATAAGTGTTTATAACTTCAGCCGCCGATAATCCGTCCTTACTCATTCGCATATCAAGCGGTGCATCATGTTTATATGAAAATCCCCTTTTAGCTTCATCAAGTTGGTGCGACGATACTCCCAAATCAAATAAATATCCATCAGCATTATCTATGCCTAATTCGTCTAACACCATTTCAATCTGGGTGAAATTCGCATTGACAACTTGCGCTATGTTAAATTCCTTTAATCTATCGGTTGCGGCTATAATAGCATCTGGGTCACGATCGATAGCGATTAGTTTACCACTTGTAATATTTTTTGCGATTTCACTTGAGTGACCGCCGCCGCCGGCAGTGCAATCAATATAAATACCATTCTTCTTTATATTTAGCCCTTTAATGCAGTCGTCTAACAATACCGGTATGTGATTAAATTCCATTTAGTATTCTCCTTAGCGCCGCATTCGTACATCTTATAAATTAAAATCCTAGCTCGTCCATTGCATTTTCAAGCATTGATGGCGTAATCTCTGCGCACATTTCTTCCCATTTAGACTTGTCCCAAATTTCAGCACGGTTAGATGCTCCAATTACCATTACATTCTGATCAATCTGTGCATATTCACGTAATGTCGCCGGTATTAGGATTCGTCCTTGCTTGTCCGGTTCAACTTCGCACGCTCCTGAAAAGAAGAATCTCTGAAGAACTCGCCCTTTTGATAGCGGCATTTCTTTAATTTTAGTTTCAAGCACTTCCCATTCGTCTATTGGATATACGAAAAGGCAATCATCAAGACCTTTAGTTATAATAAAACGCTCACCTAAAGCTTCACGCATTTTAGCGGGGAAGTTCATTCTGCCCTTGACATCAATATTATGGCTATACTCGCCGATCAACATACATTCCCCACTCCTTTAACTAAAATTCTTCTGTGATATAGTGTGTTTTATATGCTTAAAGTAAGTAGAGTGTCTACATTACTCCACTTTTATAAGGTATCAATGTGAATCTAGGGATATTAAACCACCCATCACCACTTATCACCACACTAACAACATTATACACTTGAAAACCGTTATAAGTCAATATCAATTTCCTATTTGTGGGGGTAAAATCCATTGAAGTTTTTAATGCTTTTTTGTTTAAGTTGACGAAACATACGTGCTTTTACACTTTCTTAATATGCAGTTGTTACAATGAAAACACATTATATTGAATTTCCTCTATCAACACATACAACATATAGTGTAAAAGCGAAGTGTTAGCAACTTTGGTCACAAATTTGTTATTTTGATTTTAAAAGCTGCATATTGTAGCTAAATTGTTAATTGTGGGAACAACAAAAACAGCCCTTTATTTTTAAAGGGCTGTTTTATTATAGCTTAATCTATTTTTATTGCTTGCCTATTCTTCAGTTGTAGGAATCCAGCTTGTGTATGAATCTTTATTATCTTTCATCCATTCTCTTGCTGATATAATCGGATCATCATCTATATTATCTTCGATTATTTCCATTAAACTGCTTAATTCCTCGTCAGTCATTTTAAAATTCTTTAAGAACTCTGCAACCTCCGGCATATCATCGGCAAGTCCCTTACGTGCAATTGTATGTACGTGTTCGGCATCACCATAGACATTTTTCGGATCGTCTAGAATCTTCAAATCCCATCTTGAGAACTTCCAATGAGGTGACCAACCCGTAACAACAATTGGCTCTTTTGCATCAATTGCCTTTTTAAGAGCTGCCGTCATTGTTGGCCCACTGCCTGGAATAAGCTCAAAATCTAATTCATACTGTTCAATTGCCGACTCAGTATTCAGCATTACACCTGCTCCAGAATCGATGCCGACGATTTCGCCATTGAAGTCGCCTTTCTTATCATTAAGCTCCTCAATGCTATTTATATCAACGTATTCGGGAACAACAAGTCCCAAACGAGCATTTTCGTAATTAAAACCTAGATCATCAAGGTCGTCGCCGTATCTCTCCATATAACTTGCATGTGTTGTCGGTAACCACGCATCTAGGAATGCGTCCGTATTACCCGATGACAACGATGTGAAAATCGGCGCTACATCGGCTAAAGTCATATCTACTTTATAGCCCATCTCATCTTCTAGTATTGCCGCCGCAAGATTCGTCATGGCAATACCTTCAGACCAATTAACATAACCTAAATTAACGGTACCTTTACTACCCGCACCGTCTTGATCATCTCCTGCACAGGCTGTTAAAATTCCTACACTTAATACACTTACAATCGCTAAGGCAACCGCCTTCTTAAAAAAATTCTTCATATCTAACCCTTTCATATTTCATATTAATAGTAACTTATATTCACTCTAAGTATCTTGACCGTTGAGTCCGTTATTTTTATTTCCTAGCTTTTGAGTAATTCTATCGAGTATCATCGCTAAAATTACAACTGCAAGTCCGCCCTCAAAGCCTTGCCCGATTCTCATCTGGGTAATTCCTTTTAACACGACATCACCTAGTCCTCTAGCACCTATCATCGATGAAATTACAACCATTGATAATGAGAGCATTATCGTTTGATTGAGCCCGGCTAATATAGTGGGCATTGCTAGTGGAATCTGCACCTTAAATAGCATCTGTCGTGAAGTCGATCCAAATGCTGTCGATGCCTCAATTACATCTTCTGGCACCTGCCGTATTCCTAGGCTTGTC
>JGI24708J26588_10001377_pt1 | contig 19286 bp, 18 predicted proteins | sample BioPla1DNA2_FD_26588 | JGI IMG/M metagenome (IMG submission 26588) | reverse complement strand
ATTTTTTACCTTTTTTTCATTGAGCCTGTAACGGATTTCTTTAATCAACTCCCTATCCCGCCGTTCCTGGGTTATGCTTAAGAGTTTTATTGCCTGCAGATATTCCTCCCTTAAATGTTTCTGGCCGTTTTTTAGATCCTCTATACCATTTTCTATCTGATCAAACTTTTCCAGTAAAGCATGTAAAAAATCAGCCGTATTCGGATCTGTATTTGCGATCAGGGTTGCTGCAATATCCTGCTTGCTTTTTTCCAGGTTCAGGATTTCCCGGACCTGTTTGATAGAATATTTTTGTTCATATAGATATCTCTTTATCTCCTTTAATAGGGCGATGTTTTCTTTGCTGTATTGCCTGTAGCCATTTTCATTTCTCTGTATATTAAGTATATTACCAAATTCAGATTCCCAATATCGTAGAGTGGATGGTGCCACGTTCAGAATTTTAGCAGCTTCTGAAGTGGTATATGTCTCCATTTGAACTTCTCCCTCCTTCCACGGAAACGCAATTTATTTTATATTTTTATAATTCTATATTTACTAATTAATTCCTGCTGAATGATTTGATTTAAAAGAGGATTTAGCTTTGCTTTAAAGAATAATTATATTATATCGGAACAGAAATAAACAAAAAAATTATATTTTCTACAAAATAGGAGGATATGATGAAGAAAAAACTATTGCTTGTTTTTACAACAGGAGTATTGCTGGGTTTTTCCCTGGTATTAATCAATTATTTTATCTTTACACCGGCGATAAATTCCAGCCAGGAGGTATTATCGGTCCTGGAGGAGCTCTCAACGGAGGAATGGGATTCCTTATTTGTTGAGGCAAAAAGGGAATATTATAAAGGAAATCTGGAAAAGGCAATCAATATTTATGAGAGACTGCTCAATACAACTCATGATAAAAGGGAGCCCTTAAAAAATCTTTATTATATATGCAAGGAAATGGGTGATTATGAAAGGTCTAATTATTATCTGGATTTTTTACTAAAGGAAGAGAAAGATAATTATTACTGGAAATATAAATATGGTATTAATCTTTATCTGACAGGCCAGCGGGAAGAGGCCAGGGGGATCCTGGAAGAAGTTTATGCTCATTATAGGGAAAGAGATTCAGGTGAACTGGATAAGAAGGAACTATCTATTTTGGTCTATTACCTGGGACAGGTGTATTTTGCAGGTGGAAAAGTGGAGGAAGCTGAAAATTTCTATAATCAGGGTATTGAAATTAGGCCAGAACAGGTGCTAAATTATATCGGGCTGGCTGAATTATACAGGTATAAGGAAGATTATGTAAAAGCAATAGATTATTATCTTGCTGCCCTAAAGCGGGACAGCAGCCTGGCTGATTTTTATCCGGAGATAGCTAAACTCTATGATAAATTAGGAAATAATAAAGAAGCTTTATATTATTGGAACCGCAGCCGTATGACCGGCCATAGCACAGTGCTGGCCAGGAAAAGGATAGAGGAAATTACAAAAAAGCATCCGGAATTTGTTGAAGAAGAGAAAAAGGTTAAGGATTTAGAAAGGGAAACAATCAAGTGGCTGAGGGTCAGAAACTATTCTATTCCTGAAGATACAGTACCGGTAATCAGGGTGGGTATTGTTGATAATGTTAATAAAGTTTCCTTTAAGGCTGGAAGTGATTTTGAAATACTGGATAAGAATAATAATATCTTAATGAAAGGCAGTAGGGATTTAGCCTATAGGATTGATTTTGCCAATGGGATTTTTAAAATTTATCAGGAAGAGACAATGATTAAAACCATCCATAGCAAGGAAGCCCTGTTGATAGAATTGATAGATAACTCTTATCCAATACTCCTATATGATATCTCCTATGGTGCAGGTTATTTCTGGGCAGGAACGGAAGACAGGCAGTACCGTGGGATAATGGAATTGTATCCGGCAGGGAATAATGATTTCCATATAATCAATATTTTAAATATGGAGGAGTATCTTTTTTCAGTAGTTCCGGCCGAGATGCCGGCCTGGTGGCCTGATGAAGCTATTAAGGCCCAGGCCATTGCTGCCCGTAGTTATGCCATGAGTAATCTGGGCAGACATAGAAGCAAGGGATATGATCTCTGTGATACTGTTCACTGTGCAGCCTATAATGGAGTGAGAGCAGAGACGGAGAAGACCAATAAATTGATACTGGAGACCCTGGGTGAAGTAGCGGTACATGGTAATAAGGTCATAAATACGGTTTTCAGTAGCAATAGTGGCGGTTTCTCGGAAAAGAGCCAGGAAATTTGGGGAAATGATTATCCCTATTTACAGGGAGCCAATAATTTGCTGGACAGCTCTTTTCAGTTTCCCCTGGAACCCTATGAACTGGAAAGATGGTTGAGGACAGAACCTGAATCATTTTCCAGAACCAGTTTTGCAGGTAATAATATTTATAGATGGATAAAGGTGATAGATTCTGCTTACCTTGTTGATAAATATAATCTGCAGGAACTGGTAGATTTGATACCCCTAAAACGCAGTATAGGTGGTACTGTAGGCGAAGTAATTATAAAAGGGAAGGAAAGAGAACAGGTGATTAAAGGTGACAGTATCAGGAGTGCTCTGGGTGGATTAAAGAGTAACCGTTTCATACTGGAGAAGGTATATTCTGAAGAAGGAAGGATTGACAAAATAATATTCTATGGCAGCGGCTGGGGCCACCATGTGGGAATGGACCAGACTGCAGCTGCTGAGATGGCGCGTAGAGAATATACCTATAAAGAGATAATAGAACATTTTTATCAGGATAGCAGTATAGAAAAAAGGTATTAGATGTTTTAAGTTAGAAACCCCGGGAAACCGGGGTTTTCTATATATATCCCATGGGCAAAAATGTATATAAAAAAAGATAATGGTAAAAATATATAGCATAGTATAAGTAAAGAATGGAGGTTCTTATATGGGTTTAAGAAGAAAATTCCTGCTGGCATTATTCATAGTAATACTGCTGACATCAATAATTAATGCTAAGGGATTTATAAACTACCTGGTCAAGAAAGGAGATAGTCTGTCAAAGATAGCCAGCAAATTTAATGTAACTTTACAGGAATTAATTGAAATAAATCAGATTCAAAACCCGGATTTGATTTATGTAAACCAGGAGATAAAAATACCAGTAAATGAAGAAAAATATAGGGTAAGAAAGGGGGATTCTCTCTGGAAGATTGCAGAAAAATTTGCTGTTAGGGTTAGCAGTCTAATTAAAGCAAATAATATTACAACACCTGATAAGATCTATATTGGCCAGGAATTATTAATTCCAGCCAGGGAAAGTAAAGAGCAATATGAGTTGGCTTCAAGGGCTCAGGGGGTCAACTATATCTGGCCGGTACAGGGAAAGATAAGCTCTTATTATGGTTGGCGGGAACATCCAATTTATAAAGAAAGATTATTTCATACAGGTATTGATATAGCAGTACCCTATGGTACACCGATCTATGCAGCTGCAGCAGGGGTGGTAGAGTATAGCGGTTGGTCTGAAGGTTATGGTAATCTGGTTATCATCAGACATAGGGATAACAGCCAGACCTATTACGGCCATAATCTAAAATTGCTGGTCAGGAAGGATGAACAGGTAAAACAAGGAAAGGTAATAGCCTTTAGTGGTAATAGTGGTGCTTCAACCGGCCCCCACTTACATTTTGAAATCAGGATTGATAATAGACATGTTGATCCCTTGAGATACCTTGACAGCAATTATCTGAATAGGAATATAAGGTAGATAAGGAGGTAAAGATTGAAAAGGGAAGAGAAAATAGATGAAATAGTACATTTTGTCAGCAAATATCCAGATTCTATAGCCAGCAGGGCGATATTGAGAAGATATTATATGAACAATAATCTATACGAGACCAGTAAGGAACTGGCCATCCATTTAAAGGAGGTACTGGAAGAAAAGGAGACTGAGGAGATAGATTTTTGTTTTTATCTGGTTAAATGAAAAGGCTGCAGTATTTTATTTGACAAGGTAGTCATTCTAAAGTAAAATTTATAATAAATATTACACTATTACATAATAGGGTTGATAACTTTGAAGATAAGATTTTTAGGAACTGGAACCTCCCATGGAGTACCCCTCCTGGGTTGTAATTGTGAAACCTGCAGCTCTACAGACCAGAGAAACAAAAGATACCGCTCTGCTCTATTCTTAGAAAAGGATGGCAAATCCTTTTTGATTGATACTCCCCAGGAGTTGCGTTTACAATTGCTGGATTATGAAATTACCTGGGTTGATGCAGTTTTATATACACATCCCCATGCTGATCATATCCTGGGTTTTGATGATCTCCGTTCTATTAACAGAATAACAGGGGAAAGTGTGCAATGCTATGGTAATGACTTCACAATCAATGAAATTTACCGGGTCTTTCAATATGTTTTTAAACCTGTCCAGGTCGGTGGCGGTTTACCCCAGGTCTCCCTAAATATTATCAACAAGCCCTTTAATATATCCGGTATAGAGATTATACCCTTACCTGTAAAACACGGTAAGCTGGATATATTGGGTTACCGGATAGGTGATTTTGCCTATATAACTGACTGTAGTCATATACCGGAGGAGACTATGGAATTGCTTTACGGGGTAAAAGTTCTGGTTCTGGGAGCCCTGCGTTTCAGGAAACATACTACCCATATGACCATTGATGAAGCTATTGCTGTTATTCAAAGACTCAGGCCGGCCAAGGCCTTCCTGACTCACCTATCTCATGATGTGGAATATAATTCTACTCAGGCAATTTTGCCAGAAGGAATATATCTTGCCTATGATGGACTGAAAGTGGACTTAGAGGAGGAATTAAGATGAATATTGTCCTGATAGAACCAGAAATACCGCAAAACACCGGGAATATTGCCCGGACCTGTGCTGTAACCAGGAGCAGTCTCTTCCTTGTCGGCCCTCTGGGTTTTTCCCTGGATAATAAATATTTAAAAAGGGCCGGACTGGATTATTGGGATAAATTAGATATCCATTATTATGACTCCTTTACTGATTTATTGAAGGATTATCCGGATAGGACCTTTTATTTTGCTACAACTAAAGCCAGAAAATGTTATACCGAAGTTTCCTATCAGTATAATGATTTTATTGTGTTTGGTAAAGAAACCGCAGGTTTACCTGAATCATTATTACAGAATAATTTGGATAGATGTATCCGGATCCCTATGGGTGGTGAATTGAGATCCCTGAATTTATCCAATTCAGCTGCCATTATCTTATATGAGGCCCTCAGGCAGCTGGATTTTCCCGGTCTTGAAAAAGGAGGAAAATTTACGTAAAGCTCAAATAATGCAGGAATTTTCATCATTGTTGTAGAATATTAGAATAGTTGTTATTTTCCCGGCCAAATATATGCAGCCATTTATATACATATTTTAATTCTAAGAACAGGGAGGATTATTCATGGGAAAAAAAGGACTTATACTTATTTTTATTTTTTTCATAATTCTTAATATACATATAGGAGCAGCAAGATATGAACTAGGAGACCGGGGCCAGGAGGTTAAGCAAATACAACAATATCTATATGATATAGGTTATGATGTAGAGATTGACGGTATATTCGGCCACCGCACCAGTGAAATTGTTAAAAACTTTCAACACAACCATGGTTTGAAGGTCGATGGAATCGTAGGAGAAGAGACCCTGGCTATTCTGGAAGAAATGGTTAAAGATATAACCTATATTGTCCAACCAGGTGATACCCTTTCAGAGATAGCAGTAAAACACAATATAACTGTTAAAGCTTTGAAGGATTTTAATCAATTGAAGAATGATTTAATAAGGATTGGCCAGGAATTAAAAATTCCCAGGACCGGGATAGGCGGAGGAGAAGATGGTAATGTCTATACCAATATCTTTCATGAAGTCCGGCCTGGTGATTCATTATATTTATTGGCCCGTAAGTATGGAGTGGAAATAGAAACCATCAGATTGGCCAATAACTTGAGAAGTGACATTATTTATGTGGGGCAGAATCTGGTTATACCTCATTTAAAGAGAGATATAAACCAGCCCTTTGAATTAAAAAAGGGTGCCTTTATCTGGCCTGTATTAGGAAGAATTTCTTCCGGTTATGGCTACAGGATTCATCCGATCCGGGGAGAAAGGCACTTTCACGGGGGAATCGATATAGCAGTTCCGCTGGGAACCCCGATCAGGGCTGCAGCAGCCGGAACAGTGGTCCAGAGTGGATATATAAATGGTTTTGGCAAGACAATAGTTATCGATCATGGTAATGGTATACAGACACTATATGCCCATAATTCTAGATTGTTGGTCAGGGCAGGGGCCCAGGTGAACCTCGGCCAGGTGATTGCCCTGGCAGGGAGTACAGGAACCAGCACCGGCAGCCATCTGGACTTCCGTATTTATAAAGACAGCAATACTGTAAATCCCCTTAACTACTTACCATAGTATAAAAGACCATATAGAAATAAAAAAACCCCTTAAAGGGGTTTTTCTTATTTAGACAGCATAATTTTCCTTGCTTTTTTCTGTTGTCAATACTTTATCATAGGTTTGCCGATCTTTAAACTCTTCTTTTTTTCCATGATTCCACTGGGAAACAGGTGTTAGAAACCCAACTACTCTGGAATAAATTTCACATTTTTGTCTTTTCATTACTATGACCTCCCTTTAATTTCTAATCTCTACATTTTTTATATAAGAACTGGCTATATCTTTAAACTCCTCCAGTGTAGAAGGAGGAAAGCCGTTCACTTCCATTAGCTCTGGATCATAAGTATTACTGGGCCGGAAATTCTGGATAAAATATCTTTTGCTTCCTTTCAGTAACTGGACAATTTCCAATAGATCACTTTTGGCGTGGATTCCGGGTACAAAAGTGGTGCGGAATTCGTAATCTATCCCTGCCTCTTTTAGCAAAGTTATACTTCTGAATATATGAGAAGTATTTACTTTACTGCCGGTAATTTCATCATATCTATCCAGAGGTCCTTTTACATCCATGGCTATATAGTCGACTAAACAATCATCCAGTATTTTTTTGATAAATTCTGGATTACTGCCATTTGTATCCAGCTTAATATTCAGCCCGATTTTCCTGATCTTTGCTAAAAAATCATATAAACCTGCCTGTAAGGTTGGTTCTCCTCCTGTAATGCTTACCCCGTCTATTAAACCTCTTCTTTTTTCCAAAAAACTGTAGACAGAGTCCAGAGGAAAATATTCTCCGTCCCTGCTCTCCAGCCCTATTAGTTCTGAATTATGGCAATAGGGACACCTGAAATTACATCCCTGTGTGAAGAGGACGGAGACAATTTTCCCTGGATATTCAATAAGACTGGTTTTCTGTATTCCACTGATTTTCATTGCAAAACCTCATTTTTTATGCTATGTCAGGCTGATAACCCATTTCGGCATCACATTTCGGACAATACTCGTGCTCACCGGCCAGGTAGCCATGTATTGGACAGATGCTGAAGGAAGGGGTAATGGTGAAATAAGGCAGTTTGAAGTTCTCAGCAATCCTCTTGACCAGTAATTTGGTGCTTTCTTTTGATGGCATCCTTTCTCCTATGAAGCCATGGAGGACAGTCCCACCGGTATACCTGGCCTGTAATTCGTCCTGTAATTCCAGTGCTGTGAAGATATCATCGGTGTAGCCGACTGGAAGATGGGTAGAATTAGTATAGTAAGGATGGGCTCCCTCTTTTCTTACCCTTTCTTCATTGGCCACAATTATATCTTTGAACTTTTCCTTATCCAGTCTGGCAAAGCGGTAGGAGGTACCTTCAGCAGGAGTAGCCTCCAGATTATAGAGATTATCGGTTTCTTCCTGGAACTCAATCATTTTGTCTCTCATGAAATCAAGTACTTCCAGGGCAAAATTCAAACCTTCTTCAGTACCAATATCCTTACCCATGAAATTTAACAGGGATTCATTCATACCATTGATACCGATTGTATTGAAGTGGTTTTGCCAGTATTTATTGAATCTCTTTTTAACATCCCTCAGATAGAATTTTGAATAGGGATAGAGACCGTCTTCAGTAAAACGTTCCAGTACTTTCCGCTTAATCTCCAGGCTGTTTTTTGCTGCTTCCATTAGTCTTTCCAGCCTATCGAAGTACTCCTCCTTTGTTCTGGACAAATAACCAATCCGGGGCAGATTGATGGTCACAACACCTATACTGCCTGTCATGGGATTAGCACCAAAGAGCCCGCCGCCTCGTTTTCTTAATTCCCTGTTATCCAGCCTAAGGCGGCAACACATAGATCTGGCATCATCTGGATCCATATCAGAGTTTATAAAATTAGAGAAATAGGGGATCCCGTATTTAGCAGTCATTTCCCAGATAGGATCATAAATAGGGTTTTCCCAGTCAAAATCCCTGGTAATATTATAGGTAGGAATGGGGAAAGAAAAGACCCTGCCCTTGGCATCACCTTCCATCATAATCTCGGCAAAAGCCCGGTTTATCATGTCCATTTCTTTTTGGAATTCTCCATAGGTTTTATCCATTGCCTTGCCGCCAATTATAGCAGGTTGTTGGGCGATGGAAGGAGAAGGGACCAGATCCATGGTAATATTGGTAAAGGGTGTCTGAAACCCGACCCGGGTTGGTACATTCATGTTATAAATAAATTCCTGCATGGCCTGTTTTACATCACTATAGGATAATTGATCATAATAGACAAATGGTGCCAGGTAAGTATCGAAGTTAGCAAAGGCCTGGGCGCCGGCTGCCTCTCCCTGTAGTGTGTAAAAGAAATTGACTATCTGTCCCAGGGCTGTCCGGAAATGCCTGGGGGGTTTACTTTCCACCTTTGTGCTTACTCCGCCGAAACCGGTCAGCAGTAAATCATGTAAGTCCCAGCCACAGCAATATACAGAAAGTGCGTTTAAATCATGGATATGTAAATCACCAGAAATATGGAGTTCCCTGATCTCGCGGGGATAAACCTCCTGTAACCAGTACTGGCTGGTAATTTCAGAGGAAATATGATTATTTAAACCCTGTAGGGAAAAACTCATATTACTATTTTCATTGACTTTCCAGTCACTACGGTCCAGGTAGCTGTCAATTATACTCAAGGCTTCACTCAAAACTTTTTTGGTATCTCTGAACCTGGCCCTCTGTTCCCGGTAAAGGATATAGGCTTTGGCAATATCAGAAAAACCTTTTTCGATCAAGATTTTTTCTACCAGATCCTGAATTTGTTCAACATGAGGAATACCGCCTTCTTTAAAAAAGATATTTAGGTAGGATAAGACAGCTTTTGTCACCTCATCTGCAATGCTTTCATCATTGATATTTACTGCTTTGCTGGCTTTATAAACAGCATTTTTTATTTTTGTTTCATTAAAAGGCACCCTCCGCCCGTCTCTTTTTTTAATGTACCTGATCATAATAATCCCCCTTGAATTTTTGTTTACAGGACAATATATTAAAATAGAATATTTCTATTGTCAACAAATCCTTTGCCAGGTGGTTTTGGCAAAATTGGACATAAAATTAGCGGAACAACTATATATAGTATTATTCCGCTAACAAAAAATACTAGATATAGTATTCTTCATCATAACAAAAAATCCTGCAAAAAAATTAATTTATTTAAAATACATTTTCTGTCTGGATTTAAATAAAGGGGAGGAAATAAGAGGAAAGCCGAAGGAGTATAAGATAAGTACAGAAGTGCTTGAAAATGCAAAAAAAATTGACCTCTACCCTTGACAGGGAAAAATATAAATGTTATTATATATATCGTCAACAGAGAGGAGAGCCATTAGCTCAGTCGGTAGAGCACCTGACTTTTAATCAGGGTGTCGGAGGTTCGATTCCTCCATGGCTCACCAATACCGCGGGGTGGAGCAGTCCGGTAGCTCGTCAGGCTCATAACCTGAAGGTCAGTGGTTCAAATCCACTCCCCGCAACCAATCATGTGGTGAGATAGCTCAGTCGGTAGAGCAGTGGACTGAAAATCCACGTGTCGACAGTTCGATTCTGTCTCTCACCACCATTTTTTTATTAGATAAATCTTATATGCTATATTAAAAAAGCCTCTTGAGGCTTTTTTGTTTTATATATTTTCTTTTGATAGATCAGGCAATTTATTTATTGCCTGTACTTTTTCTTCTATATCTGTATGTGTATAGATCTGTGTTGTCGCTATATTGCTGTGACCAAGTAAATCCTGTACTATCTTTAAATCTTTAGTTTGATAGTATAATAATGAAGCAAAAGTATGCCGCAATTTATGGGGTGTTATTTTACTGGCATTTTTGATGCCAGCTAATTTAGCATATTTTTTTACCATTAATTGTACTGTCCTGACATTTATCCTGCGGCCATGTCTGGAAATAAACAGGGCATTCTGGTCTTCCTTATTTTTGATTTTGATGATTTCCCTTTCCTTGAGGTATTCTTTGATAGTTTCCAGAATATCATCATGTAGCGGGATGGTCCTTTCTTTATTTCCTTTCCCAAAAAACTTAATGGACCTATTGTTAAAATCAATATTTTTCATATCCAGGTTTACTAATTCAGAGACCCGCAGCCCGGTATAGAGGAATAATTTGACAATGGCCAGGTCCCTGGTTTTATTGATACTATTGTCATTGATTATTGCCTCTATATATCTACGGGCTTCATTTAATTTCATATAAATTGGTTCAGCCCGGATCTCTGTTTTACTGGCCTCTATAAGCTGGGCAGGATTATCTTTTATAATTTCGTTTTTTTGCAAATACTTAAAGAAAGAACGGATAGAATATAACTTCCTGTTTCTGGTGACAGGGCTGTTTTCATCAACCAGGATGGAATCAGCCAGGAAGTCAGTTATCTCATACCTGCTGATATTTTTGACATCAAAGTCTTCCTGAAACCCGCAATTTTCTATCAGATAACGCTGAAATAATTGCAGGTCAATGGTATATTCTCTTATAGTTAATGGTGAATAACCTTTTTCTACTGCCAGGTATTTTCGAAAACTATTTACAGCCTTATCATATATCATCTCTTATAACCTCCTGAAAGGATGAATAAGTATAGCTTTACCTATGTAAAATTATAACATAGACATAAAAAAAGTGCATATCTGAATATATTAGTTTTACCCTTAATTAATTGCATTTTATTAGATGTTTTAATATAATAGAATTAAATATTAATTATAATACTGGAGGTCAAAAATGAAAGAACTGGTCCTGTATTATTTTCCTCAATGTCCCTATTGTAAAAAAGTGTTGAATTTCATAGAAAAAAATAAGCTTACCAGTAGATTTATACTAAAAAATATCCGTCAAGATGCACAGGCCAGGGAAGAATTAATAAGTGTAGGGGGCAAAGAACAGGTTCCCTGTTTATTTATAGACGGAGAACCTCTTTATGAATCTGCTGATATAATAAAATGGATTGAAAAAGAATTGCTTTAGTAATTGTCTAATCCTAATAGAATATATAAGGAAGGTAATTTTATGGAAGAGCTAAATATCATCAGTTTTATACATAATAATGGTTTATTTTTTTCTCTTTATAACTATATTATCATATTTTTATTTATAAGCACCCTGGGGGTCCTTTTCTATCTTAACAATTATTTTTACAGGATGAACCGGGATATAAAAGAGGATATGGAAGAAAAACTTCCTTTTGCCAGGGACCTGCTGGAAAGATATGAGTTATTATTGCTAAGACAACAGGATATAGTAAATACAGCCAGTTTCATTGACAATTATTATCTGGAGAAGAAGAAACTGCTTATTACCATTATTAATATTATGGAAAATAGTGATAAAATCTTTATATTACTGGGCTTTTTTGGTGGTTTTATCATAGTTCTGAACGAATTGATCAGTTTTGATTTTGAACTGATCACCAGTTTTCAGGAACTATATAATCAGTTGGGTAATATACTTTACAATCTCAAGCCAGCTTTATTTATACTGCTTTTAGGCCTTATTGCTGCTACTTTTATCAAAATCATTTTAAAGAGTATCAATTTGAAAGAAAGGTTTAATTCCATCAAAAAAAGATTAGAGAATCACCTGGAAAATAATATAAAATATAAATACAACCGGGAATTAAAAGAGCTGGAGTTATTGACGGAATTAATAAAGATAGTAGATAAAGGGTTTTTGCGGCTGGAAAAGGCTGTCTTTGAACTTGCCGAAATAAATGCCATAAAAATGCAGGCATATGAATATGCCCGCACACAGGATTATACTCAAGTAGCTGCAACAAAGGAAGAAGACTCTTAGGATATTTACTTTATCAGATGGGCGACAGTTTCTACATGTCTGGTATAGGGAAACATGTCAACACATTGTATATCAGTTATTCTGTAATTTGCTTCTTCAAGTATTTTTAAATCCCTGACCAGCGAAAGGGGATTACAGGAAATGTAAAGGATTTCACTGGAACCCAGTTTAATAATTTTGTCCAGAGCTTTAGGATGAATACCAGGTCTTGGTGGGTCAACGACTATCAGGTCTGGTTTTTCTTTTAGCTCATCGATTTTTTCCAGTACATCACCGGCAATGAAATTACAATTTCCAAGATTATTGAGCCTGGCATTTTCCCTGGCTATCTCTACGGCCTCTTCGTTGATTTCAATACCATAGGTTTCTTTTGCTTTTTTGGCCAGTATCTGGGTGATAGTGCCGGTACCACAGTAAAGATCATAGATTGTTTTATCTTCCGGATTAGCGATAAATTTAAAAGCAGTTTGATAAAGTTTTTCAGCTCCAGAAGTGTTGGGCTGGAAAAAGGAAAAGGGAGTTACCATGAAACTCAAACCAAGGATTTCTTCCATTATATATTCCTGGCCATAATGAACTATCAATTTGTCACATTTTATCGTATCAGAATAATCATCATTTATGGTCTGGAGGAAGCTGACCAGTGTCCCCTGTAGTTGCAGGCCCTTTAATATTTCAGTAAGTCCTGTAAAGTCATGTTCATCCTGGGATGTAGTAACCAGATTGACCATGATTTCTCCACTTTTTAATCCTTTACGGACTACCAGGTGCCGCAGGTAGCCCTGGCGTTGAATTATATGATATCTTTTATAATCATGGTTTCTGAAATAATTCAATACTGTGCTGAGGATAAGCCTGAAATCATTATCTACCAGTTGGCACTGCTCAACGGTGATTACATCAAAACGCCTGCCCCTGGGGTGCATTCCTAATTGGAGGACACCGTCTCTTTCCAGATCTCCGAAGCTGAATTCCATCTTATTTCTATATTCTTTTTCCAGTGGACTGGGAACTATTCCGTGGAATTGATAATCTCCATTCAGGTTGTCATCAATTAATTCCTTGACCTGTTTTTCCTTTATTTCAAGCTGTTTTTCATAAAGGATTCCCTGATAACTACAACCGCCACATTCGTTGGCATGGATACATTTAGGCTGGTCTTCCAGAGGAGAGTTTTCAAGAATCTCCAGTAATCTGGCTTCAAAATATCCCGTTTTCTTTTTGTTAATAATTAACTCTACCTTTTGGCCAGGAATAGTATTTTTAATTCTGATCTCCTGATCCCCTATCCTGGCTATACCAATATTGGGAAAGAGAACCTTTTCGATTGTTATGGCCAGTTTTGTTCCTTTTTTTATCTGCATATTTTTATCACATCACTTTCCAGGTGTCTTTTTCTTTTATTGTAAATATTCCTTATAGTATATGTCAAGTTTTCCAGGATTTTTGTCCCCTCTCTAATTGAACTATTGATAAATATGTATTAAAATAAAATATAGTATTGAAGAAAGAAAGATGGTGATGAAATGCAGGATTATCTTATCAGGGCACTGACTACAAATAAAGAAATAAGGGCATTAGCAGTCCGTTCTACCGCATTGGTAGAGGAAGCCAGGAAATCACATAATACTTCTCCTGTTGCTACAGCAGCCTTAGGGCGGGCACTAAGTGGTGCTCTCCTGATGGGTTCAATGATTAAGGGAGGAGATGAGATAAAGCTTATTTTTGAAGGAGACGGTCCTCTGGGAAGGATAATAGCAGAGGCGAACCAGCATGGAGAAGTCAGGGGTTATGTAAATAATCCCCAGCCTCCTTTGCAATTAAATATGGAAGGTAAACTGGATGTAGCTGCTGCCATAGGACATGGGCAATTGAGGGTTGTTAAATCAAAACTTTTAAAAAGCTCCTATGAAAGCTCTGTACCTTTAGTAAGTGGTGAGATTGCTGAAGATCTTACCTATTATTATGCCCAATCTGAGCAGACACCTTCTGCTGTAGGACTGGGTGTCCTGGTGAATAAAGACCTCAGCGTAAAAGCAGCAGGTGGTTTTATCATTCAATTATTACCTGGTGCAAAGGAAGAAACTATAAATACACTGGAAGCGAATCTAAAAGAGATTAGTTCAGTAAGTAGATTTGTCGAAGAGGGAAAAACCCCTGAAGAGATATTGGACATTCTTCTGGCTGGATTTGATTTCAGGATTATGGAAAGAAAAGAGGTGGAATACAAATGTAAGTGTGACCGGGAGAGGATTGCAGTTTTATTATCAAGTTTTGATAAAAAAGAAATTGAAGAGATAATTGAAAAAGAAGGAAAAGTTGAGGTCAGGTGTCATTTCTGCAACCAGATTTATGAGTTTTCTCTTGCTGATATCAATAAACTGGAATTTGATTAAGGGGAGGGTAGGCTTTGGAGAGGACAAGGATCTATTTAACGGAGAGTATCTCGGGCAAAGAAAGGCATAGACCCAGACGCCAGGATGATGATTATAGCATCCTGGCTGCTGTTATAACAGTTATCGGTTATCTTATTATTGTTTCTGGTTTTTTCATAGGCGGATATATCTTCTTTGCTTCAGCCGGAGTAGATCTGTTTATGGTATTTATATTGATCTTAAGCACTACAGTACTGGGAATCCTGATTATCGGTTTTGCCAGGATAATACAACTTTTGACAGAAATAAATAATAATTTAAAAAATTAAAAGAAATAAACTTGTTTAAAGATTGAGATTTTTTTTATTTAAGATATAATAATATATTACATAAGGAAAGATATATCTACAGACTATAAGGCGAGGAGGAAGACTGTGTATATATTAAAGAGGATCTGGAAATATACTCAAAAGTATAAGTGGTTTTTTGTTTTTGCACTGATTTTTTCTACATTGAATGTTGTAATAGCTTTGGTTCCAGGTAAAATAACCCAGGTGCTGATTGATGATGTAATCAGAGGAGATAATATTTCTTTGTTGCCAATGTTATTACTTGGCTTTTTTCTTGCAGCAAGTATTCGTTCCCTTTCTATTATGGGAGAAAGATATTTTATTGAATATTTTTCCCAGGGAGTTGTCAATGACTTAAAACAGTCACTCTATGACCATTTACAGAGACAAACCTTTAATTTTTATAACCAGAATAAAACAGGGGAACTGATGTCCAGAATGACAGGGGATATGGAGGCCATTCGCCAGTTAACCTGTGATGGCATCCTGAATTTTACCAAGATGTTTTTTTACCTGTTTTTTACCTTTATTGTATTATCTAAGATAAGTCTTAAACTATTCATTTTTACGATGCTTGCCAGCCCTTTTGTGGCCTTTTTTGCATTGCGTTTTTCTAAAAAAATCAAGCCTGCAGCCAGGAGAGTAAGGGAGCAGTTTTCCCGTCTAAATAGTACAGTCCAGGAAAATATTATAGGTGTACGTATAGTTAAATCATTTCATAGAGAAGAATTTGAGATGGAAAAGTTCAACAGGGAAAATGAGGAGTTTTTTAGGCGGAATTTTGCTTCTGCCAGTATCTGGGCCAAATATTTCCCCTTACTGGAATTCTTCAGTGGCCTGAGTACATTTTTTCTCCTGCTTTTTGGTGGTATGATGGTCATCAATGGGGAGATACAATTAGGTGAATGGGTCCAGTTTAATAGCTATCTATGGATGTTACTAATGCCCATGCTTATGTTGGGCGGTATGGTAGATTTAATTAACAGAACCATAGTATCAGGTGAAAGGATTTTCAGTATCCTGGATAGGGAGCCGGAAATCAAAAACCCGGAAAACCCGGTAGTTTTAAAGGAGATTAAGGGAGAAGTAGAGTTTCGTAATGTTTCATTAAGGTTTGGTAGTGAGGTAGTATTAGAAGATATATCTTTACATGCTAAACCAGGTGATACTATAGCTATTATGGGTGCTACTGGCAGTGGAAAGACATCACTGATTAACCTGATTGCCCGTTATTATGATCCTACTGAAGGACAGGTCCTGATTGATAATATTAATGTCAGGGAATTAGACCTGAAAGTATTGAGGGAGAATGTTGCCCCGGTCATGCAGGATGTCTTTTTATTTTCAGAGACCATCAGGGAAAATATTGTTTATGGAGTCGATTCTGCTTCCATGGATGAAATAAGAGAGGCAGCAAGGATAGCGGGAGCACAGGAGTTTATAGAGAAAATGGAAGAAGGGTATGAAACAGTAGTAGGAGAGATGGGTGTCGGCCTTTCTGGAGGACAGAAACAGAGGGTTTCCATCGCCAGGGCTTTGATTAAAAAGGCACCTATTTTAATACTGGATGATGCCACTTCAGCAGTTGATATGGAAACAGAGCAGTTGATTCAGGAATCCCTGGAAAAAATACAGAAAAAATGTACTACCTTTATAATTGCTCACCGGATTTCCTCTGTAAGACATGCTGATGAAATCATTATCCTGAATAATGGCAGGATTCTTGAAAGGGGAACCCATGAAGAACTGCTGGCCAGAAAAGGCCAATACTACAAGATATTCAAGGCACAATACAGAGACTTATTGGAAGATAATATCATAAAGGAAAAGCAGGTGATGTCCTGATGTCAGCAAGGAACAGGTATTTTGAAGATGAACGTTTAGAAACGGTAGATCCGCGGACATTAAGACGTTTGATGGGTTATCTAAAGCCCTATAAATTACAGGTTATCCTGGCCCTGTTCTTAATGGCAGTGGCCAGACTGGCAGATCTCCTTAATCCTATTCTGATCATGATTGCCATCGATAAATATATTGCAAATGGTAATCTGAAGGGGTTAATAAATGTTGCCCTGGTCTATCTGCTTTTACTGGCTATAAGCAATATTGCTATCAGGTTCAGGGTACTGGTTACCAATAAGACTGGACACAATATGATTAAAAATATACGTAAAGAAGTCTTTAGCCATATTCAAAAATTGTCTTTTAATTTCTTTGATTCCCTGCCAGCAGGAAAAATTATTACAAGGGTAATAAATAATGTTAATACTCTCCAGGATTTACTGCAGAATGGGGTAATCAATGTTGTAATTGATATCCTGACCCTTTTTATCATACTTATTATAATGTTGCGGATACATTTCCGCCTGACTCTGGTTGCTTTATCAGTATCGCCAATACTGATAACAGTGGTTTTCCTCTTGAAGAATAAAATTAGACTGGCCTGGCGGGATGTACAGAGAAAGGGTTCCAATTTAAATGCCTATGTCCATGAAAGTATTACAGGGATGAAGGTAACCCAGGCCTTTGTGAGAGAGGAAAAGAATAGCGGGATTTTCAGGGAGTTAGTAGATTTATATAAAAGTACCTGGATGAAGGCTGTCATGTTATCCCATTCAGTTTTTCCTACAGTCCTCGTAGTTAATTCAATTAGCGGTATACTGGTTTATTATGTGGGGATGAAATATCTGGCAACTGGACTGGTCAGTGTAGGTACACTGATTGCCCTGGGTAATTATGTCTGGCGTTTCTGGCAGCCGATTATTAATTTAAGCAACTTCTATAATCAGATAATGGTGGCCAGTTCTGCTGCAGAAAGGGTTTTTCAGGTACTGGATACTGAGCCGGCCATTGTTGATAAACCCGCAGCAATTGATTTACCTGAGGTAAAAGGAAGGGTTGATTTTAAGAATGTAAACTTCAGTTATGAAGAAGGTGTTCCAATCCTTAAAAACATGTCTTTCACCGTTGAGCCTGGTGAAACTATAGCCCTTGTAGGTGCAACCGGTGCCGGGAAGAGTACAATTATTAACCTGCTAACCAGGTTTTATGATATTGACAGCGGCCAGATAATGATCGATGGTATTGATATCCGTGATGTTACAATAGAATCCTTAAGAAGACAGGTCGGAGTAATGATGCAGGACAGCTTTATTTTCTCCGGAACAGTATTGGATAATATCCGTTACGGAAAATTGGATGCTACTGATGAAGAGATAATTGAAGCAGCTAAAACAATTTATGCTGATCAATTTATCAGGGAAATGGAGAATGGCTATAACACAGAGCTAAATGAAGGCGGTTCACGTTTATCCACCGGCCAGAGACAATTAATCTCTTTTGCCCGGATTCTCCTTTATAATCCGAAAATATTGATTCTGGATGAGGCTACTTCCAGTATAGATACCCAGACAGAAATTCTAATACAGAAGGCAACTGATGTAGTACTTAAAGGCAGGACTTCCTTTGTAATAGCTCACCGCCTTTCAACTATCAGGAATGCAGACAGGATTTTTGTAATTGATGATGGAGAAATTATTGAAGCAGGTAATCACCAGGAATTAATCAATAAGAGGGGAACCTATTATCAGCTCTATCAAGCTCAATACAGTAAAGTTGTATAATTTNGAGGAGGATTCAGATGAAATATAGAACATTTGGTAATACTGGTTTAAAAGTTTCAGTACTAGGTTTTGGAGCTATGAGATTGCCTACTATAGATGGAGAAACAGGCCGTATTAATGAGGAAGAGGCTATTAAGATGATTCGTTTTGCCATAGACAGGGGNGTAAATTATATTGATACTGCCTGGCCCTATCATGATGGAAATAGTGAAGTTCTGGTAGGTAAGGCTTTAAAGGATGGTTACCGGGAAAAGGCCATGGTTGCCACTAAGCTGCCTGTCTGGTCTGTGGAAAAGATAGAAGATGCAGATGAAATCCTGGATAAACAATTGGAGAAATTGGATCTTGAGTATATTGACTTTTATTTGCTACATGCCTTAAATAAAAATTCCTGGGCAAAAATGAAAAAACTGAATATACTGGAGTGGCTGGAAAAGGCACGTGAAGAAGGGAAAATAAAACACATTGGTTTTTCCTTCCATGATGAATACAGGGTCTTTAAAGAAATTGTAGATGCCTATAGCTGGGATTTTTGCCAGATACAATATAATTATCTGGATACAGAATACCAGGCAGGCAAGAAAGGTTTACAGTATGCCCATGATAAAGGTCTGGCTGTTGTGATTATGGAACCATTAAGGGGAGGATTATTGGCAGGAGAGGCACCTGCTGAGGTAAAAAGGATAATGAAGGAAAA
>JGI24708J26588_10001375_pt1 | contig 19292 bp, 21 predicted proteins | sample BioPla1DNA2_FD_26588 | JGI IMG/M metagenome (IMG submission 26588) | reverse complement strand
AAAAATCCCCCGCCATTGACCCCGAGAGGGTTGGCGTAACAGGAGGTTCCTACGGCGGGTTTATGACCAACTGGATCATCGGCAAGACTGACCGCTTCAAAGCCGCCGCCTCCCAGCGCAGCATCAGCAACTGGGTCTCCATGGGCTATACTACAGACATCGGCTACTTCTTTGCACCGGATCAGATTGGCGCCACCCCCTGGACAGACCAGGAAAAACTGTGGTACCACTCACCCCTCAAGTATGCGGACCGGGTCAAAACCCCGACGCTGTTCATCCACTCCGACGAAGACTACCGCTGCTGGCTGCCTGAGGCTTTGCAGATGTTTACAGCCCTCAAGTACCATGGCGTGGAATCCCGCCTCTGCATGTTCCGGGGCGAAAACCACGAACTGAGCCGCAGCGGCAGGCCCAAACACCGCCAGCGCCGCCTGGAGGAAATAACAAACTGGTTTGACCGCTTCCTGAAAGAGCAATAAACGTTACGGGATCTGCCTTGGCAGATCCTGCTTTTTTGGCACCAGAATGCCTGTGTTGTCAGAAGGAAATGGCGGCAGTCTGGGTGAATCTGATGTAAAAAAGCCAAGGAAGGGAGAAATCACTTTGCTGAAAAGAACAAGCTTCACCCTGGTGATCATCATCGCACTGGCCTTAGTCCTCAGTCCGGCCGTGTTTGCCTTCGACTATGCCGGTGCGGAAGCGCTGATTGAGAGCGAAGAGGTGCCCAAAATCCAAGATGCTATTAAGCGGCTGGAAACCCAGCTTCAGAAAAACCCCAAAGACGGCGAGGCGCTCTGGCTGATTGCCAAGGCCTACCTGTACCTTGGGGATCGAATTGAAGAGAACAAGCTGGAAACATTTGAAACAGGCAAGGAGTACGCCGATGCCGCAGTGGAGTTTTTGCCGGCCTCGCCCCACCCCCACTTTTGGCAGGCGTCTCTGATGGGCCGCATCGGCCAGACCAGGGGCATCCTCAGCAGCCTGTTTATGGTCAAGCCCATGAAAGAGGCCCTGGACAAGGCGCTGGAACTGGATGCAGCCTACGCCGACGCGCACTGGGTGCTGAGCCAGCTCTACCACCAGGCCCCGGGCTTTCCCTTGAGCATCGGCAATAAAAAGCTCGCCCTGGAGCATGCTGAAAAGTCGATTGAACTGGACCCAGGCAATCTGGAATACCAGCTCCAGCTGGCGGTAGCCCTGGAGTACAACGGACGCAAAAATGAGGCCGTCCAGGTATTGGACGACCTTTTGGCCAACCCTGCCCTCAGGGAACATCCCGAGCTTAAGGCTGAGGCTGAAGGGTACCGGGCTAAGTGGAGCAAGTAGCCGGCCTCAATAGCCGATTACGTTGATATTGCCGTTCGATGTGGAGAGCAGCACTTCAGGATTGTCACTGCGCTGAAGGACAGCCTCTTTGCGGCCGTTAAGCTGAGTTTCCCCCACCTCAAACTTGATATGCCCGTTGGACGTTCTGGCCTGGAATGAGCCTGGGCTGTCCTGGGGGATCCTCAGCTCAATATTGCCGTTGCTGGTCTCAAAGGTGTACCTNCCGTCCGGGGCGAATTTGACCTGCCCCGTGATGCGCCCGTTCGAAGTGCGCAGAGAGCTGCGGCCCTCAAGTGCCAGGGAGCCGAACTCAATTCTCCCGTTGGAGGTTCTGGCCTGAACCTCCCCCTGCCCCGAATTGAGCATGATTCGCCCGTTGGAGGTCCTTAAATCCAGCTTGCCGCGGCTGGCCGCCTCCACCGAAATCACGCCGTTGGAAGTTGTGCCTTGGAAGGCACGTATCCTGTCGGGAGAAGCGTAGACGGTAAAGGACACTTGAGCGTTGATGCCGAAGCCCTTAACAGGACTCACCGACCGCAGAGCGATCTTTCCGTCTGAAACATCCCTTTCGATCTTTAAGTCAGCTAAGATTTGCTCTAGTCCGCCTAAACTCAAGCCCCGGACCTCCTTTTCTGCCACAATGCGGGGTTCTCCTCCATCTTCAGGCAGCCAGACAATTCCGCCGTTGAAACCCTGAATTGAGATAGAATCAATCTCCGGCCCCAGGGGAAACTCTTCCCGGGCGCCCACTTTGGAAAATAAAGCCATATGCTTTGCCCCCTTCATCATCCTGCCTCAAGCTTACCACGTACAATCTGCATAAACCAGCGACTCCAAAGGGAGAGATGCTCAGTCTCGAGACTGATTTTTACATCTTTTTCCGGATTGAAAAGGAGAATCAATCCCAAATAACGAAGATAGTATCTAACGGAAAAAGGAGGTATCGCTGGATAATGGAAAAGCGTACCGTATACATGCACGGGCAGCCCTTAACCGCCCGCGGCAGAAAACTGGCAGTTGGCGAACAGGCACCGGACTTTAAACTGTTGGATAACGACCTTAAAGTAAAAACCCTGGCAGATTATAAAGATGCTGTAAAGCTGATCAGCATTGTACCGTCACTGGACACTGGTGTCTGCGACCTGCAGACCAGACAGTTCAATGAAGACATTGCAGAACTTCCCGAAGCTGTGGTGATTACAGTCAGCGTTGATCTGCCCTTTGCCCAGAAGAGATGGTGCGGAAATGCCGATCTCGAAGACGCGGTCACCCTCTCTGACCACAGAGACGTTGCCTTTGGCGAGGCCTACGGCGTCCTCATCGAAGAGCTGCGGCTGCTGGCCAGGGCAGTTCTGGTGCTGGACCGGGACAACAAAATCACCTATGTGGAATACCTTGAAGAAATGACCAGCCACCCTGATTATGAGCAGGCACTGGCGGCTGTGAAAGCGTTGCTCTAACCACCAACACTGGACTGAAAGGAACTGCCCCTGCGGAGGCGCTCCGCAGGGGCAGTTCCTTTTATCCTAAGCTTTTTTGTATCCGTTCCAGCTCACGATCTCGTCGAGCTCCTTCCTCTTCTTGAGGGGTCTGGATTCATCCGCCGGATATCCCAGGGGAATCAGGGCAACGGCCTCAATCTCCTCCGGCAGCTCCAGAACTTTATGGACATGCCCGGCATCAAAGGCGCAAACCCAGCAGGTGCCCAGTCCCAGTTCCACTGCGGCCAGGGTGAGGTGGTCCACTGCAATGGCCACATCGATATCNGCGTGGTCCTTGCCGTCCCGCCGCTTCCAGGAGGTGCTGTGATCGCCGCAGGCGACAATCACGACCGGGGCGCTGGCAAACCAGTCACGGGAGTAGCCTTCGGCAATCTTTGCTTTCAGCTCCTCGTCGGTGACNACAATAAAGTGGCGGGGCTGGTAGTTCACAGCGCTCGGCGCCAGCCTGGCCGCCTCTAATACCTGCAGGATCTTTTCCTTTTCCACAGGCTTATCGCTGAACTTGCGCAGAGAATACCGTTCAGCGGCCAAATCCGAAAACTTCACAGACATCTGCTTGCTTCCCCCTTGTTCTAAGCTTTCTTGTCAACATGCAAACCCATCAGGCGTCGAATGCGGATCCGGTGGTCAACCTGGGTCGCAGACGGCAGATGCTTCACTGTCTCACCGGTCCTGTTGTCCACCAGGTGGGCCACATTCTCCCCCAGNTCTTTATTGTATCTAAAGCTAAGACGATGATGATCCTTGCTTCCTTTGAAACTGACATCCTCAACTTTGTCCACCTGCTGCGGAGCCAGCTTTGGCAAGCGGCCCTGGAGCAGGAGCTCCGTCTCAGGTCGAATCGGCATGCGATCGCCAATCTTCATCTCGCCACCTCCACCGGTCTTCTATTAGATCTATCGGCAGAATGCTCCCTTTCTGTTAATCAGAACTCTCCGGCAGGACCAGGCGGGCCTGATTTCTCCCTGAGTTCTTAGCCTGGTACAGGGCCCGGTCCGCCCTGGCCAAGGCCCCGGTAATGCTCGTATCCTGTGCAGAAAAGACGGACGCTCCCAGGGAGATGCTGGTGCGAATCAGCTCCTCCCCTGCCTGAAACTCAGCCAAGGCAACGGCTTCCACCAGCCTTCTGCCCAGCACTGCGATTTCTCCCTCCGGCACCCCGCGGCAAAGCACGACAAACTCATCCCCGCCCCAGCGGATCACTAAGTCGCCAGGGCCGAGGCTGCCTGAGACGGCTTGTACCACGCCCTGCAGCACCTGATCGCCGGCGACATGGCCGTAGGAATCGTTAATTGTCTTGAGGTGATCCAGATCAAAGATCATAATGACCGGGCTTGCGCCTCCGGCCTGGAATTCGCCGAACGCCTCCACCAGGCAGTCGTAGCCGTAGCGTCTGCTGCATGCCCCGGTGAGCATATCGCTGTTCAACTGCATCTCCAGCTGCTTGGTGCTTTCTTTGAAATACAGGTATTCCATCACCAGCACCGCACAGAGGGCAGCAATCACCAGGAGCACCAGCAGGAACACCATCCGCAAGGACAGCAGCACAGACAGCCTGCCTTCCTCAGCGCCGCCCGCCACCTGCTGCATGCACAGCCAGGCGGTATAGCCGATAACAAGGCAGATTAACAGGATCATGATCGTCATGGTGACAGTATGCTTGAGCCGCGTCATTGCTTCACCCGCTAACTGACAGAAAGGAGTAGTGAAAAGAGTCACTTACCAATTCACCGTCGGCCTTTCATCTCCTGCCCCTCCAGAAACCGTTACGGTACATAGATCATGGTTTTTGTCATGCCCCCGTCCACGATCAGATTGGCTCCGTTGATGAAGCGATTGTCGGGATGGGTCAAAAAGAGGCAGGCACTGGCAATGTCTCCCGCATGCCCCACCCGCCCTGACCAATGCTGCATATGGTCTATATCCCGCAGGGCATCGTAGTTTTCAGTCTCGATCCAGCCTGGGCTGATGGAGTTGATACAGATGCCGTCTATAGCCAGGGATGCCGCCAAAGCATGGGTCAGGGAGATGATTCCGCCCTTGGAAGCGGCATAGGCCTCTGAGTTTTCCTCGGACTGGAAAGCCCTGGTGGATGCAATGTTCACGATGGATCCCTCATTGTGCAGGCGCATAATCCGCGCTGCTTCCCTGGAACAGAGAAAGACGCTGCGCAGATTGGTGTTGATGATGGCATCCCACTCCTCCACCGTCAGCTCATAGGGAGAGCCAAAGCGGGAAACCCCGGCGTTGTTGATCAGGATATGGATTGTGCCGCAGCGCTCCTGAACCGTCTTCATCAAAACCGTGATCTGCTCCGGATCAGAAACGTCCGTCGGAACAAACAGAGCCCTGCCGCCTTCTTCCCTGATCAGGGCCTCAGTTTCCTGCCCCAGGCCCAGATCGCGTTCAGCAATCACAACCTGGGCTCCCCTGGCCGCGTAAGCCTGGGCGACCCCCCTGCCGATTCCCCGGCCGGCGCCTGTGACAATAACCACCTTGTCTTTAAACGCTTGACTCGCCATCCAGCTGCCTCCTTTACTGTTCCAGACTTATTTCATAGATAAACTTCCACAGCTTGCCTGTGACAAACAGGCGCTGGTTTTCCTGATCGTAGGCGATGCCGTTAACAACGTCTGCATCCGGATCAGCCTGCTTTTCCTCTGCATGCAGGCGGGCAAGATCAATCCAGCCCAAAACGTTGCCTGTACCGGGATCAATGCGGCAAATGCGATGATCATGCCAGACATTGGCCCAAATCTCGCCTTCAATGTACTCCAGCTCATTTAAGTTCCTGACGGGCCCTTCCTCTCCTGAAACCGCGAGCCGCCGGACAGGTTCCAGGGATATGGGGTCTAAAAAGGTAAGAACATCTGTGCCGTCGCTTAAAATCAGATGCTCCCCGTCGGAGGTCAGGCCCCAGCCCTCGCCTGCGTAATCAAACTCGCCGATGAGCTCCAGGCTGGCCAGATCATAAACAAAACCGCGCCCTTCCCGCCAGGTGAGCTGGAAGATTTTTTCCCCAAGAATGGCAATCCCTTCGCCAAAGAACTCTTTGGACAGGTCCCGGCGGTCCAGGATCTCGCCGTCCTCCACATTCACCCTGCGCAGGGAGGAACGTCCGTAAAGACCGGTTCCCTCATAGAAAAACCCTTCATGATACGCAAGGCCCTGGGTGAAAGCCGTTGGGTCATGGGGATAGCGATTCACAACTGTAAAGGTCTGGAGAGTCTCTCCGGCAGAGGCACAGGATCCAAGCAGGCAAATCAGCACTAAAACAGCTAATTGTGCAGCAGACTTAATTCTAATGTCACTCACCGCCCTTCCCCTTCTTCATTTGTCTATTCTGCCAGAGGGGAAAAGTTCCTGCCTGCAGAGATATGGGCGGCAGTTCTGGGCACAATACTCCTGAACAAAAGGAAGGAGGAACGAGTATGGACTCCAAGTTTAAGGGTTACGGCCCCGTGATCATGATTATCTCCCTTTTGGCGGTGCTGGCGGGGGCACAGGCCATCTTCGGCCGCGGTGCACAGCCGGAAATGTTCCAGTCCCAGGTAGGCGGCACGGGAAACTCCCTGCAGGAGGTCAGGTTTTTTGATCTGGAGATAGAGTTGAAGGATGATGCGGAAATAGAGATTCGCTACGGCTCCCGGGGACAGGAGCCGCAAATGGCCCAGCTGCGCCGGGAAGACACAAGTGAGCGCCTCTCGGGGGAAGAAGCGCTAGAGCGGGTCAGGGCCATCGTAGAATCCTCCCCGCCCCTGACCTCATCTGAACCGCTCTCCATAATCCAGGGAGTGCTGGATCAGCTGGAAGTGCACCAGGCGGATGTGAAGGAGTTTGAGCTTGAATATGAGCTGAACGATGGAACCGAACGCAAGATTGAGCTGGAAGTAGACAAAGAGCGGGACGATGACGATGGCTGGGATGACGACTGGGACGATGACTAGTGAAACCCCCACGGCTGTGGGGGTTTCATGGATCCCGGTCTGTGTCGAGCTGGGCCCTCATGCCCTCCAGCACCTTTATTGCTCCCTCGAAGCCTTCCTGTTCCCTGCGCAGCGACTCCAAGTAGGCCCTGCGCCTCGGCAGCAGATTGCGCAGGTACCGCAAGGACAATAGCGGCGGATTTAACACCGCATCGATTTCAGCCAGCCTCTGCTGCAGCTTGCCGATCCTGAGCATGATTGCCTGGGAGATGATTTCATAAGCGATCTCGGTTTGGCCGGCAATCCTTTTCCTGGACGCGGCCAGCCGATAATTGCGAACCGCCTCGTCGAGATCGTCCTTTTCCAGCGCCTTGAGGGCCCTGTTCACATAGACGGACTGGGGCATATGCCCCTGCCGCTGCAGGTAGGCAATGCCAAGCTTGGCCGCAAGCCCGGTTACCATGCCGGTCAGGAGCGAGAGCGAAGGGAACATTATACCTTCAGCGCCTTCTCGAGCCATTCGGCAGTCTTGGGATTGGCCTCCTTGAACTGTTTCCACTCACTTTCGGAAATCTCCAGGGGGTCCTTGCCGAACATCTGCTCAATATTGCGCGAGGCAGCCTTCACCAATTCCCGGTTGACGGAGAGGGCAGCCAAGACTGAACCGGCCACCGCAAACAGGCCGTCCACAAAATCGAGTCCGGTCAGGCTCTCCAGGCCCTGTTCCAGCAAGAGGCCTGCCAAAAAACCCGCCCCTCCGGCAGCAGTAGTCTTCACAATTTTGCTCACCATGCCTCACCTCTCTTCTTTAGCGCTTTTTATCGCCTTGGCAATGTATTCGTCCTTTTGCCTCAGGCGCCTTTCCAGCTCACGGATTTCAGCCCGGAGCTTGGATTCAACTTTAGCCTTGTTCCCGAAAAAACGGCTGTACAAAAAAGCGATATTAATGCCCAGGACAATGCCGACTGCAGTTCCAAAAACCAGGTAGAGCATATTTGCATCCCCCGCTGTGTTCATAGCATCCTCTCCACTCTGTACTTGCTTATCTTTTCCACAAAAAGCGTAAAACCCCTCCATCCAGGGGCTCCTTTGCTGCATTTGCCCGTGCCTTCCGGCTTAGATTATAATAAGAAGCGAGTAGGAGAGATAAGATGTTCAAACTCTTAAGAAAAACACTGGCACTCCTTGTCAAGCTGTATCTCATTTACGCCCTGGCTGCGGGAGTCTTGGTCTTTGCCCTGCCAGTCCAGGAGGAGACCGGCTATCAAAGGGAGATTGATCCCCGACGCTTCTGCGGCGAAGGGGAAGGGCCTGACCGGGTGGTCCTCCTGGAAGATCCCTACCTGGCGGCGTTGGCGCGCCATGATCTGATCCTGGGGGCTCAGGAGACAGTTGATGCTGCCTATTACAGCCTCGCCCGTGACCATTCCGCGGAGGCTTTTTTCGCCGCACTGCTGGACGCTGCAGACCGGGGCGTTCAAGTGCGCATTCTCCTCGACGGCATTCGGGCCCTGGGGAGCCCGCTCCAGGCAGTCCAGAGGGAGCTGGTGAGCCATGAAAACATCGAACTGAAGCTCTATGAACCCCTGGATCTGCTGCGCCCCTGGACCTGGAACAATCGCCTCCACGATAAGTACATCATTGTGGATGGTTCCTGGGCGATTATTGGCGGCCGCAACATCGGCCTCAGGTTTTTCGACCCCCAGGACCAAGACGCGGTCAGAGATAGGGATGTACTCATCATTAACCAGGGAGGCAAGCAGCACCCGGACAGTGTCCTCCTCCAGTTCAAAGCGTACTTTGCCGAGCAGTGGAACCACCCCTTTGCCAAGCAGGCAAAGGCCGGCAGGGCCGGGGAGGCTGAAAGCTCCGCAGAGCTCAGGGCAAAACTGCAGGCGGCAGTCGGGGAGCGCTTCCAGGACGAGATCGACTGGGAGGCCCTGTCCTTTCCCACCAGCAAGATAACCCTGATCCGCAATCCCCTGGGCAGACTCAACCAGGAGCCCTGGATCCTGATGGAGCTAGGCGCTTTGCTGGAGAACGCCCGGGAGCGGGCGGTGCTGCAAAGCCCGTACTTTATTCCCACCGCCGCCATGGAAAAGTACCTGCCGGCCTCTCCCCCGGATGCACGGACGGTAATCGTGACCAATCATCCCGGGTCGCCTGGCTATTCCAACCTTTCCGCCATGTCCGGCTACCTGAACCGAAAAAACGCTGTGGAAAGGTTCGCCGACGAAATCCACGAGTATTTTGACCCTGCCAAAAGCCTGCACGCCAAGACCTACGTTTTCGACAGCAGGCTGAGCCTGGTGGGATCCTTCAACTTCGATGCACGCAGCTCCTTTTTGAGCAGCGAGAGCATGGCGGTAATCGACAGTCCCGAGTTCGCCCGGCACTTGGAGGAAAAAATAGAGGGCATCATCGCAGGCAGCCGGCGGGCTGAAGCGATAACGCCCCTTAGGAAAGTCTCGTTAGCAATTTTCAGATTGGTCTTCTGGCCTTTTGCCTTTCTCCTCTAAGGCTAGATTACCTCCAGCCCCAAGACAGACTGCATCTGGCCCAGGGCAAAGTGATGGGCCTCCTCATCGAAGCTGGCCACACCCTCTTTGTACACTCTTACGGGAACATCCCGATTGGCCAGCTCCTCTGCGGTGAAGTAGACGCAGATATTGGTGCATACCCCAACGATCTCCACTTCATCCACCGCCTGCCTTGTACTCTCCGGGCTCAAGCCCAAATACTCCTCCAGATCTGTCTGGAAAAAGGCGCTGTAGCGGTTTTTCTCCACATAATGCACCCTCTCCCCGCCATGTTCAGCCACAACGGATTTTAGCTCAGGGATCAGCTGCTGGCCCCAAGTGCCCTGCACACAGTGGGGCGCGAACTTGGCAAACTCGGCATCGTCTTCCCGGTGGGTGTCTAACGTAAAGACAACTTCATCGCCTCTCTGCAGCGCCCTGTGCACCTGCCCCCTGATAAAGGGGACTGCCTTGCGGGCCGCCTCGGAGCTGAGGACTCCCTCTTCAGCAACAAAGTCGTTCTGCATGTCCACAACAATCAACACACGCCGCATGTTCATACCCCCTACAGTTTAAACCACTCCACAAGTCCGTTCAGCCTGGTCGCAATGGCGCTTAGATCCTGGGCGGCCGAAGCGATTTGCTCCGTAGACGCCGACTGCTCTTCGGTGATGGCTGCAATGTTCTCGCTGCCTGAGCCGATTTCGGCAATATCTTCCGACATATCCCGGACAGCAAAGGTGATGGCCTGAATGCGCTCAACGATCCTCTGGATCGACGCCCCGTTCTCCCTGGTGATTTCGGCGCTCAGCACCGCTTCTTTATTTCCCTCTTCCATGCCTTGGACTGTCTTTTCGGTACCTGCCTGAATGGTCTTGATCAGGGCGGCAATTTCATCTGTAGCCCTGGATACCTGCTCCGCCAGGGATCTCACTTCATCTGCCACAACGGCAAAACCCCGGCCGTGCTCACCGGCCCTGGCCGCTTCAATGGCTGCATTTAAGGCAAGAAGCTCGGTTTGGGCGGCGATTTGGTTGATCACATCCAAAATGCCGCCGATCTGGTCGGTGTTTTTCCCAAGCTCCCGTACAGTTGCCGCCAGCTCCTGAATGCGTTTCTCCAGATTCTCGCTGGCTTCCACCGCTTTTCTGGTCTCCTCGCTGCCGGCCTCTGCCTGCTCTGCAACATCCTGGGCGTCCTGGGCCACCTCCCGGGCTTTGCTGTTCAGACGCTCCACTGTGGAGGCAAACTGGTTGACACTGCTGGCCACTTCTTCAATGGAGGCAGCGGTCTCCTCTGTAGCAGCCGAAGTTTCCTGGCTGGTGGATGCCAAATGGGATGCAGTGTCCACAATGTTGCCGATTACTTCCCTCATCTTGGACTGGACCTGCACCAGCCCTTCATAAACGTGGCCGATCTCATCCTTACGCTTGTAGGACGCCTGCTCGCTGAAATCGCCGGCCGCCATCCTGTCCGCACTCTGCACCAAACCCCGGAGGGGCTTGAGCAGATAGGAAAGGAGCAAGAAGAGCACCAGGGCCACTGCAACAGTGGAAACGGCAGCCAGCAGATAGGCGGCTCTCCGGGATGCAGCAACTCTGTCTACGATATGGCTCCGGTCCTGAACCACTTTCAAATAGCCGATCACTGAATCGTTGTAGTTGCGCAAAGGCAGGAGCATCACAATGGAACGGCCGCCATCGGTGAAATAGTACTCCCGCTCGCCCTGCTCCACCCGGGCCGCCAGCTCCGCTTCTACCGGCCAGCGATCCTCTGGGACTGTACCCGCCAACAGGCCCGACTCCTGCACCGCCTCGCCGGCCCAGGCCAGGCTTTCTACGGAAAACTGATAGATGAAATACTCGCCGCCGAGCTCTTCCTGGAGCTCCCGCACAAAGTTGGCGCCAAAATTGCCCCCGAACTCAAAGGATCCTGTATGGGCGCCGTTGTAAAACATGGGCACAACCACCCTGAGACCGTATCCTCCCCGCCCTTCCTCCAGGCCCGCCACAGTTTCCTGCCTGCGGTTGGCCTCATTGACGGTGAAGCGGAAGTCGCTCAGCTGGTCCCCGTAATTCTGGAGCTGGTGCAGGCGCAGGAAAGACGATGAATCCGGCATATGAAAATGCATCTGGGCATACTGGTCCTTCACTGCCTCATAAACCGGCAGCAGCATCTCGATCAGGCTTTCCCGGTCCCGCAGGGCAAAGAGCCACTCAACTTCCTTGTTTCGGGCCACACTGAGGGTCAGGGCTCTGGTGGCCTCAACTTGATCCTGCAGCTTGCTCTCGATCACCTTCCCGAAAATCTCCATCTCCCGCAGTTCTGTCTCGGTGATCAGTTCCACAGACTGGCTGCTTAAAAACGTAGTTGTGACAAACAGTGCCAGAACAGCCACGGCACAGGCTGTTAAAACCACCTTCATACGAATTGACATAATAGACCCTCCATTCTCCCTCGGTCCTAAGCCCTGCAATGGAATTGTTTATTGTTAGCTAATTATACATACCTCCATTGACACCTGCCGGCCAGGGAAGAATTGGGACCAGGATTCCTCTTTGTCCCATCAGAGATAGTCTGAGATATACGGTTTCTTGCGGATCAGCACATCGTCAATGAGCTTGATCGTCTCCCGGCTGGCCTGGATCCGGTCCAGCGCAAAGAGATCCGGCGCCCGCTTGTAGCCTAAGAGCAGCGTGGTCAGCGTGCCAATGGAGAGGCTGGCCTGATGCCGGGAGGGCTGCAGCGTCATCTGCGCCGTCCGGCCCTGGATTTCCAGGTTGTAAGTCTTGTTGTTCCATTCCAGGAAGGGATCCCTCACATGCAGCGTCAACGTCGCTCCGTCGGCATCCGCGGCAAAGCGGTAGCGCCTGATAAAGGCTTCCACATCGACTATGCGCCCCATAATGTAGGGCCGGATTGTTTCCTTGATGTCACTGTCCCTGAGGGCAAAGGCAATGGGCTCGCCGGAGTAGTTGTTGGCCCGCACTTCATCCACCATGGATTCGTGGGCAATGATGTAGCGGAAGAGACCCTTCTTAGCTTCTGTGTTGAGGCAGACCATTTCCTTCACATACATGATATCCTCGTCGATGAGGTAGACAAGGTACCCTAAAGGCCTGTCATCGGCGGAATAGTAGATGGCCACCGTGGTGTCGTCCACATCCCAGCGCCAGTACTCATCCCAGGCCAGATCATTGCGGAACAGGCAGCCGTGGGTCCGCTTGGCAAACTTGTTGTGCAGGCTTGCCAGATCAGTGCTGTCCTCAGACACCCTGCGGACATAGCCCGGCACCTCCTCATCCACCAGCATGTTGGGATCCGTAATCCGCCAGGTCATCTTATCGGAGATGATCTCCCAGCCCCGCTTGCGGTAGAGGGGAATGGAATAGGGATACAGAATCGCGAGGGTCTGGCCCTTGGAACGCATTTCAGTCAGGCTCTCCTTCATCAGCCGAGACATCAGCCCCAGTCCTGAATACTCGGGATAGGTGGCGACACTGGTGATAAACCCGATGGGAAAGATTCTGGAATGAACATTCATGTCCATGGGTACAACCGCAAACTGTGAAACCAGTGTATCGCCGTCAAAGCAGCCCAAGACGTGCTTGTGCTCCAGCACGGGGAACTTGGACTGGCGGATATCCTCACTGCCCCAGCCGTAGTCGCGCAAAGTTTTTTCCGTCACCTGAAAAGCATAGCGCAGAAGTTCATTGTACTGATCAAGATCGTCGANAGTCAGCTTTCTGATTGTAAACTCTAAGTTCCTAATGGCCTCCACCTTCTTGTGCAGGAGATATTTGCAAACATTGACACCTTTATCCAGTTAGCATAAAATCAAAGCCAAGTAGCAAGGAAAATGAGGTGTTAACATGATCAAAATAGTCAATGAGAATACAGATCCCCGCATTAACCTGGCTGTCGAGGAATATGCCCTGAACTACCTGGATCCCAGGGAAGATTACGCCATTCTGTGGCAAAATGAGCCTGCAGTCATCATCGGCCGCAATCAAAATACTGTAGCTGAAGTAAATGCTCCTTACATCAAAGAGCACGGCATCCATGTGGTGCGCCGCCTCTCGGGGGGCGGAGCTGTCTACCATGACTTCGGCAATCTTAATTTTACCTTTATTGTGGACGCTGACAAGACTGTTGTGAGCAATTTCGAGTACTTTACCAAGCCGGTGATCGAAGCCCTGGCCAGCCTGGGAGTGAAGGCTGAGTTTTCCGGGCGCAATGATATCACCATCGACGGCCAGAAGTTCTCCGGCAACGCTCAGTACTGGTCCAAGGACCGTCTCCTCCACCACGGCACCATCCTGTTCAATTCCGACCTGTCTGTGGTGCAGGAAGCTTTGAACGTAAAGCTGGACAAGATCCAGTCCAAGGGAGTAAAGTCAGTGCGCAGCCGGGTGACCAATATCTTCCCCCATCTGCCAAAACCTATTACCATTGACGAGTTTAAGGAAACCCTCTGGCGCTTCCTGATTCCTGGGGACAAGGCGGAAGAGTATGTCCTTACCGAAAAGGACTGGGCCATCATCAGGGAGCTCAGCGAAAAGCGCTATGCAAAGTGGGAGTGGAACTACGGCGCCTCGCCTGAGGCAGAGATCGAGAAGGAAGAGCGCTTTGCCGGCGGCAAGCTGGAGCTGAAGTTTAACATCAGGGACGGGCTGATTCAGGACATGCACATCTTCGGCGACTTTTTCGGGAAGAAAGAGGTCTCCGAGTTCGCGGAAATGCTGAACGGCAAAGAATACCGGGAGGGCGCAGTCGCCGAGCTTCTGGACAGCGTAGACTTTGAAGGCTATTTCATCAACATTACTAGGGAAAACTTCCTCAGCTGCCTGTTCGCATAGGGGAAAGCAAAAGGAGCAAAGCCAAGGGCGCTGCTCCTTTTTTCTTTACCCGGCCTGAGCCGGTTTTTTGAAGTAATGGATGGCCTGGTCAATCGCGGCCTGGGCCGCTTCCATGATGACCTCCGAGGAGGTGGGATGGGGATGAACTGCCGCGGCCAGATCATGGACGGTACTCTCAAGCTCCAAAGCGGCAACCGCCTCGGAGATCAGGTCCGTCGCCTGGGCGGCAATGATGTGCACGCCAAGGACTTCACCATACACTTCATCCGCGATAATTTTGACAAAACCCTCCGCTTCGCCGTCGGCCAGGGCCTTGCCGTTCGCGGCCATGGGGACGGTGCCGATNTTCAGCTGATACCCCCTCCTCAGGGCCTCCTGTTCAGTCAGGCCCACAGCCGCCACTTCAGGGAAGGAATAGATGCCGGCGGGCACTTTGTCGTAGTTGATCCTGGCATTGCCCCCGAGGATATTCTCCACCGCAATGATGCCTTCGGCAGAGGCCACATGGGCCAGCATCTGTTTGCCGTTCACATCGCCGATGGCGTAAACTCCAGGCAGGCTGGTTTCCAGGCGTTCATTGGTGCGGATGCCTGCACCTTCCAATTCCAGTCCCAGGCTCTGCACCGCCTCAGCATTGGGCCTGCGCCCAAGGCTGACGATGATCTTGTCGCCTTGGAACTCCCTGCTTTCCCCCTGCACCCTGGCCAACACCTTCGGGCCTGCAAAGCCCTCTATCTCAGCCCCTTCCAGGATTTCCACGCCCTTCTTGCGCAGCGTGCGCAGCATGAACTGCTGCAGGTCCCGATCCAGGCTGCCCAGGACGGAGTACCTTTCCAGCACCGTAACTTTACTGCCTAAGGCGTTAAACAGCACAGCGAACTCAATACCTACAACCCCGCCGCCCACTACAACCAGTTCCCGGGGAATCTCGGGGAAATTCAGCGCTCCGGTGCTCGTCACCGCGTGCCCCTCTGCCAAAGAGCCTTCCAAGCCCGGAATGGGCGGAAGGTTGGGCCTGGAGCCGGTGGCAATGATCAGATGCTCCGCAGTAAGCACCTGGCCCTCTACATTGATGGTGTGAGGGTCCACGACCTCTCCCCAGCCGCTCACCACTTCCACGCCGTTTTTCTGGAGCAGGCCCCGAACCCCCGAAGTGAGCTGCCCCACCACACTGTCTTTCCGCCGGAGCATGGCGGCCCAGTCCAGGGAAATCTCATTCTTGCCCGCTAATTGAATCCCGTAGGTTTCTGAGTTCAGCATATCCTGGTACACCTTGGCGCTTTTCAAGAGCGTCTTGGTGGGAATGCAGCCTTCGTTAAGGCACACGCCCCCCACCTCTGACTTTTCTATGAGTACGGTTTCAGCCCCGAGCTGGGCGGCCTTGATGGCCGCCACGTAGCCTCCGGGACCTCCGCCGAGAATGGCAATTTTGTAATCCAATTTGATCCCTCCCTTGGGTCAGCTGAGGAGCAGCAGCCGCGGCTCCTGCAGCAGCCCCTTCAGGCGCTGCATAAACCTGCCGGCACTGCCCCCGTCGATGAAGCGGTGATCGAAAGCCAAGGTTACAGGGAGCATGTGCCGAATCACGATGGCATCATCTTCACTGACCACAGGCTTTTTCGTGATGGTGCCGATGCCGAGGATCGCAGCTTCCGGATGCTTGATCACCGGCAGTCCGGAAAGGGCCCCCACCGCACCGTAGTTGGTTAAAGTAAAGGTGCCGCCCTGGATCTCATCCAGCGTCAGGGTGCGCGCCTTCGCTTTTTCCGCCAGCACCGCAACCTGCCTGGCCAGGGGCAGAATGCCCAGCCCGTCGGCATTTTTGATCACAGGTACTAACAGGCCGTCGGCGGTATCTACCGCAATGCCGATGTTGTACTGCTTTTTCACCACAATTTCTTGGGCGGACGCATCAAAGCCGGCATTAAACACCGGAAATTCCTGCAGGGCCAAAACCGCAGCCTTGATGATAAAGGCCATATAGGTGAGCTTGGCACCCTGGCCTTCCGCCAGTTCCTTAGCTTCGCTTCTAAAGCGAACCAGTTCGGTAACATCGAACTCATCCATTACAGCCGCATGGGGTATTTCCTGTTTGGAAAGGGACATAGTCCTGGCTGCGGCCTTGCCCAGCTGCGTGAGGGGCACCCTCTCTTCCAGCGCAGGTACCGCGCCGTTAGACGCTGCAGACGAAGAGACTGCAGCCGGGGAAGGGTCATCTTCCCTCTTGCCCCCAAGGAGCCCGGCGGCTTTGTGAATGTCTTCTTTCATCACCCTCCCCGCAGGGCCTGTGCCCTGGACCTGGGTGATGTCCACCCCAAGTTCCCTGGCCAGGTGCCTGGCGACAGGGGTGGCCAGAACCTTCTGCCTAGCAGGGACAGGGGCTCCGCTGCCTGCCTCCCGGCTTGTGGCCAGTACGACTGACGAAGTCTCCAGCATGCCAACCACGCCGGCGTTTTCTTCTTCTACTGCTTCCATCTGGGCTGGTTCAGGCTCAGGCTTGGTCTTGGGCACCGCCCCGTTTTCGCCGATGGTGACTACCACGTCCCCTACATTAATGGTATCCCCAACTGCGCCATGCCTGGACAAAACAGTGCCCGCGGCCGGGGACGGTATTTCCGCATTGACCTTATCCGTTTCCACCAGAAACAGGGAGTCTCCCTCCTTGACCTTCTGCCCCACATCTACAAACCATTTGAGAATCACACCTTCGGCGATTCCTTCGCCGATATCGGGAAACCTAAATTCAAGCATAGTCAACTCTCCCCTCTAGTAGTTGGCAACTTTTCTGATGCCGTAGGCCATCCGCTGCGCATCCAGGAAGTAGTGGTGCTCGCCTCTGGGAATGGGAATCGTGACGTCAAAGCCGGCAATCCGGGCAGGCGGCGCTTCCAGGTAGAGGAAAGCCCCTTCGTTGACCAACGCTATCAGCTCTGCCCCCGGCCCGAAGGATTTGGCCGCCTCGTGAACTGCCACAAAGCGTCCGGTTTTCTTCACCGACTCGAGGATGGCATCCCGGTCGATAGGTGAGATGGTGCGCAAGTCGATCACCTCTGCGCTGATGCCTTCCTCCGCCAAAAGCTCTGCAGCCTTAAGCACTTCATGGACATAGGCGCCCCAGGACACCACTGTTACATCAGTCCCTTCCCTTAAAACTTTGGCCTTGCCGATGGGAATGGTGTAGTCCTCTTCCGGAACCTCCTGCCTGAAGGCCCGGTAGATCTTGGAGGGTTCCAGGAAAATTACCGGATCTTCGTCCCGGATCGCCGAGAGCAAAAGGCCCTTGGCATCATAGGGCGTAGACGGCGTGACCACCTTCAGCCCGGGGATATGGCCAAGGAGCGTGTCCAGGCTCTCGGAATGGTGTTCCAACGCTTTAATTCCGCCGCCGTGGGGCATGCGAATCACCATGGGCAGGCTGAGTCTGCCCCGGGTGCGGTTCCGCATGCGGGCCACATGGGAGATAATCTGGTTGTAGGCGGGGTAGATAAAGCCGGAAAACTGGATTTCCGCCACCGGCCTCAGCCCGTTAATGGCCATACCCACAGCAGTGCCGATGATGGCAGATTCCGCCAGGGGCGTATCAAACACCCGCTTTTCCCCGTACTTCTGCTGCAAACCTACAGTTGCCCGGAATACGCCGCCTTCCAGCCCCACGTCTTCACCAAAGACTACAACACTCTCATCACGGCCGAGCTCCAAATCCAGGGTGTGATTAACTGCGCTGATCAGGTTCATAACCGCCATTTACTCCACCTCCTTGAGGTACTGCACATACTCTTCATACTGCTCAGTCAAGTGCGCAGGAGTTTCCTGGAAGTGATAGTGGAAAATATCTTCCAGTCTGGTCTCTCCGCTGGCTTCCACCTTGCGGAACACCTCCAGCGCTTCCTGGCTGTACTGTTCAATCAGGCTGAGATCGTCCCCTTCGCTCCAGACTCCCCTCTTGGTTAGATAGGCCTTCATCCGCCTGATGGGATCCTTGACCTGCCACTGTTCCACTTCTTCATCCTGGCGGTACTTGGTAGGATCGTCAGAGGTGGTATGGGCGCCGAGGCGATAAGTGTAGGCTTCAATCAAAGTGGGGCCGCCGCCGGACCGGGCTCTCTCCACAGCTTCTTTCGTGGCGGCATACATCGCCATCAGGTCGTTGCCGTCTGCCAAAATGCCGGGAATGCCTGCCGCTACTGCCTTTTGGACCAGAGTTTCAGCCCTGGTCTGTTTCTGCCTGGCCACTGAGATTGCATACTGGTTGTTCTGGATGATAAAAACAACGGGCGCATTAAAAACACCCGCGAAATTGAGGGCTTCGTTAAAGTCGCCGGTGGAGGTTCCCCCGTCGCCAACGTAAGCCACAGTCACATCTTTTTCCCCTTTGATATTGCTCGCCATGGCAATGCCGACTGCATGCTGCAGCTGGGAAGCAATGGGAACTGCAATGGGCAGCACCCGGACATGTTCAGGAAACTGGCTGCCGAACTCATTGCCGTACCAGTAAAGATATACCTTTTCCAAATCCACTCCCCGCAGCAGCCAGGCCCCCAGTTCCCTAAAGGCCGGCACCAGCCAGTCCTTTTCCGCCATGGCTGCCGCAGAACCCACCTGGGCAGCCTCCTGGCCCGTGTTGGGGGCATAGGTCAGCATGCGGCCCTGACGCTGCAGTTTTAGGGCGTTGTCATCGGCGCACCTAGTTTTCACCATTACTTTATAAAGCTCCAGCCATTCCTGATCGCTCAGCTCAGGAACAAGATCCGGTCTAAGGATTATCCCGTTCTCATCCATAATCTGAAACATGTTGCCGTGCAATGGACCGTACTGTTCAACTAACATGGGCAGCACATCCTTTTCAGATATATTTATTACCAATTTGGTTATATTAAGTATAGCAAGAATGAGAACCGTTTTCAATCATTCCAGGAAAAAAAAGGCCAGGTCCGATCAATTTAGTGCAGCTGCACCAAAGAGACCTGGTACCTGGCAGAAAAGACTGCTCAGTTAGCTAGAGAAGGAAAGGCGGGATTACTAACAAGAGCAGCAGCAGACTGATGATCAGCATCACTTTTTGAATTTGTTCAAGTGCCGTTTGCAGGCGAATCTGAGCAATCGCGAAAGTGTCCGGCCCAGAGACTACCACCCGGTTGATAGGCTCCCCGACCCTGCCAA
>JGI24708J26588_10001373_pt1 | contig 19303 bp, 17 predicted proteins | sample BioPla1DNA2_FD_26588 | JGI IMG/M metagenome (IMG submission 26588) | reverse complement strand
GGTACCATCGTAGTAGAGCAGGTCTTCGGCCTGCCCGGAGTGGGCCAGCTCCTCTTGGCCGGAGTATTTCAAAGAGACTTGCCGCTGGTTCAGACAGTGGTGATGATTGTGGTGCTTTTGATTCTCCTCTTTGATCTGGCCTTTGATTTATTCCTCGGCCTTTTGGATCCAAGAATACGCTATGAGTAGGGGGCGGCCCATGAGTACTCGCAAATGGGGCATTATGCTTATCGGTCTTGTTNTTGCCCTGACTATCTTAGGTTACTTTTACACTCCCTATGATCCCGATGCCACAAGTATTGTGGAAAGATTCTCCTCCCCCGGAAGACAGCATCTTTTGGGGACCGACCACTTTGGGCGGGATGTGCTGAGCCGGATTTTGGTGGGAGGGCGCATCTCGCTATTAATTGGCGTTTCTGCTGTAGCCCTCGGCTCTGCCCTAGGTATCTGTCTAGGGCTTGTGGCAGGTTTCAGGGGCGGAGTCTGGGAAGAGACCTTGATGCGTTTGAGCACCGCTTTGCAGGCTTTCCCCAGTATTCTCCTGGCCCTGCTTTTGGCCACCATCTGGGAGCCGGGCGTACAGGTGGTGCTGTGGTCGATCACAATCGGCAACATCCCCAACTTCCTGAGGCTCACCAGGAGCCAGGTGCTCAGCATCAAGGCAAGGCCTTACGTGGAAGCAGCCCGGGCCCTGGGGGCGGGGGATTTGCGCATTATGCTGAGGCATGTCATTCCGAACTTGGCAGACGCCCTCGTGGTCCAGTTTACAGTGAGTTTGGCCGGGGCTATTTTAGTTGAAGCGTCCCTGAGCTACCTCGGCGTAGGTATTCAGCCGCCAGCGCCGAGCTGGGGCCGGATGCTCCGGGAAGCCCAGTCCTATGCATCATTGGCTCCCTGGGTTGTGCTCGCTCCGGGCCTCTTTATCGCGGTCACCGTAATCGGCTTTAACCTTCTCGGAGACGGCTGGATTTTCAGGAGGGAAGATGTACTCAGGGGAGAATAAGATCAAGGTAGAGCATTCTTTGGTTAAAGGAGCTGCTGGCATGATTCGACTGCAAGGAGTAACAAAACGTTATAAAGGTGCAAGCACAGATGCGGTGCGCAGTTTAGACCTGGAGGTCAGACCCGGCGAGATTTTCGGATTCTTGGGCCCCAACGGTGCGGGTAAGACCACCACGATTAAGATCATTGTAGGCCTCTTAAAGCCGGATCAAGGCCAGGTGCTGATCAATGGTCACGATCTTGCCTTAGATCCCATTGCAGCCAAGCATGCCATGGGATTTGTGCCGGATAAACCCGATTTATATCCCCGGCTGACTGCCCTGGAGTACTTGAACCTAATTGGCGATGTCTACGGGGTGGATGCCCAGACCCGCAGAAAACGCCTGGACTATTATTTAGATATGTTTCAGCTGACAGAGGCCGCCGGCGATTTGATCCAAAGCTTCTCCCGGGGCATGCAGCAGAAAGTGGCGCTTACCGGTGCACTTTTGCATGCGCCGGCCCTGTTTATTCTCGACGAGCCTATGGTGGGCCTGGATCCCAAGTCATCCCATCAGTTTAAGGAAATCATGCGTGAGCATGTCCGTGAAGGCAATACAGTCTTTTTTTCCACCCATGTGCTGGAGGTGGCGGAACAGCTTTGCCACCGGGTCGGCATCATTAACCAGGGGGAGCTGATTGCCTGCGGAACTATGGACGAACTGCGCTCCAAGGAAGGCCGGGAAGGTTCAAGCCTGGAGAAACTCTTCCTAGAACTGACAGATGAAGGTGGTTCCTATGAAAAGTAGGGTGTGGAGTCTGTATCGGGCCTTGCTTAACGTCAACTACGGCTGGTCTGCGGCCAAGTACTACTATCTCAGGAAGAAACAGCGAATCTGGGAGCCTATCGTTATAGGGGTATCCATAGCCCCTGCAGCGGGCTTTGTGGTGTGGCTGGCCTGGACTATGACTGAACAGTTGTATGCAGGCGGCTTATCCTTCGGCCAGCCCCACCTGCCGCTTGTCACCGGCACTTTGGCCACTGCGGTCCTCAGCCTCTTTTTTGGCTTTTTCTATGTCCTGTCCGCCTTCTATTTCAGCAATGACCTTCCGGTACTGCTGCCCTTGCCGCTCGGTTCTGGGGAAATCCTCCTGGCCAAGCTAGGTGTGGTCTTAACCGGGCAGTATCTGCTCAATGCCTTTGTGCTGGTGCCTATGGGCATCCGCTACGGAATGCTGGCTGAGGCAGGTTTAGGCTATGCAGTGAGCGCGCTGCTTTCATTTCTGATCCTGCCTGTAATCTCGTTGGTGATTGCGGGCGTTTTGGCTGTGCTCTTGATGCGCCTGGTAAATCTGAGCCGTTATAAAGATCAGTTAACCTGGATTGGCGGCATCGGACTTTTGGTTCTGGTTTTTGCCTTTACATTCTGGCTGCAAAACAATGTCCAGTCAGATGACCCCATGGTGCTAATGGAACTATTGATGAATCAGGCCGACGGCCTGATTAGAGAAGTGGGGAAGATCTTTCCGCCCAGCGTCTGGGCGGCGCAGGCCATGGCCTATGCAAACCAGGCCCTGGGCTGGCTAAATCTGCTCTATCTGATCCTGGCGGGCGCTGTTTCCCTTGCTGTGTTGTACTTCCTCGGCGAGAAGGTATTCTTGCAGGGAGTTTTGGCCGGTTTAGAGGGTACCCGCGGGGGGAGCAGACGTAAGCAGGCGAGTAGGGATCTAGAGATCCGCAACGCCTTTTGGACCTTGGTCAGTACAGAGCGGAAACTGTTTTTACGAGACCCGAACTTTGCCCTCAACGGCTTGGTCGGCTATGTGCTTTTTCCTGTGATGGCTCTGCTGCCTGTGTTTGGCAAGAACCTAGGCAATAATCCTTTTGACTTATTGTCCTTAGATCAGCTGCACCCCCTCCTGGCAGCTGGCGGGGTTGCCCTGTTTTTTCTGGTCATGAGCGGGCTTTCTTTAATTCCCTCGACCACATTTTCCCGGGAGGGACGCTATCTGTGGATTATGCGCAGTTTGCCCCTTTCCCTGGGCCAGGTAATTGGCAGCAGGGTGGCAGCTGCCCAGCTCATCAACACCGCCGGCTGTCTGCTGGGGGTTCTTCCAATTGCCTACATCAGCGGCTGGGGGGTTTTGCCAGTCATTCTCGGGGCAATCCTCGGCGTTTTACTGGCCAGCGGGGCTGCCTTGCTTTTGACCCTTTTGGATCTGAGCCGTCCTATGCTGGACTGGGTGAATCCGATCAAGGCGGTCAAATCAAACTTTAATGGCATCGTGGGCGCTTTTGGCACCTTTGGTCTGGCATTTCTGCTGGGCGCCCTGTTTTATTTCAACTGGCAGACAGAAACTCTGTGGCTGATTCCCCTGGAACTTCTGCTGGCAGCAGCACTTCTAACTGCGCTGGCTGTACTTCTGGTCAGACGCTGGGCACCAGCACTTTGGGCCCGGCTGTAGGAGGATGATTATGGATTTTTTGGCAATCCCCATCGTGCGTGACATTCTGATTCTCATTTTTGCCCTGGCCATTAGTGCCATAGCCCATCGCATCGTGAGGACCTACCTCTTGGAGTGGCTCTACCGACTGTTTCGCAAGACACCGGCCAAGTGGGATGACACAATTATTGATGCGGGAGTATTCAAGGCCCTGGCGATGGTGATTCCGGGAATCCTTATGTTCCGGGCAGTGCCCTTTCTGCAGGTCATTGGTGAACCTGTCACCCAGTTGCTTAAGGTTGCAGTCATCTTGATGGTGGCCCTAACTTTAGATCGCCTGATGAAGGCGGGCTTGAACATCTACAACACCTTCAGCATTGCAGTGCGGATGCCGATCAAGGGATTTGTGCAGATTATCCAAATCGCGATGTGGATCTTTGCAGGCACAGCAGTGTTCTCCCTGCTTTTGGGCCAGTCGCCCTGGGCCCTCCTGGGCGGCTTGGGTGCATTAAGTGCGGTATTGATCCTAGTCTTCCAAGACACCATTTTAGCCTTCTTTGCCGGTATGCAGCTGACCTTAAGCGATCAGATCCGGGTAGGCGACTGGATTGAGGCGCCTAAGTTTGGCGCAGACGGTGATGTGGTGGAAGTCGGCCTCCATTATGTGCGCGTGCGCAACTGGGATCGTTCCATTACTACGATTCCCACCCACAAACTGTCCCAAGAATCCTTTGTGAACTGGCGCGGCATGTTTGAGGGAGGGGGCAGGCGTATCAAAAGATCGATTTTGGTCGATCAGACCAGCATTCGCTTCTTAGATCAGGATCTCTTTGATCACCTCAGCGGCATTGAACTTTTGCAGGACTACCTAAACGCAAAGGTGAGGGAAATAGAGGAGTATAACCGGGCCCATAATATTCACGCCTCAGTGGTTAATGGGCGTCACTTGACTAATGTGGGGACCTTCAGAGCGTATCTGAAGGCCTATCTCAGGGCCCATCCGGCTATTAATCAGGATCTGATCATGATTGTAAGGCAGCTGCCGCCGACTCCAAGCGGGCTGCCCTTGGAGATCTATGCCTTTACGAAGGACGTGGGCTGGGTCAACCACGAAGGGGTTGCGGCGGACGTGTTTGATCATGTCCTGGCCATTGTTCATGAGTTTGATCTGAGGGTGTTTCAAGTTCCCGGCGGCCATGATCTGGCCCGACTGGTACAGGAAAGGGGTTTGTAAAATGGCAGGCTATGTGAGGCGGGAGTATCCTGAGTGGTCCTGGTCTTTCTCCAGGCAGCAGCTCTTGGCCGGCTGCCCCCGGCGTTATTACTACAACTACTATGGTTCCCACAACGGCTGGGAGCGGGGGGCGCCCAAGGAGGCAGCCTTGGCTTATCGCCTCAAGAAACTGAGCAATTTATACCTTGTCCTGGGTGATGCACTCCATAAGAGCGCCTACCGCATGGTAGAGCGGATTCGGGAGGGGAGGCCGCTCCCCGAGGCTGATGTGGTGGAAGAAGAGATCCGCAGGCAGCTGAGGAGGGTTTGGAAATCATCCCGAGATGAACTGGAGCTTTTCATAAGGCGCCCTAATCGGGTGGACATGCTCCAGGAGTTTTACTACCAGATGGAAATCAGAGAGGACACTCTGGCTAAGATTAACGGGCGCATCAAACAGGTGTCAGTGGGCCTGGCCGCTTCCGATGTCTGGGCAGAATTGACCGCACCTGACGCAGAGATTGTTGCCTCAGAGCAGTTCGATACATTTCCCATCGACGGAACGCCGGTCTATGCTGTGCCCGACCTTTTGTACCGCACAGGGGATAACGTCTGGAAGATAGTGGATTGGAAAACAGGGGAGGAAGTTGAGGATAATCGGGATCAGGTTGCCCTTTATGCCCTCTATGTGCAGAACAAGCACGGTGTATCCGCCTCGCGGATATCGGCCCGCCTGGAATATTTAAGCCTGAAGACCAGCCAGCAGCTGACCTTCAGCACAGAGGATCTGCAGAAGGTAGAGGAAGGGGCCAAGGCCAGCATGGAGGAGATGCGCCGGCTGCTTTTGGACCCCGAGCGGAATGTTCCCAGAGCCAAGGAGGCATTTGCCCTGACAGAGCAGAGGGGCCTGTGCCCTTGGTGCAACTTCTACGAGCTGTGCCGGGAGGAGTTAGAACTGAGCGTATCCTAGGTAGGAGTTAATGTGTCTTTGAATTTCCCGCCAGTTCTTGACAAGGGGCAGGGAGGTTTCAAAGCCGCGGTTGTGGGAGGCATGGAAAAGCAGGGTGTAGATCCCGTTTTGGGCTGTATCTAAGGCGTTTTCCACTTTGTCATCTACAAAAAACCCCACCTGCAGTTCTTTACAGAGGAGTCCCTTGGAATAGGACTGGTTGGAAGGGCTCATATGCAGGCTGTGGTAGGGAATGTTGTGGCGCCCCAGCCACTTTTCTGTTACGTCCCGAAAACGCTCATCCCGGGCTGTGATCAGATGGATGGTGTGCTCGTGGCTCCACAGGCTGTGCAGGGTTTCGGCCACATGATCCCGGATCGGCACTTTTGTGAAAATAGAGTGCACCCGGGCTTGGAAGAACTCCATAACTTCCTCGGTACTCTTGCCAAAGGCATCTTCGATGTAATAAGTGCGTTTTTCAGGCAAGGGTTCGCCGAAGTAGTCGCTGGCTTCCCTGATCCAAATGCTGCAGTCGCCGTCATCGTCATTGGTGAGCACTCCGTCGATATCAAAACCAAAAATCAACTTACTCATGGTCACTCTCCCTTCAGGCAAAAAGATTCGGTGCTAGCGTAACATTTTCCAGTTCTAAGAGCAAGCGTTTCAAGGTGAGACCGCCTCCATAGCCGCCGAAGGAGTGGGTGCCTAAAACCCTGTGGCAGGGGACGATGATGCTCACCGGATTAGCACCTACAGCCTGCCCAACGGCCCGATATGCCCTGGTGCCCAGAGCCTGGCCGATTTTTTTGTAGGTGGTCACCTGGCCGTGGGGGACAGCTAGAATTTCCTGCCATACGCTTTGCTGAAAGTCGGTGCCCAAGAGCTTAAGCGGCCAGTCAAAATCAATCTTCCTGCCCCGAAAATAGTTGTCCAGGTCTTCCTGATAGGGTTTTGCCAAGGGCTCCAGGCCCCAGCCGGCCTGGGGAAAGCGCTTTTTCAGCCACTTTGTCCCGCCCGCTTCGTCAAAGGAAGTATAGATCAGCCGGTCTTCGTGCCACCAGAGGTAGACTGGTCCGAGCGGCGAAGTATAAATGGATTGATACACAAAAACCGCCTCTTTCATTGTATAATAGAAGGTACTTCGCTGCGTTGGATCACAATCCTGCCGAAAATAGAAAGGGAGAAGTGCTTTGAAAATAGGAACTGAGCTTGCCGCGGGTAAAATGGATACTCGCCGAAAAATACTAAACCTGGCCTGGCCGGCAATTGTCGAGAATTTGCTGCACACCATGGTAGGCATGGTAGATACGGCGATGGTGGGCCGTTTAGGTGCTGCGTCGCTGGCCGCCACCGGCCTGGGCAATCAAATTTCCATGCTGGGACTCACCGTTTTTTCTGCCCTGGCTACCGGCAGTACTGCCCTGGTGGCCCGGCATATTGGGGCCGATGAACCGGCTGAGGCGAGCTCTGTAGCCCGCCAGTCCCTGGTGCTGGGTCTGCTTGTCTCCGGTACAGTGATGCTTACTTTCCTCTTGACTGCCCGGGGCCTCTTGGGAGTTCTCTTTAGGCGCACCGAGGCAGATGTGCTCAATATGGCTGCCGTTTATGTGCGGGTTGTTACTCTAGCCATGGTTTTGAACTATTTCCTGATTGTAATTAATGCTATTTTACGCGGCGCGGGAGATACCAAGACACCGATGAGGATTACCGCCTTAGTGAATGTTATTAATATCATTGGCAATACTATCTTTATTTACGGTGTCGGGCCCATTCCTGCCCTGGGAGTTACCGGAGCCGCCATCGGCACCGCTATCGCCCAGGCTTCTGGGGGGATCATTGCCCTGCGCATTTTGTTTAAGCATCCGGTGCTAAGGGTACGCATTACCGACTCCTTTAAACTTGATTCGACTATCATTAGGCGGATTGCCAACATCGGCATCCCGGCAGGGCTGGAGCAGGGGATGATGCGCATCGCGCAGCTTGTGTACACGATGATTGTTTCTTCCCTCGGCACGGTGGCCTATGCCGCCCATCAGGTTGCCCTCAATGCCGAATCTCTATCTTTTATGCCGGGTGCGGGATTTGCCACCGCCTCCACCACCCTGGTGGGCCAAAACCTAGGGGCCGGNAAGCCTGAAGAGGCTGAGGCATCGGGACGCGGGGCCCGCAACTTAGGTATTCTGGTCATGTCTATCATGGGCGTGGTTTTCCTTATTGCGCCTGAACCCTTGGTTCGGATCTTCTCCAGGGATCCTGAAGTGATTAAACAGGCCGCGGTCTGTTTGCGTTTAGTGGCCATCAGTCAACCTGCCCTGGCCACCTGGATGATTCTGGCCGGCGGTTTGCGCGGTGCCGGCGATACTCGGGCGATTTTGAAGATTGTAATCGCGGGTTTTGTTGCGGTTCGAGTCGGTTTAGCCTATCTTCTTGCCATTCGGCTGGGACTTGGCCTGGTGGGTGCCTGGATTGCCATGGTTGTGGACCTCTTTGTGCGAGGATTTCTTATTCAGCGTCGTTTTGACAAAGGTCAGTGGAAGACACTTAAAGTATAAGAAAGGAGCAGGAGCACATGAACGCATTTAATTTTTTTCTGCCAACCCAGATGGTGTATGGACAAGGTGTGGTAAAAAAGGCAGGGGAGGCACTGGCCCTGGGCAGCAAGGCCCTGATTGTTACCGGCAAGTCGTCGGCTCGCCTAAGCGGCGCACTCGACGATGTCCTGGCAGTACTCCCCGGTGAGTACGTGATCTTTGATCAGGTGGAGAACAACCCTTCCCTAGAAACAGTCGAGGCCGGCGGAAAGCTGGCTAAGGACGAGGGCTGTGACTATGTGATTGCCATTGGGGGCGGTTCACCCCTGGATGCGGCTAAGGTTATGGCTGTGTTAGCAGTTAACGATCTGCCCGCCCTGGACTTGTATACAGCCGGGTGGGAGAACCGGGCTTTGCCCATTGCAGCCATTCCCACCACTGCCGGCACTGGCAGTGAAGTGACGCAGTATGCTGTGCTCACGCTGGAACAGGAGGAGACAAAAAAAGGCCTGCGCGGAGCCGACCTCTTTCCACAAGTGGCTTATTTAGACCCAAACTACACCGCGTCTTTGCCCCTGCATGTTACAGTGGACACGGCGGTGGATGCCTTATCTCATTTGGTAGAGAGCTACCTCTCCAACAGGGCCACAAGGGCCAGCGATTTTGTGGCTCTCCAGGGCATTGCTCTGTGGGGAACTGCCATACCTGCACTTAGGCAGGGCAGATTCGATCTTGACGACCGGGATGCTCTCCTTTTAGCATCCAGCCTGGGCGGAATCGCCATTGCCCAGACCGGCACAGCCCTGGTCCACGCCCTAGGTTACTCCCTTACTTATTACGAGGGATTTCCCCATGGCAGGGCCAACGGAATATGTATGGCAGCTTACTTGGAGTATACGAAGCAGGCGGCGCCGGAGCGGGTAGAAACTGTTTTGGAGCTTTTAGATCTAGCTTCTGTGGAAGCCTTCGGGGAGCTGATGGATGAACTCTTTGCAGATTATGCGGGCAAACTGGACCTTGCGCCGGAGACTATCGCGCACTATGTAAACAAGGCGCTTTTAACAAACAACATTAAAAACTCACTTGGCAATCCGGCAGCTGAAGATTTAACCAAAATACTTACCAACAGCATAAGATAATACAAAGGGGTCCTTTGACCCCTTTGCAGTCTCCCTGTCTAACTTTCAGCAATAATGCCCAGCACGTACTGGGCGGATTTGACCAGCTGATCTATGCTGATGGCCTCGGCTGTGGTGTGCACATCGGTATAACCCATGCCCAGCACGACCGAGGGTAGACCGAAGCCGTTGATGATATTGGCGTCGCTTCCGCCGCCTGTGCTCTCAATTTTGGGTTCAAGGCCGATGGCCTTTGCCGCTTTAACTGCAAGCCTGACAGGGTAGTCCTCCTCGCTTAAGCGAAAGGCGCTGTAGCTGTGCTCCACATCAATGTCGACTTTGGCGCCATGTTCTTGACATACAGATTCGATCACTTCGACCATATGATCCATCTGGACATCGAGCTTGCCATTGTCTAGGGAGCGGGCTTCGCCCTGCAGCTTTACTCGATCGGGTATGATATTTGTCGCTGCGCCGCCCTCGATCACGCCGATGTTGGCTGTGGTTTCAGCGTCAATGCGGCCCAGGTTCATTCTGGTAATGGCATGGGCAGCCACAATGATGGCGCTCAGGCCCTCTTCGGGCGCAACCCCCGCGTGGGAGGCCCTGCCGTGGATAACGGCCTCTAAACCTTTTTGGGCTGGGGCAGCTGTGACGATAGTGCCCACTGGACCGCCTGCATCCATAAAGAATCCCGCTTTAGCCTTAAAGCGGTCTGCATCGACGGACTTGGCCCCAAAGAGGCCCCCTTCTTCGGCCACGGTAAAGAGGATTTCCAGGCGTCCGTGGGGAATCTTTTGTTCCTGGATAACGCGCACCGCTTCTAGGATTGCCACGATGCCTGCCACATCGTCCGCGGCTAAAATTGTGGTGCCGTCACTTGTGATGACGCCGTCTTTGATTTGGGGCTTGATGCCCAGTCCTGGATGCACCCGATCCAAGTGGGCACAAAAGAGCAGGGCGGGGGCATCTTTTTGGCCCTCCAAAACGCCAATGACATTGCCTGCAGTTCCGCCAATCTTCTCGCCGGCGTCGTCCTCACTGACTTCAAAGCCAAGATCGTTCATCTTGCTGATTACAGCATCTGCGATCAGGCGCTCATCTTTAGGTTTGCTGTCAATTTTTACAAGTTCCAAAAATTCGTCTACTAAACGTTGCTGATTCACTTGCAATACTATCTACCTCCTTATGAACTTGGTTTTCAACAAGGAACTGAAATATCCTTTCAAGAGAGAATAGCGAAAGAGAATGATCAACATGGAGCAGTTAGTGGATCTGGTTCTGCACGCAGGCGAGCTGTTGTTAACCAGCGGAGCTGAGATATACAGGGTGGAAGAGACCATCGAAAGAATGGGCAGAGCTGCCGGATTTGTGCAGGTGGAGGGTTTTGCCACCCCAACCGGACTCTTTATCTCGCTGCATGCCCCCGGCGGGCAGGTTTATACCAGGGTGCGGCGGACACGCCACTCCCGCAATAATCTCGCAGCCATTGCCGCCATTAACTCTTTGAGCAGAGAGTTCTCCGAGGGCAAAGTGACAGCCCATGAGGTGAAGCAACAGTTGGCGGCCTTAACTGAGTCTGGATCTCCCCACAGCCTGATGCGGCAGATTGTGGGAGGCGGGGGCGCTATGGCCTTTACCTTGATCTTTGGGGGAGGCTGGCTGGAAGCCATTTTCGCTGGTCTGATCGGCGCCGCGGTGCTCACAGTGGTTGCGCTGCTCCAGCGTTATCCGGTTCCGAAGGTGCTGCAGGCCGCCGTTGGCGGTATGGCCGCTTCTGCTATGGCACTAGGACTGGCTAACGTTTTTCCCATTCACCCAGACCTTACTACCTTAGGGGCTGTAATGGTGATGACCCCAGGTGTGGCCATGACTACTGCAATTCGCGACCTCTTAAGCGGTGAGCTCCTTTCCGGGCTGAGCAGAGCGGCCGAAGCCCTGGTGGTGTCCGTTGCCATTGCCACGGGTGTGGCCATTGTGATAAGCTTGGGGGGACGGTAGAATGCTGATTCAGCCTTTAATCGGCTTTGTAGGGGCCATTACCTTTGCCTACATCTACCGGGTACCTGCCAAACAGCGCATTTTTGCCGGACTGGTCGGTGCCGTTGGTTACACAATGTTTTTGTTGACTCCCCAGTCCTGGGGAGAAATCGGAACAGTTTTCATGGGCGCCATGGCAGCTGCGATCTGCAGCGAGATTCTGGCCCGCAGGCGCAGACAGCCTGTTTTAGTTTTCCTCATTCCCGGCGTTATTCCCTTGGTCCCAGGGGGTCAGGCCTATTTGACCATGTTAGGCTTTTTACAGAAAGAATACGCGGAAGCATTTGTTTCACTTGTTTCCACGGTGCTGGCTGCAGGGGCTGTGGCAGCAGGCATTATTGTTGCCAGCTCTATCTTTCGGATTTATTCCAGCACCAAGCATGCGAGGAGGTAGTCTAGTGGAGAAAGGACAAATTACGGTAAAGTTTGGCAAGCAAGAATTGCAGGTGCCCGTGGGCACCTTAGTGGGTGAGATTGCCGGGATGATCCCGGATTCAAAGGGTGCTGTGGTCGCCAGAGTCAATAATGACACCATGGGTTTTCAGTTCCCCTTGGCGGAGGATTGCAGCATCGAGTTTCTGCACACCGATTCGGAAGACGGAATGCGGGCGTATCGTGCTGGTTTGGTCTTTTTATTTGTACGGGCTGCCATTGAGGTTCTTCCCGGTTGTACCGTGCACATTAAACATGCCTTGGATAACGGCCTCTACGGTGAGATAGACTACACCCAGCCGGTGATCGAAAAAGATATCCGGGCCATTGAAAAGCGCATGCACGCCCTGGTGGAAGAGGACGTTCCTTTCGAAAGGCGGATTGTGCCTAGGGATGCTGCTCGCAAAGTCTATACGGAACAGGGGTTTGAAGATAAACTGAGCTTGCTCGAGCAAAACGGCGACGATGAAGTGGTGCTTTATAACTTCGGCTGGTTCCATGACTCCCTTCGCTCAATTCTGGTGCCCAGCAGCGGCTATTTAAAGTACTTTAAGCTCCGCTATTATCTGCCCGGCTTTATTTTAGAATATCCTCGGCGGGCCCATCCCACCCAGATCAAAAAGTATGTAGAACAGGGCAAGCTCTTCAGTGAATTTTTCAAGGCAGAGCGCTGGCAGGATAATCTGGGCATTCCTACTGTTCCGGCTTTGAACGGAATAATTCGCCAGGGCGGATTCGGCGATCTGGTGCGGATCTCAGAAGCTTACCACGAAAACCAGATTCGCGATATTGCCCGCCAGATCTCCAGGGAGCGCGACCGGCTGCGCATCATCTTGATCGCCGGCCCTTCCAGTTCAGGCAAGACCACCTTAGCCCAACGCCTGACGGTGCAGCTGAGGGTGGAAGGTTTGTGGCCTGTGGCCGTCGGCCTTGATGACTATTTCGTAGATCGGCATCTGACACCCCTCGATGAGGACGGCAATGCCGACTTTGAAGCTTTGGAAGCGATTGATATCGACCTTTTTAACGAGCATCTCACCAAGCTCATCCAGGGCGAGGAAGTGCAGCTGCCTACTTTCCATTTCCCAACCGGTACCAGGCAGTGGCATGAAGATCGGAAACTGCAGGTTCGGCCGGATCAGCCCATCATTATCGAGGGAATTCACGGACTGAATGACAAGCTCACTGCATCCATTCCCAAGGGACGCAAGTTTAAGATCTATATTTCAGCCCTGACGAATCTGAACTTAGATTACCATACCCGGATCCCAACTACAGATGTTCGCCTGCTCAGGCGCATGATTCGGGATAATCAGTTCCGCGGCCATGATGCCCGGGCGACCATCGAGCGCTGGCCTTCGGTGACCAGGGGCGAAAAGCGCCATATTTTCCCCTTCCAAGAAGATGCAGATGTGATGTTCAACTCGACGCTCATCTATGAATTGCCTGTTTTGAAGCCCATAGCTGTGGAGCTATTGGAGGATATCACGCCGGACGAATCCCAGTATTCAGAGGCCAGGCGCATGCTGCGCTTTCTGAAGCATTTTGTTGCAGTTGAGGATTGGTCTGAGATACCCTGCAATTCTATTTTGCGGGAGTTTTTGGGCGGGTCCTGCTTTGAGTAAACTAGATGGAGGTAGCCTATGCAGGTTGTATTGGTGGCGTTAAATGCGAAGTTCAGCCACTCCAGTCTCGCCCTACGCTATCTGAAGAGCTATGTAGAGCAAGGGTTTCCCAATGTGGAAACCCTCGAGTTTAATATTAACCAAGATCAGGACCTGATTTTGGCGGAACTGGCCCGCAGAAATCCTGATGTGGCAGGCTTTTCCTGCTATATCTGGAACATTGAACTGATTCTGCCCCTAATTAGCAGCCTGCGCAAGGTCTGTCCCGAAACAGCCATTATACTTGGTGGTCCTGAGGTATCCTTTGACACCGAGTACTGGCTGAAAACCTACCCTGAAATCGATTATCTGATCGCGGGGGAAGGAGAAGAGGCCCTCTGCAGATTCTTAGAAGAATTCAGCAAGTCAGGGAGCAAGCTGGGTGCGGATCAGCTGAGCAGCATCCCCGGCCTGGTCTATCGCCAGGGGGATGAAGTTTTGATCAACCCTTGGCAGCCCCTGGATTTGGCTTCTATACCGCCCATCTATGGCGGTGATTTAAGTGATCTCAAAAATAAGATCGTCTATTACGAAACCACCAGGGGATGCCCCTACGCCTGCGCCTACTGCCTCTCTTCGGTGATGGGGCGGGTGAGAAAATTCCCTGAGGAGCGATCCCGCCAGGAGCTGAAACGCCTGGCAGAAATAGGGGTAGAACAGGTGCGCTTTGTGGATCGAACCTTTAACTATGATGCAAAGCGGGCCTATGAGCTTCTCGAGTTCATGATGGATCTGGACACCAACACACGCTTTCAGCTCGAGGTAAGCGGCGATCTGCTCACCCCGGAAATTCTCAAACTCTTGGAACAGGCTCCGGAAAATCGTTTTCAGTTTGAGATTGGGGTCCAGTCCACTAATGAGCATACCTTGGATGCAGTGTCCCGCAGGACTGACCTGGAGCGCCTGGCTGAGGCGGTCCGTTACTTAAAAGAAAAGACCACCGTCCGGGTGCTCTTGGATCTGATCGCCGGTCTGCCAGAGGAAGGCTTCTGGCGCTTTGGGGAATCCTTCGACTATGTCTATGCACTAAAGCCGGATCGGATCCATCTGGGTTTCTTAAAGCTCCTGCGGGGTTCCAGGCTCCGGGCCGAGGCGGAGAGCTTTGGCTGCGTCTATACCGAACGTGCCCCCTATGAGGTGTTGCGCACCAAGGAGCTTTCCTATCACGAGATCACGCGCCTGAAGCTGATCGAAGATCTGGTGGACAAGTACTATGGGCCCCGTTTTGAGCGTTCGCTGGAGTATTTGATCGCCCGCGCCAAGTCGCCCTTTGCCTTCTTTAATGAATTGGCCGAGCGGTGGGAGGCGGCGGGCCACCACTGGCTTAACCAGTCACTGGGAGGGCTTTACCGCATTTTATGGGATCTCTTCGGTGCAGAAAACGAAGTTAAGGATCTCTTAGCCTGGCTCTGCTATGATTTCCGCTTCAGCGAGCCTAGGCGAATGACCCCCGAGTGGCTGGGGGGCCGCCAGAACCGCAGCATGGAAAATGAGCTGATTCAGTCGGGCCGCATTTTCCACATCCTGCCTGAGCTGGAAGGTTTGGGTCCTAGGGAGATTGGCAGACAGATCTTTGTGGAGACACTGCGTTTCACGGAAGGCAGTGAGCAAAGGCTGTTTTACTTTCCCTTAGACGGTACAAGAACTCGCACTTTTTTACTGGAGTAGCCGTTATTGGCTGGTTTTCTGTATGCTAAAGGTACACCCGTGATCTGCGCTGTCTGTTCATCGAGTGCGATTAAATCGCTGATATCCACCTGATGGAGTGCGTGTTTGCCTAATGCCCGCACTCCTTCTTTTATCTCTTCAGTCGATGAGAGCAAAAAGTTTGCCACATGCTTGCCCCCAAGTTTCCAGTTGAACTTTTTGCTGACTTTGCCTCCGTCTACGGCCAGCTGGGTAGGGGGCTCCCAGGGCACCGCCTTCAACGTCTGGGTGTGACTGGCCGCAAAGAGGATCGTGGTGCCCAGATAGATGGCATCGGCCCCAAGGGCCAGAGCCTTCAAACATTCCCCAGGCGAGGCAAATCCTCCGGAGACAATCAGGCTGACTTTGCCTTGCGCGCCCCGAAGCTGAAGGTGCCTCGCGGCCCGGGCGAGGCCGATAATGGTCGGCAGTCCGAAGTCATCTTCCAAAATTGGAGCAGCCTTAACTGTGGCAGCCTGGGCCCCCTCCAAGGCCAAATAGTCGACGCCCGCCTCCAGACAGAGATCGATTTCCCGCTCCAGATTGTTGGTAAAGGAGAACTTAATGCCCACCGGCACTCCCCGGCCTGCTTTTTTGAGGAAACTGACGATCTTGGGCAGGTCCTTCGGTTCCCTCAGGTCCGGCAGATCTGTACGGATCAGATGGGGGTAGGGGGCCTGGGCTACGCCGGCACTGGCGCCTTGGCCTAACTGAATCTCCAGGGCATCCGCCTGTTCCAGCATGGCCAGGGTGCGGTAGAGCGGCATTCTAGGGTACTGAACTATCAGCCGATCTGCCAGCGCCCTTTCTTTAGGCAGAAAGGGACCCTCGCCGGTATTGGAGGCTGTCCCTGCCTGGCTGCTTCCCAAGGCAAAGGCATACTTCATGCGATCCGTGAGCGCTGTTTTGTAGGCCATACCAGAGATCAAAAGGGGAGTCTGGATGCTAAGGGGCCTCTTGGCAGCAGGTCCGATCACAACTTCGGTGTGCACCGGGATGGTATGGGGCAGAGCATGGCGGTCCAAATGGGAGGAGACAAACATTAGCCCGTCAAAGCCGATAAATTTGCGGGGACTGCCCAAAGGGCGCTCTAAGACCTCCGCCTTCTCACTGCGGAGATTGGTTTCCAGGATGTTTTGCACTCCAGTGCGCTTTGTTGCGGTAACCAGTTCTGTCAAGTTTTCCAGGTAGGGATCGGTCATCATGATCCTAAGGGCGAAGCGGCTTGCGCCCGTGATAAGCCAGCGCATGCCCATAAGTCCACCCACAAGTCCTAAGGTTCCTGCGAACAATTTAGATGAAAGCCTTGCCAGAAGAACACCTCCCGTAGACCTGGAAAAGAAGGAATAGAACACCGGTCTGTAGTAGTAAGAGAAGATTATTGCACCTTGGATGGGCGTGAGATCTGTGGCCAATGAAAATGTGACAATCAAGGACGTAGCTAAGCGGGCAGGAGTTTCACCTTCCACTGTGAGCCGGGTTATTGCTGATCATCCCCGCATCAGTCCGGATACTAAGGAAAAGGTCAGGTCGATCATGGCTGAGCTGGGTTATTATCCCAATGCAATTGCCCGCAGCCTGGTCAATCAGACCAGTAACAGCATAGGTTTAATCCGCTCCCGTTTGACGGAAGAAAATTTTGCCAATCCTTTTTTCCCTGCGGTCATTCAGGGTATTTCCTCGGTGGCCCATAAGCACCGGCTCAGCCTGGTCCTTTCCACCAGCAAGACTTTTGAGCAGGAAGACGAGGAGTGCCTGACCCTGCTGCGGCAGCGGCGTGTTGACGGCGTAATACTCTTAGCTTCCCATCGGGATGACCAACTTATACCACGCCTAAGTCAGGATGGGTTTCCTTTTGTTCTGATCGGGCGTTATGAAGGTTCAGAGGAAATCAACTGGGTTAACAACGATAATATTGCAGATGCCAAGCAAGCTGTGGCCTATCTCTTGGAAAAAGGTCACAGGCAGGTTGCCTGCCTCGACGGAGATCCCCGTTATGTGGTTAGTTCAGACAGGCTGTTAGGTTACAGGGAAGCATTTTTAGCAAGGGGCCTGCAGGTACCGGAAGGACTGGTGGAAAACTCAGAGTTTTCGGTGCAGGGCGGCTATGGGGCTACCCAAAGGCTCTTGGACCGCCGGGCATCTTTCAGCGCAATTTTCGCCGTAGACGATTTAGTAGCAATCGGTGCCATGCGTGCCTTGCAGGAACGGGGAGTGAAAGTGGGCAGGGACGTGGCAGTGGTGGGGTTTAATGACACTATCCTAGGATCCTGCGTACAGCCTGCCCTAACCTCTGTGAACGTTCCCATTTATGAGCTTGGCCAGATTGCAGTACAGATCCTGACGTCCCAGATCTATGGTTCAGGCGTTTATCCGCAGCACGAGATGCTCCCTGCCAGTCTGGTGATTAGGGATTCTGCCTAAGGAGGGTGGTTTATCTTGCTGGGGAAGCTGCGGGCTGCAGGTGCGGCCCTTCTGGTTGTCGTTTTATTTGCCCTTGCCGCAGGTACAGCCCAGGCCTTTATTTTCAGCGATCCGGCCAATCTCTACAGTACCTCCATCGCTGACAGCTGGGTGTATCAGGCCTACCACAGCACACCGGAGATTGCAGTCTTTTACGGTGAAGGCGACTATGATCTCCTCTATTTCGAAACTCTGGGCAGGGTCTTAGATAATTCCGCGGAGGATTTAGCCAAACGTTCTTTAGAACTCTACTCAGCGGCCGGCGGTTTGCGTGACTTTCAGCTGGAAATGCCCTTGATTCAGGTGGAGGTGGCCGATCAAAAAGGACTGGCCTGTGCCTACACTTATCAGGATGAGCGCGGTAATAAGCTGTGGGAGTACCGGGTGTTTCTGCTACTCCCAGAGGGCCGGGGGTTTTCTATCGCCTTAAGCAGCGACGGTCCCTGGGTGAAGAACAGGCCTCCCGTGCTGGAGGAGGTGTTGGCCAAGTGGCAGTGGATGCTGTAAACAGATTAAGAATGGGGCTGTGGGTCTGTGTGCTTTTGGTGGTGCTCTTTGGCCTTGCAGCACCTTTGCAGGCGTCGCCCATAGGCGCCCGTTTTGAGAGCACTCTCGGGGGAGGCGCTGTACCTGAGATTCTGAAACAGTACGGCGGTGAGCACGTCTTGCCCATCAGTCAGCGGCTGTGGACTGAAGAGGTTTTCAGACGCCTTGTTGAAGTGGCAGAGCGGGAAGATGTGGAATACACTCTTACTGTACTGAACTCATCGGAACTGAATGCCTTCGCCGTGCCAGGCGGGTATATATTTATTACCCGCGGTCTGGTCAATGCAATCGGCCGGGATGAAGCAAGGCTGGCTGCGGTTTTGGGCCATGAAATCGCTCACATTGAAAAAAAGCACGGGCTGAATGCAGTCCTGCGTCAGATGGGACTGACCGTCCTGCTGGAAGTGGGGGCGATGGCGCTGGATTTTGCCTCTGCAGATCTGATTCGCCTGGCAAGTACAACCTTGCTGCAGCTGATCACTTTAGGCTGGGGACGTGAAGCGGAGTATGAGGCGGATCTAATCGGCCAGGATCTGGCTGTGCGGGCGGGTTTTGACTCCATCGGGGCGGTGAGCCTTTTGGATGGGCTGATGAACCTGGATTCAGAAGATTTGCCGATGAAACTCTTTCGCACCCATCCGGATACAAAAGGCAGGAGAGATCGGTTGGAAGCGAATCTAGCATCCTATTGGTCAGAACCGGCCGCGGTTGAGGAACCGCATATGCTAGAAAGATTGAATGGGGGCAGGAATTTAGCCCCGGCTAGGCGAAATGATCCGCGTAGAAGGTACCAAGTAATGCTGCCCGAAGAAGGGACGGGTTTGCTTCTCATCGACGAACAGGCGGGGCAGACTTTAATCTGGCTGGATGGATCTTTGATCAAGGATTTTGCCTGGTCTCCCCAGGGTCAGCACTTGGCTGTGATTGTGGATACAGGATCCCATGATCAAGTGTGGGTCTGTGATCGCTGGGGGTATGTGAAAAAGCAAGTAGTTGCAGGAACGCAGAGGATTACCTATGTGAGCTGGTCTCCCGAGGGTCAGCAGCTGGCCCTGCATGTGGCTGAGCCAGATAGTCATGGGATTTTACTTACGCATTTGGCAGCGGATGTACTGGTTCCAGTCGGAGGCGGACTAGGCAGCGAATACAGTATCTGGCTGGATAACGGACTCTTCTTTATATCCGGAGAGAGTTGGTATCACACTGCTGCTCCCGAAGTTCGGCCGGTGACGATT
>JGI24708J26588_10001369_pt1 | contig 19317 bp, 20 predicted proteins | sample BioPla1DNA2_FD_26588 | JGI IMG/M metagenome (IMG submission 26588) | reverse complement strand
CAGATAGACAGAAATGCCATGCGAAGACACCGCATGGCATTTTGATTTTCTTCCAAACTCTTCGAATAGTAATGTTTCCCTGCCATGCGTACTACTATCTCGCCTAGTGGAGGTTTTTATGAAATCTTGTTGACAGATATATCGGCTCACGATATAATGTATCGCAAGACGATATATCGTGAAAGGATATAACGAAAGGCGGTATACTGTGTCCGAAAATATTGCACTGACAGAAGCGGTNTATTACATCCTGTTATCTCTGTATGAACCCATGCATGGCTATGGCATCATGCAAAATGTTGAACAATTGAGCAAAGGAAGGGTCAGGCTGGCAGCGGGTACACTTTACGGAGCCATCAGTACTCTACTTGAGAAGGGGTGGATCAAGGCTCTTCCTGGCGAAGAAAACAGCAGAAAAAAAGAGTATCTGATAACACAACAGGGAAAAGATGCGGTCGAGCATGAAATAATCCGGCTCAGGGAGCTTGTAGCAAACGGAGAAATCATTACGGGAGGTGGAACCAAATGAGGTTCACGGCTCATAGAGTATTCTTTGTATGGGATTTTGAGGAAGAGGAGAAATGGATTAACGAAATGGCCGCAAAGGGCATGAACCTGCAGGGCATCGGCTTTTGTAAGTACGTTTTTGAAGAAGGAACACCGGGGGAATACCGGTATCATCTCGAATGGCTGAGAAACAGGCCAAATCATCCCGAAAGCGTTTCCTACATCCGGTTTCTGGAAGAGACAGGTGCGGAGCATGTAGGGTCGTTCAAGAATTGGATCTATCTTCGTAAAAAAAAGAGAGGATGGCGCTTTCGACCTGTTCTCAGACCTGGATTCGCGCATAGATCATTTTAAAAGGATCGCCAGACTGATTTATGTTGTACTTTCCATTATCGCACTTTATCTTGCATATTCAGTTTGGATTTGTATAATCCGTCCAGTGGCTTTGCCATCCTTTATTCCGATATACATCCTGTATGCCGCGCTTTTGATGGGCACTGTTCTTGGCTTGATAAAAACCCGCAGAACCTACAACAGGCTCAAGAAAGAGCGTATTATGAGGGAATGAAGNCGGATCGGATATGAAACTAAGACAATCCGCAAAACAAAAGGAAAAAGACCGGGAAACCGGTCATTTTCACTCTTATAAACTGCAAGGCATATCAATCTGGTTTTCTTCTTACCAGATGGATATGCTGTCCACGACCGATGCTGATGGCCGGTCCGGTTTTAACTTCTTCCTGGCGGCCAAATATATCGGATCTGGTGCAGATCTTATGTATATGGTTGCCGTTGGGGAGCGGTATTGCTTCGCCTGTGACCTCAACAGGGCATTTATGCGCCTTTACATCGTCATCCCTTTGGCTGTCTTTCAGTNTTTCAACCCGTCTGGACTTTTCCCGTCGGGCTGATGAAAACCTTACCCAATCAGGACAGACATCCCAGTTGTGGTTACGAATCATTGCGTCCTCTCCTTTATGCCGTTAGTCTATTACATATTATGTCTAAAGGACGAGGATGTTCTTCAGTACCTTGCTAATACTTCTGATTAATGTAGCTGTCGGTTAAAGATTTTCGCTTGTCTTCTCTTAGCATGCCATTGTTCCGAAGAGCCTCGGCAATTCCCTGGCTCTTGGTATGAAGTATCAATAATTCCTGCTCGAAGGTGTTTCCGGGAGTATTGATCTCCATGAGCACATCAGGGTTATGAATAACAATTTCTATGAGCTTGCCCTTTAAGAGGGATGATCTCACATTGACGTAGTAGGCCTCCACACCGCTGTAATCGATCAGCCTGAGAAGTTGCAGGGTTGATCTGTCCTTTTCCCTGTAGTGGTTATAGGACTGAGTATAATAAGCCTGACGTTCCTTACTGGTGTTGCGGGTATCTCTGGCTATGCGCTGCCAGTATTTTGCGTTGACATTATGATAGTGATAGTTATAGATTGCTTTCTTGATATTGTCAACTCTTGTGAAAGGCTGTATCCCAAGGCGTTCAATATAATGAAAGTTTTCTTCGATGAATTCGTTTTTAGTCAAGTCTCCCATCTTATACTGCAGCAAGAGGCTTTGTCTGTGCCTGANGAACCTGTCAAATTTGTTCATAGAGTATTCCACCGCCTGTATGTCAAATCATAAATGAGTTTATGATAAAAGTAAAGGACTTGCCATTGGAACATTACAGCATATCCTTCCCGCAGATCTGAGACAGTAATAAATGAACCCCGGTATCGTGATGATGCCGGGGTTAAATATCTGGCTTAAGGCCTCCAAGTAACAGCAGTTTAAGTTTTTGTGACCTTTGATGGTGGAGGTGAGGGGAGTTGAACCCCTGTCCGAAACCGCATTCGCAAGAGCATCTCCGGGTGCAGTTCATGTTTTGTTATTCCCTCCGCTGTACGCCCATGAACAGGCTTACAACTTCAGTAGCTTCATTTGTCATGCACGACTCAAAGCTTTGTCGTGTCACGTTCACCACTGTCGACGCCCCATCCCGGGCCGTGGTCCTCCCAGGTGGGACGGCAGCCTACATTAGGCTGCAAAAGCTAATTCGCTATTCCTGTTAGCGTTTATTTTTATGCTCTCGTTTTTTAAAGTGGCCAACGAGAATCCACTACCCGCTTCTCCGGCTTCAACAGCCCCGTCGAAACCAAAACACCCCCATTAAAATGGCAGTGTGCCAATATATATTATATCACAGCTGACCCTGAATATATAGTGGTAATTACCTGCTGCTGTCTTTCATCCGTCTTTCTATCTCCCTGGCAGCGTCCCGCCTGGCGATATCCTGACGCTTGTCGTATAATTTTTTACCACGGCATACCGCAAGTTCCACCTTTACGAGCCCCCTTTTAAAATACAGGCTCAAAGGGATCAGTGTGAATCCCTTTTTCTGTGTTAACCCGATCAGTTTGTTGATCTCGTAACGGTTGAGCAAAAGCTTGCGCGTTCTCATCGGGTCATGGTTAAACCGGTTGCCCTGATCATAAGGGCTGATATGCATGCCGTGTATAAAAACCTCACCGTTATTTATTACTGCATAACTGTCCTGAAGGTTGGCACGACCAAGACGCAGGGACTTAACCTCAGTTCCGGTGAGGGAAATTCCTGCTTCAAATACTTCCTCAACAAAATATTCATGCCTGGCCTTTCTGTTCTTGGCAATGACCTTTGTACCTTCAGGCATCTTTATTCTTCATCCTTTTCGATGTGTGATATGTCTCATAAAAGAGACAAAAGCCTCCTGCTCGGGAGGCATTTTCTAGTATACAACCGATTAACNCATTCGTCAAGTAAGCCTTAAGATGGGATAAAGTCGTCAAACTCAGTCTGGAACGCCTAAAGAAGCCAATCGGTTCTTGGGAACCCGGAGGTTTTGAATGTCAATAAAGGGTATTTCCCAGAGGTGCAGCTACGCTCTTATAAACTAGGAATCCTTATCATGTTGGGCTGATTCAAAAAGCCCCCGGACTTCCATAACAGGTTCTACAAACAGGATTCCCTTTCCGGGCTCATCCAACTGGAGTTCTTCATATAATGTGCTTACTACTTTATTAACCAATTCGTTGGGTATAAGGATCAGAACCAGTTCCTTTTCCGGCTCGATTTCCACACCGAATAGTTTTTCAGTGTATTCTGCACCCACAGCCCGCCCGTGCATGATTGTACCGCCCCTGACGCCTGCATTGTGTGCAACATCCATTACCTCTTCTGCCATACCGCGATCGACAATTACCGTCAGCTTCTTATACATACTCATTTCCTCCAAAGCTTTTTCTGTATTTCCGGTATCCTGAACAGTCTCTGTGCTGCGATTTGCCATTATCACAGGCGTTGTAAAAGCAACTCCATGACCTGGCTCATGGAGTTGGAGCTCAGTGGTGAAGTGATTAAGGATCTCATTTGCCTGTTCCTTGTCAAGAAGGAAGCTAATAACCTCTCTTTTCTGGCTTTTGATTCCCAATACGTTTAAGATTGCGCTGCTTACCGTGCCTTTGCCTATGGTTACGATACCACCGCAGACGCCTTTTGCCTTTGCGACATGGATACATTTATGGGATTGACTGTCACTGAGGATGAGGGTAAGAATATGATATTCAATCCCTGATATTTGAACGTGCTTATCCATGATTACCTCCAATTGCTCCCTTTTTTATAACAACAGCTGGGGATATCTTGCGGGATTTAGCCTGATAGAGTGCTCCGAGCAGTTCGATAGCAACAACAGGCATCATTGCGACAATAGCTATCATACCAAATCCGTCTGTTACCACGTCAGCTGTTGGAACTTGTGCGGCAATACCCTGAACAAATGCAAGGGAAAAAGTTGCCGTCATGGGTCCAGAGGCGACACCGCCTGCATCAAAGGCTATACCTACAAATAGATCAGGCACATAGAAAGCCAGTAACACGGAGAGGCCAAATCCGGGTAATAAATACATCCACAGCTGAATATCGGGTATGAGAATCCTTAATGCGGACATCAAGATAGAAACCCCAACTGCTATGGATAGGAAGATGAGNACAAGAACACGGTTGACCGAGCCACCAGTAACATCTTCCACCTGATGGGTCAATACAAGAACAGCAGGTTCGGCCAATACAGTGGTGAGCCCGAGCAGTAGTGCCACAAGTAAAACAGGAATCTTAGAGTCAAGCGAAGCAAGCTGTATTCCCAGCTGGGCACCCACTTCCATGAAACCGCCATTTACCCCCAGCAAAAATACGATAAGCCCGACAAGGGTAAAGACAAGACCCCTTGAGATATCTATGACCTTGTTCTTTTTATGCTTGAAGAAGAATATCTGGAATAATATATACACGATAATAATGGGAAGCAGGGATAAAAAGGACTCCCATGCTATGGTAAGAAGTTTGGAGCCGTAAGCATCCAGTATATTGGAGGTAGCGATATCTGCTTCAGGTAATGCCCCCTCCAGTTTATCAACGTTCAGAAAAAGGCCTGTAATCAAGACACCCAGAATCGCACCTGTAGAAGAAATACCTACAAGACCAAAGCTATCGGCTTCGCTCATCTTGCTGCTTTTCTTCAAAACAGAGATACCAGCGGCCAATGAAAGCATAAAAGGAACCGTTATCGCACCAGTTGTTGCTCCAGAAGCATCAAAAGCAATGGCTAGAAAATCGGGCGATGAGAATTGTGACAGAATAAAAATCAAGCCATATGCGCCTGCGTACACATATTTGAGTCGGACGCTCTTAATTATGCGCAGCATTCCAAGGGTCATCATCACACCAAGTCCGATGGAGACAGCGATTACCATCAATTTGTTGTCAAACCGGCCGAAAGTTACATTGTCTACCTGATTTGCAAGGATGTGAAGATCTGGTTCTGCATAAGAAATAAAGAAACCCAGTATTAAGCTAACCGTAATTAATACTGCATAGCTGTTGGAGCGGGTTATTGTTTTGCCAATACCCTGTCCGATGGGTTCCAGACCCTGGTCTATGCCAAATAGGAAGATCGTGAGACCAATAATCACCAGAGCAGAACCTATAAGAAAAGCAAATAGCATATCTGTTTCTAAAGGGGTTATGGTGAAGTGGAGTACCAGAACAATGAATGTAATGGGTAATACTGAGGTAAGTACTTCTTTAAGCTTAGCGGTTATCTCAGTCAAATCATCACCTCTCATTGTATAAGGCAAGTGTATGTCAGTGTATTATACATAAATCGTATCCATGTCTGACTCAAATATCCGCTCTGGTATACCCGCTATCCTGGAAGCAAAGACTTGAACAGGACAGAGTATTCAATGAGGGTGATCGGCCANATTTTTGACCATGGATACCACATAATGTATTTAGTTGACTGAGAATATTATATCACAAACAGGTGAGACAACTGCAGATTTTTTGAGATTTTTATCAAATACTTTTACAGTTGATTTGGTTGCTCCCTTCAGATATAGATTTTTTAAGAGCCTCTTCGGCTGCCTCAAGCAGTTTTTTGGAAAGCATATCGTTGGTGGGAATAGTAGTTGCAACTCCCTGGTTAATACCGATAGAGACATCTGTATCATTGGAGGAACCCAAAATGCCCAGAGAAGATACACTCGCACGAAATGCTTCCGCAAGGACAATGGCTCCGTCGATCCTTGTATTTGGCAACACACAGGTGAACTCTTCACGGCCGGTCCGGGCAAGCATATCTGTTTTCCGCCTGGCTGCATGGGATAGATTATTTGCAATTGCCATTAGACAATCATCCATCGCCTGTTGACCGTAATTGTCTATATACCAGTCANAATCAGCAATACTTACTTTGATTAAGGATAGAGGCAGGGACTCACGCGCTGCAAAACTCCAAACAGAATCATAGTATTCCTCAAAACGTCGGTTGTTGGGCAGGGCGGTAAGACCATCCCGATAATAGGAAACCTCCAGGCACTCCCTGTATTTTTTGATTTCAGCATGGGTTCGTACCCTGGCAGCAACGGTGAGTGGATTATATGGCTTAAGCAGATAATCAGCGGCACCCATCTTAAAAAGCCGGGATTCCTCATCCTCGCTGAACTCTGATGTAATGAAGATAACTGGGATGTTCCAGGTTTTAGGAGTGGATCTTAGCNTTTTACAAAGCTCACTGCCATCCATGCCAGCCATAAGGGAATTGAGCAATATCAGGTCGGGGGGATTCCGAGTTCCAATTGCCTTGAAAGCCTTCTCCACAGTGTTCGCTGATCTTATCCTATATTCTTTTCTCAGTAATTTCTTCAGGGAATTAACATCCTGCTGGTTATCATCAATAATCAATACGCTCTGCTTTTGATCCATATCCAGCTTTCTCATTAGTAACACCTCCGACGCTTCTTATTAATTATATCGGAAAAGAGGACGTGAAAGGCAAGAAGAAATCCACTAATAGCTTTCTACCCGAATTCACCGAGTTTAACGTAAAAACTCCGATACCATCTGATATCGGAGTTTTTACTGGTACACCATCAGGGACTCGAACCCTGGACTCCCTGATTAAGAGTCAGGTGCTCTACCNGCTGAGCTAATGGTGTGTATTCAATTGTGTCGAGATCCGCCCGACAATTTTATATTATACATAGAGCAAATCTCAATGTCAATAACCAATTTATTATAGCCGGTTGATCGCCTGTTCTAGCTGAATAAGGGCTTTTTCCAANGTGGATCTCGGGCATGCGATGTTGATGCGCTGGAATCCTTCTCCGCCTGCGCCGAACTTGGTCCCNGAATTGAGCCACAGTCCTGCCTGGTTTTCAATGAAGTCCTCAAGCTTTCTATCATCAAGGTTGAGGGCGTTGAAATCAAGCCATACAAGGTAGGTGCCTTCAGGTTCAACAAGCTTGATTTGTGGCAATCTTTGTTTAAGAAAGTCCCTTAAATAATTAAGGTTATCCAAAAGATACTCCCTAAGCTCCGAGAGCCATTCACTTCCACCTGAGTAGGCAGCACGGCATGCAACGATACCCATAATATTGGGGTCACTGTACCCGCTTGCGGCAATTTCCTTTTTAAATCTTCGCCTGATCTCCTGATTAGAAATAAAGATGTTTGAAATCTGCAAACCGGCAAGGTTAAAAGTCTTGGTCGGTGCTGTGCAGGTGATGGTAATGTCTGAGAATTCTGGCTTCAAATCAGCAAATACCAGATGCCTGTGTCCTGGATAAGTAAAATCCGCATGAATTTCATCGGATATAACCAGTACCCCGTGTTTCAGACACAGCTCGCCAATCCTCACCAGTTCTTCTTTTGACCATACCCTGCCCACAGAATTATGGGGGCTGCATAGGATAAATAGCTTTACTTTATTCTCGATTATTTTTTCTTCAAAGTCTGAAAAATCAATAGTGTATTTTCCCTTAGAGTAGACAAGCTGATTTACTATAAGCTTTCTCCTGTTTGCAATCACGGATCCGGAAAACGGGTAATAGACAGGCTGCTGGATAAGAACTGCGTCACCTTCTTCGGTGAGGGCGCGGATGGCAGTGCAAATTGCGTAAACAACGCCGGGAGTTTTCACAAGCCATTCCGGTTTTACGTTCCAGCTAAACTGCTCTGAAAACCAATGACGCAGCGCATTAAAATAATCCTCTCTTGTGTTTGAGTAGCCAAATATCCCATGGCGGCTTTTCTCAATAAGGGCATCGATAACGCAGGACGGGCTTTTAAAATCCATATCGGCAACCCAAAGGGGCAGTATTCCCTCGGGTTTGCCCAGCCTTGCTNCAAAGTCGTATTTTAGGGAATCAGTATTTTTGCGCTCGATAATTTCATCGAAATTGTTTTTCAAAGTCTATTCCTCCTCGAAAGCCTGCTTGAGATCACATATCAGATCCTCTGCACATTCCAGCCCNACCGAGAGCCTAAGAAGCCTTTCATGGATACCCTTTGCCTCTCGCTCTTCTTTGGGTATATCGGCATGGGTCTGGAGCATGGGATATGTGATCAGACTCTCCACACCACCCAGACTCTCGGCATACTGGATCAGAGATACTTTTGAAAGTACTCGTACTGCTGTTTCTTCAGAGTCGGTTTCAAAAGAGATCATGGAACCAAAACCGGTTGCCTGCCTCTTTGAGATCTCATAATCCGGATGGGAAGGCAGGCCGACATAATGCACCGCTTTTACTTTTTCATGAAACGAAAGCCACTGGGCAATTTTTATCGCGGTTTCCTGCTGCCTGTCCAGGCGGACCGCCAGTGTCTTTATGCCCCTGATAAGCAGCCAGCTGTCAAAGGGGGAAAGGCAGGCGCCAGTGGTTTTGTAGATGAAGCGGAGTCTCTCTGAAAGCTCGCTATCCGATACTACTAAAAACCCTGCCAGGGTGTCGTTATGACCGCCCAAATATTTAGTCCCGCTGTGAATCACGATATCTGCACCAAGTGCAAGGGGTTTCAAGTAATATGGTGTTAAGAAGGTGTTGTCTACAATCAGAAGCAAATCATGGCTTTTTGAAAGGTGTGCCGTCTTTGCAATATCAGAAACATGCATCATGGGATTGGTGGGTGTCTCGATAAACACGGCTTTTGTTTCCGCTCTTATATGGGATTCAATCTCTGATATGTCCCTAGTGTTCACCAGGCTGAAACCAATGCCGTTTTTCTCCGATATGTTGAAGAACAGCCTGTGGGAACCGCCGTAAAGATCGTCGGATGCGATGATATGGTCANCGGGCGAAAAAAGCTCCATGAGTGCTGCGATAGCTGACATTCCACTGGAAAAGGCCATGGCATCAAGACCGCCCTCCAGCTTTGCTACCGTCTTTTCGAGATGTTCCCTGGTGGGATTTTGAAGCCTTGAATAATCATAGCCGGTACTCAGTCCCACTCCGGGATGGGCAAAGGTGGCCGACTGGAAAATAGGAACGCTGATGGAGCCGGTATTGTCATATTTATTATCATTGCCATGTATGCACAGGGTACTGAAATCCATAAATCTCCACCCTCTTCTATATAAAAAACATAAAGCTCTGATTGGTTTTATGTTTTTCAGCCTCATTTACCAGATCAGACAAGGTTATATTCTCCAAAGTGCTTTTAACTGCACCATCAATCTCATCAAAAACAGATACCCGCATGGCAGATTCGATCTCGGGGGCTTTGGACTTTACTGTTTCTTCTGCCTGCTCAAAAAGAGAAAGCTCAACAGCCGACAGAACATCCAAAACAGTTATCTGCCGTGGGTGGCGAGCAAGCTGATAACCGCCCTGAGCCCCCTTTATTGAGGTAACAATTCCTCCTCTTTTCAAAAGAGAGAAGACCTGCTCCAGATAGATCTTGGATATGCCAAGCCTTTCAGAGATGCTGATCACGGTAATGTATTCGCCGCTATTATAGTTTTCGGCCATACTGATGGCTGCCGCAAGCCCATAGCGCCCNTTAGCCGATATTCTCATAGATTAAACCGTTCCTTTCTCAACAGTCAAAACAATCCATACTTTTAATATATAAATAATATGTAAGAATGGGCTGACTGTCAATACCCATTATTCCTATGTAAAAAGTATATAATATTTTCTTTTGTCTATTGACACAATCCAGTGGCAGGATTATAATGGCATTACATAGTAAACATATATGAAATATAAGATAAGTCTTAAGGAGGTTATACTATGGCAAGAATCTATAAGAGCCTGACAGATCTGATAGGGAAAACTCCTCTTTTGGAACTGACCAACTATGAGAAGAAGCATGGACTGAAGGCCACAATCATTGCAAAACTTGAATACTACAACCCGGCTGGCAGCGTAAAAGACAGGATTGCAAAATCCATGATCGAAGATGCTGAAGAAAAGGGGCTTTTAAGGCCGGACTCGGTTATAATTGAACCCACCAGTGGCAACACCGGCATTGGTCTTGCATCTGTTGCTGCAGCCCGTGGTTACCGCATTATTCTCACCATGCCTGAAACCATGAGCATTGAACGAAGGAGTCTCCTTAAGGCTTATGGCGCAGAGATAGTTCTGACAGAAGGCTCAAAGGGTATGAAGGGTGCCATTGCAAAGGCAGAAGAACTCGCAAAAGAGATACCCAACTCATTTATACCAGGCCAGTTTATAAACCAGGCAAATCCCGCAGTACACAAGGCGACCACAGGACCGGAAATCTGGGATGACACAGAAGGCAAGGTGGATATTTTTGTTTCAGGCATCGGTACAGGAGGCACTATTACTGGGGCTGGCGGATTCTTAAAATCAAAGAACCCGGGCATAAAGATTATTGCTGTGGAGCCCGCTGGTTCGCCGGTGCTTTCGAAAGGGACGCCCGGTTCCCATAAGATTCAGGGAATTGGCGCTGGCTTTGTGCCGCAAGTGCTGGATACCGGGATATATGATGAGATCTTAACCGTTGAGAATGACGATGCATTTGCCACAGGAAGAGAGCTGGCGAGGACTGAGGGTTTGCTGGCGGGCATATCATCCGGAGCTGCGCTTTGGGCTGCAACAGAGCTTGCCAGGCGTCCGGAAAACGTCGGAAAGAATATTGTAGTCATACTGCCGGATACCGGTGAGAGGTATCTTTCCACTCCGCTCTTTTCGGANTAAAGAAGGCTGCGAAGAGCGCAGCCTTCAAAAGCTTATGTCAGCTGACACTGAATAACACTTGTTGAATCCATATAATTCATATGTTATAGTAGGCAATTGAGGGGGTGTGTTCCAATGAAGATTTCAACAAGGGGTCGCTATGCATTGCGCCTGATGCTTGACCTGGCTTTGAGCAATCCTGATCAGTATGTGACCATCAGAAGGATTTCCGAACGGCAGGAGATATCCTACAAGTATTTGGAACAAATCATCTCAGTATTAAACCGAGGCGGGTGTGTCAAAAGCGTTCGGGGATCCCAGGGAGGGTACAAGCTGGCTCGACCGGCGGAAGAATACACGGTGGGTATGATACTGAGACTGATTGAAGGCAATCTGGTCCCTGTGGCGTGCATGGAAGATGAACCCAATCAGTGTCCCCGCAGCAGCAAGTGTGTTACCCTTGATGTTTGGAAGCAGCTTGATGATGCGATAAACAATGTGCTGGACAGCATTACCCTCGCTGATCTGGCTAATAAGGCACGTTCTCAGGGAGAGGACTCAGTTGAGGGCGGATGCGGAGTTTGACACCACAGGGCTGATTCTCCGCAATTTATTCACCACCAGCAGATGCGGTCAGCGCCTCTGCGAAAGAGATGAGCTCATCGTAGGTGTAGATACATGAGCGCATATCTGTTGCTATACCATCCTGTGTCCATGACAGGATGTGGACATTTCACGAAGCATACGGAACGGGACTAGTATGTGCAGTTTCAGGTTTCACTTCTTCCGCAAACCGTTATCATTTGGTATAATTTATGCAAAATGGTTCTTACAGGTGGTGAGGTTTGGTTGTGGGTAGCAGTAAGTTACCGGGATACCGCTTATTAGTGCTTCCATAACCGTGGGATCATGAAGTGTTTTAACAGGGGTAAAAAAGGAGCACATTGCTCCATCGTCGCACTGATAGTTGCTGTCTTATTATCCAGTCTGATACTCAGCGGCTGCAAGAATAAGTACGAGGATCTTTTGAGCGCTGGTATTACGGTTCCGCTAACCGAATCTCAAATTATCAGCCTCTCTGTTAAGAGCAGTATTATGGGAAGGGAGATACCTTGCAAGGTTTATCTTCCAAAGGGCTACGGCAATGGTCAAAAATATCCTGTATGGTATGGGCTCCATGGCCATACTCAGAATGAATCCATGTGGATCAGGGAGGTTGCTATAGATGAAGTGGCAGACGAGATGATAGAAAATGGCGAAATTGAGCCCATTATCATGGTATTTCCCCTGACCATGGATGCTACCTTAAAGGAGATAAAGGAAGATTTTGAGGAAGATGGGAAGTTTGATGAGCGCAAGTGGGACCAGTTCATGTGGAAGGAACTGATATCATATATTGATTCTCATTATGATACAGTAAAATCTGCGGACAGCAGATATATCGGAGGGTTCTCCATGGGCGGAGCCATTGCCCTTCGTGTAGCCTTTCACCACCCCGATCTGTTCAGCAAGGTGGGCGGGTATACAGCGGCCGTTCCTGTCAACGATTTTTCCGGAAAACAGCTGGAGAAATGGCTGTATCCAAACCTTGATCCAGAGGATATTTCAGATGTGGCTCAGTATGCCAAGGAGAACGGTTTTGTAAACATAAAGGTCTATCTCGAAGCAGGAAATGAGAACGATCCCTTTTTATCTGCATTACAATCCTTAAATGATGCTCTTCTGGAGCGGGGTGTTTCGTCTGAATTTGTAATATATGACGGCGGGCACTCCCTGGATAATGCCAGAAGATGTGCAGGGGACTACCTTAAGTTCTACATCGATAAGAATTGATATGGAATAAGCCGTTTTCCTCTTCTGCAGACCTTGCAGAAGACTTCGCTTCTTTGGTCAGCGGGAAAACGGCTTTTAATTTGATGCCTGGTGGGTTCCGTTCGATTAATCCTCTTCCACCGGCTTGATGAATGCCTCTGCAAATGAGATCAGCTCATCGTAGGTACATGAGGACGGACAGATATCGATCTTCGTACCATCCTGAACCCATGTGAGACTATAGGCTTCTTTCATGTCATAAGGGATAAGGCCTGTGAGCACAGCTTCAATTCCGTTTATATTAACTGTTTGAATGTCCTCGATGGTATCAATTCTCACCACGGCGTCATCCCCAATATAGTGCTGGTAAACGTAAAATTCTGCATAGCGCGGTATATACCCGCTTTCGATGCTTTGCTCCCAGCTGCCTTCAATCGCAGGTGATGGCATCTCCTCGCTCATAAGTTCGTATACCATTTCCAGCGCATAGGAATGAGTATCGCCGTCGTTGCTAAAAGCTCTTATTGACGTCAGCTTCCAGTTGTCCAAGCCTTTGGGTTCCAGTGGCGTAAAGGCTAAGCTTTCCTTCGCTTCATCGAGGGTGTCAAATCTGAACTCCGGTGCCCACGTTTTGGATTCATCGTTTTCATCAGCATGTGGTGATTCAATCGCACCTAGAATGATGCCTATTGACGAAATATCGGGATCATACTCTTCGCTTAAGTGTTCAACCTTATTGGCGGTGCCGCCGGTGAAGAACAATTGCATAAGCAGCCCCTCGATGCTGTCAGCGAAAACTGTGAAGCAGGTTATCAGTGTAAGCATAACGATCATAGCCGCTATGGCGGCAGGACGCATGACCCGGCGACGTTCCCTGGGCTTGGAACACTGTTCTCTCTGGTCGAGCCGTTTAACAAAATCTCTGAACATGCCGTCCTTATCTGCCAGTTGGCTGNAGAAATCTACGGATTCGAGCCTTTGCTCAAGTTCCGAAAAATCCTGATTCATGCTATTCATCAAAAATCATCTCCCATCTTCCAATTGCTTTCTCAGTTTTGAAAGGGCACGGCATAGGATGACGCCCACATGCCTTTCCCTCAAGTCCAGCATTTTTGCGATGTCCTTGTTGCGAAAGCCTGCGCCGTATTTAAGGGATATGAGGCTGCGCTCCCGCTTGTTCAAAGCCTCCAGGGCTTTGGTCAAAGCCAGTATGTCATCCTTGAGGGCGGCTGTTTCCTCCGGGTTGGCGTATCCCGCTGCGGGAACCTCTCTGGCTTCATCAATGGTCAGATGCGGCCTCGCCCGGCGTCTGGATTTAAAATAATCTCTCNGCGTATTGCGCGCCACAGTGAACAGCCAAGTCCTGATGTCACCCTTTCGCTCATCGAACTGCCCACTTTTATCAAGAACCTTGACAAATACGTCGTTGACCAGATCCATTGAGGCATCCCTGTCTCCTGTGCTGTAATAGAAGAAGTTGTACACCGATGGGGCATACTCCGAATACAGGAACAGTATATCCTCACGGCTCAATTCAAAGCCCTTTGCTTCCTGCAAGGCTGGGTTGTTTTCTTCAGCATTCTTCACGGCAAACCGATAGATTTGTCCGCCTTCAACTGTTTCCATATTCACAAGTGCATCACACCCTAACTTAACTTCCATTTCTACTGGCCAGACTTTTTCAGGCCTGTGGGCATCAAGGTTGACGCTCCAAATTGTATATGATAAGTTATTTCTAACCTGTGGTACGCTCGGCGGGCAGGTTATGCACATATCAACCGTGTCTGTTTCATCTTTTCTTTAGGAGGGCTTTTTTGAACATGAGGCCAAGGAAAAGGGCAGCCTTTACGCTCTTGCTGGTGAGCATTTTCATCATGGCTTGCGCAACCACTGCCAGGTGTGAGGAAACCCTGCCAGACAGTACATATCAGGAGACCTATGACGAATTCCAGGTTGATTCCGGTCTTCCGGAGGAAGAGATAGCTGAGCCTGAATACCCCAGAGGAAGGGTAATTGCGGTATTGGATCAAACCCAGGAGGAAACCGAGTTTTCTGGGGGGAACTTCAACACCAGCATTCAGATGCTGGAGGTTCTCATTTTAAACGGCGCCCACACCGGTAAAACAGTTCAGGCACAATATATGCTGAACTACGGCTTCAGCGACAAATATGAATATACGCGCCTGTCCAAGGGAGACGAGGTGCTTCTTTACCTTCAGGAGAATGAGCAGGGTGTTATCGAAATAGCCTATGTGGCAGAGATTGTGAGGGACAAATACCTTCTTTACCTGGTCATCGGATTTATGCTGGCCCTGCTTGCTGTAGGAAGACTCAAAGGATTAAAGGCTATCATTTCCTTGATACTTACTGCGCTGGCCGTTATTTATATACTGATTCCAGCCATACTAAATGGATGGGATCCAGTTAAAATCTCGGTTTTGATGTGTATTTTGATCATTGCCGTCACCTTGCTGATCATCAGCGGATTCAATAAGAAAATGTGTATTTTGATCATTGCCGTCACCTTGCTGATCATCAGCGGATTCAATAAGAAACCCCTCTCCGCCATTATCGGTACTGCAGGCGGGGTTCTCATCGCAGGGATCATCGCTCTGATTGTGGGATCGGCGGCCAAGCTTACCGGGTTTGGGGATGATGAGTCACAGATGCTCATGTATATACCACAGAACATAACCTTCGATTTCAGAGGTCTGCTGTTTGCCGGAATCCTTATCGGTACCATGGGAGCTACCATGGACGTGGGGATGTCCATCGCATCGGCGATGCACGAGATTAAGGAGAACAGCCCGAATATCAAGACATCAGCTCTGTTCAAGGCGGGTATGAATGTGGGAAGGGATGCCATGGCCACCATGTCCAACACCTTGATTCTTGCCTATGCCGGCGGCTCTCTTCACCTGATGCTGCTATTAATGGCCTATGAAACGCCCTTTACGCATATCATAAACTGGGACATGATTGCATCCGAGGTTCTGCGATCCATTGCCGGTAGTATCGGCATCATCTTTGCCATTCCCATAACTGCTCTGGCTTCGGTGCTGATTGAAAAGTATGAGAAGAAGGATCCCCGCTTTTATGGAAGAAGCTACCGATACTAAGCCCGGGTTATGCTGCCCGGCATGCATAGAATAGAAGGTTGATCCAAAACCGTGTATTTTGTTTTCGGTGGGAGTGATGGCTATGATCGGCCTCGCACTTGAGGGTGGGGGAGCCAGGGGNGCTTTCCACATGGGTGTCATAAAGGCCTTTCTTGAGGAAGGCTATGAGATTGGCGGCGTTACAGGTACTTCTATAGGAGCCCTTAACGGTGCCATTCTGGTTCAGGGATCCTTCGAGGAGGGTTACAGAACCTGGGAGAACCTTACCCCATCCGAGTTGTTTGATATAGATGATGAGGAATATCAGCGGCTTGTCAACCGTAGTTTAGATAAAAAAGCCGCCCTTCAGCTTGCTGCCAGGATCAGCAGGATTATCAAAAACAGAGGTGTGGATACCAGCAAACTGAAGCAGTTCTTGCAGGGCCTTATCCATGAAGAAAAAATCCGCCAATCACCGATGGATTTTGGTCTGGTCACCATCTCCTTAACCGGGTTGAAACCCCTGGAGCTTTATAAGGAAGATATTCCAGAAGGGAAGATGATTGACTACCTTATCGCCAGTGCCAACTTTCCAGGGTTTAAGCTCAAGGAGATAGAGGATAATTATTATATCGACGGAGGGCTGTATGATAACTGCCCCATCAATCTTCTCGCCCGAAAAGGGTATGAGGAGATTTATGCCATCCGAACGCTGGGACCAGGGTTTTTTAGGGAAGCTAAGTACCCCGGGGTCAAGGTTACCCACATACTGCCTTCTGAAAATCTGGGCAAGATCTTTGATTTCAGTCAGGATCTGATCAGGCGTAATTTGAAAATGGGGTATTATGACGGCTTAAGGATCATCAGGGGGCTCAAGGGCATCAAGTACTGTATCAAGCCTGTGAAGGAAGAACTGATACTTCGTGCCCTCTACCGGCTAACCGATCAGCAGGTCNACCATCTTGGCAGGCTTTTTGGACTAGGTCAGGCCGAATCCGGATGTATGCTGACTGATAAGATAATGCCTGAAATAGGGAACAAGCTGAGGTTAAAGAAAGAAGCAGATCTACAGGACATCTTTGTAGGTCTGTTGGAACGGTTGGCGGAAGAGCAGGGGATAAATAAGTATCAAATCTACGAGATGAACGATTTTCTCACAGCCATCAGGGCAGGGAAGATGCCGGAAACGCCAGATGCCTTAAGTATTACCACTTCCATAAAAAACATAATAATAGAGAGTCTGTCAAGCAGGCACAGACTTTTAAGGGCAGGACAGATTATAGCCGAAAGTATAAAGTCGGTTTAGACTGCAATAAAATTAGGGACAATAAAAGAAACAGGGGGTTCAAGCCTGTTTTTATTGTCCCATCCATCTCCGGCCATTCACGNCAGTACATAAGGATATCCAAATCACTGGATTGGTTGAGGAGAGTGCAGCTTGTTTACCGATATACTGTTCCTTATTATCCTGATATTTGTTAATGCGTTCTTTGCCGCATCTGAAATCGCTCTGATTTCCCTAAATGACAGCAAGATAAGGCATATGGCCGAAGGCGGCAATAAAAAGGCTGAATTGCTCCACAAGCTGATAATGGAGCCAAGCCGGTTCCTCGCCACCATTCAAATTGGGATTACTCTGGCGGGTTTTCTTGCCAGCGCCTTTGCTGCTGAGAAGTTTTCGGGCGGGCTTGTAAGCCTTATCCAAAGTACGGGTGTTGACATAGATGAAGGTGTTATAAAAACCATTTCCCTTGTTTTGATCACTCTCATCCTGTCCTATTTTACACTGGTCCTGGGAGAACTGGTTCCAAAAAGGCTGGCCATGAAGAAGACCGAGTCCGTATCCATGTTGGCTGCCCGGCCTCTTACCTTCCTGTCTGCCATCACGTCACCCTTTGTAAAACTTCTTACCCTGTCCACCAATTTCTTTGTAAGGCTTTTCGGTGTTGACCCCAGCCAGGGTGATGAAGAGGTCACTGAGGAGGAAATCCGCATGATGGTCGATGTGGGTGAGGAAAAGGGTGCTATTCACGGTACTGAAAGGGAGATGATCATTAATATCTTTGATTTCAACAATAAGACTGCCGATGAGATCATGACGCACCGGACCGATATTGTGGCGCTTCCCGTCAGTGCCGGATATGAAGAGATAATGGAGTTGATCAGGAAGGAAAAATACACAAGATTTCCTGTTTATGAAGAGAGCATGGATAATATTGTGGGAATTCTCCATGTAAAGGATTTGCTGAGGTTCCTGGATGGACATGAGCAAAAGGGGGAGTTTGACCTGGAAAAGATAATCCGCCATCCCTTTTTTGTTCCACAGTCAAAAAAAGCCGATGCCCTGTTCCGGGAACTACAGAAAAACAAGACCCATATGGCCATCATCATTGATGAGTATGGCGGTACTGCCGGTATTGTAACCATTGAGGATCTGATGGAGGAAATTGTCGGCAATATCCTTGATGAATATGATGAGGACGAACAGGAGATTGAGAAGCTTGATGATGCCACTTACATCATCAGCGGACAAGCCAGCCTGGATATGGTCAGTGACCTGTTGGATGCAGAGCTGCCGGTGGATGAATATTTTACGTTAAGCGGATTCGTTATCGGCCAGATGGGGAGGATTCCCGGGGATTATGAAAGGCCGGAGATAGAATTCAACGGTGTGCTCTTCAAGGTCATCCAGGTAGAAGAAAAAAGAATTGAAAAGATCAAGGTCTGCAGGACAAACTAAAACAACCAGGTTGATTATAATGGGGGATTTGATGTTCAGGTTTATGAAAGCTATTACATATAATACCGGCCTGAACATCAAATCCTTCACACATAGGCTCCGCTGAAAAACTANATCATTTCAGGCCTTGAGGGAGAAGAAATATCAGCCAGGGTGGAGGAAATCTCTACATCCTGCTTAGCGCTGGTAGCCACATCGCCCAGAGCTACAATACCCACCAGNTGATTGTTTTCCACCACAGGAATCCTTCTGATCTTTTTCTCTGACATGATGCCGAAGACATCCCTGATCTCGGTCTCCGGGTCAACCGATGTCACTTCGCTGGTCATAACATCCTTCACAGGTGTCTGATGAGGATCCTTTCCATGAGCAATATTTCTTACAATGATATCTCTGTCGGTGACTATGCCGATGATACCGTTCTCGTCGCAAACAGGAACAGAACCCACATTGTGTTTCTGCATGAGCTGTGCCGCCTCAACCACAGTGGAGGCAGGGTTTATATAGGCAACGTTCCTGGTCATGACATCCTTTACCTTCATTATCCCACATCCCTTCCGCACAATTATTCATTCTCTATTCTCCCCTCATGAAAAATAATAAGTACAGAGAATTACTGGATTTATTGCTCAGTCTATGCAGG
>JGI24708J26588_10001364_pt1 | contig 19344 bp, 12 predicted proteins | sample BioPla1DNA2_FD_26588 | JGI IMG/M metagenome (IMG submission 26588) | reverse complement strand
AAGCTTTGTCTTTCGGAAACACAATTTTTGACACGGCTCAAAAAGAATGCTGAAATCGAAGTCCTTTCAGAACAAGTTCCTGATCCAGATCAGCTTATTTTAAAGACCAAGATGTCTATTAAGGTAACGACGTATCTGGAACGAAAATGAGTCAACCACTCCGATTAATTGAAACAGAAGACGCCGAAGGCAACAGCGTTACGATTGTAACGAATTGTTTTGGACTATCCGCCAAAGAAATTGGTGATCTCTATCGTTATCGCTGGAAAATAGAAACGTTTTTCAAATGGATGAAACAACATTTAAAACTAAAAACGTTTTATAGTAAAAGTCAAAGTGCGGTTTACAATCAAATCTGGATTGCCTTAATTACATACTGTTTAACCGTTTTAATCCAACATAATACGGGGCACAGTAGCCAGCTTCTCGATGTCAAAAAACGTTGGAGAATCTGTTGTTCGAAAGTTACGTGACGTTTGTCAAAGCATTGTTTCGCCCACCTACACGCACTTCAAAAGGCCGAAGAAAATATGATTTTGAACACGAATTTCGCATCCTTATGAAACAATACAGCGAAGGCGAGGTGGATCACTTAGATACACTTGATTTTGCTCCATTGTTTGTTTAATAAATAATCACATTCTAAATTATGGATAATAGCTGCCCCTCGTTCACTGTTCACATTTTTTAATTTATAAATAAAATATAAATGGTAAATTTTAGACTAAAGTGATTTTAGAGTAATTTATTGATTTGATAAGAGAACAACACTTTTATGCAACGATAATAAGTTGGATTACATATTTTACTTAAATTCTATTTTTTTTCAATAGGATAACCTAGTCTGATAGAAATGAAATTCTGAATAGTTATTTAATACCTAGTAAAATTTGCTCCTTTATAGTAAAATTATTTTAATGTAGATTTTTAATACTTATGTAGGTGATAAAATGAAAAAAAATCAAAGACGTAAGATTGAATTATTAGTAAAAGTTTCGAATGAATATGATGTCCCAAGAAATCTAATGAAAACCTTATTAGACACAGCGAAGAATTTCACATATGAAAATCAAACGGCTACTGCAAGAAAGAAAGAGTATCATGATTTAGTCCGTTTTTATGAAAAAATGAAAACTAGGTGATATAAATGTTACTTAAAAAGCTTATATTTCAAAACTATAAGACATTTTATGGTACCCAAGAAGTAGATTTATATATTCCACTCAAAGCTCAAGAAGAAGGGCAGAACATTATTTTGATTGGTGGTTTAAACGGAGCTGGGAAAACAACTATATTAAAAGCTATATTATATGTCTTATTCGGAAAAAGAGGAATGTCTGAAGAAGAACACCAACGTCTCTTTTCAAATGCGATTAACAATAATTACTTTTATGAAGGCGGAAAACAAAGTTCTGTCTCACTAATTATTGAAACAGACGCTGGAGAAGAGTGGCATTTAAAAGTATTATGGTACTTTGATAAAAATTCTATGAGTCTGAATCATGAAGAAAGAGAGTTAATTATTTCTCGTCCAGGAATTCGAGCTAAGAAACATATTCAAATTCAAAATATTGAAGTGTATAACAAGTATATTGACCGAATCATTCCCTACCATGCGGCCCCATTTTTCATCTTTGACGGTGAGGAAATTAAAGATATTATTCTAAGACAAAATAGTAGTGAAATGGTAACTGCAATTCATAAGATTACAGGCATTGAAGCATATAACCAACTCATCAAGGACTTAGAAGATTTAGAATCAACTCTTCAACGAAAAATGGTTAATTCAGTTGATAACAAAAAGCTACAGCTGTTGCAGAAACAGAACGATGAACTCGAAGAAAGCTATAACAAGATAAAGCAAAGGCATGATCAGCTAATTCAAGAGTATAAAAAAAATGAAACACAACTCAATGAGATTAAACAAATAAGAAATGAGAAAATGTCAAGGAACTCGAGTTCAAGAGAAACACTAGTAAAAAGTCAATCAAGAATTGAAATGGAGCTAAAGTTAGTAAAAGAAAATTTCGAGAGTACGTACGAAGCTGATATTTTCAGCATCATCTTAAGAGATAAATTAGCAGTATTAAAGAAACAATTAAATATTGAAAAAGAAATTAGAAGAAATCGTTTAATCGAACAAACCGCTCTGGAACCGTATCAAGAATTCATTAACCAGTTACTAAATAAAAATTTTAATCCACCATTAACAGAATCACAGCTAGAACAAATTACCGAATTCGGTAAAGAAATCTGGCGTCAACAAAATAATATCAATAAGGATGCTACACACGAAAACGCAAAAGAAATCCATGACTTATCTGCAAAGGAACAATCTTTTTTATTAACTTATAAAATAAAAGAACCGTACAATATTATAAATTTAATTAACAAAGCTCAAAAGTTAGAAAATGAACTCATTACGATAGAAGATAAAATTCGTAATGCTCCTGAAGCTGTTGAGCTAAGTGAAGAAAATGATAAAATTGATGAACTCACGAAAGAGTCAGGTGCAGTCAATTTAAAAATTCAAAGCGCTAAACGTAGACTTTTAAAATTAAAAAATGAAAGAGCAGATATACAAAATCAATTAACTCGTTTAGCAAATAAAGATACAAATATCGACGAAGTAGCTAGCGAACTTAAACTATTGCAACGCACAATTAAAGCGATGAAGCAATACCTAGAAGAAACAACTAAAATGAAAGCAGCCTTGGTTCAAGAAGAATTTTCTAGCATCTTACAGAAGCTCTTTAGAAAGCAAGATGCATTTGGTAAAGTCGAGTTTGATATCGAAACCTACACCATTCGTCTTTACAATGATAAAATGCAAGAAATCAGTATTCAAGATCGCTCAGCCGGGGAAATGCAAATGATTTCCTCCTCTCTCATTTGGGCTTTAACCAAAGTATCTGATTTATCATTACCAATTATTGTAGACACACCTCTCGGAAGATTAGATAGTCATCATAGAAACCACTTGATTAAGCATTACTATAAGCATATATCTAATCAGGTCATTATTTTATCTACAGATACAGAAATTACAGAAGATTATATTAAACTAATGAAAGAAAACTCTTATAAACAGTATCTATTAGATTACGACGAAGATAAAAAATATACCCTCATTCGTGATGGTTACTTCAACTTTATTACTCAATAAGGAGAGAAACAGATGGCTAATAAAAGAATGACTCTTTCTGAGGAAGGTAAAGTACTTCTTGATAATTTAACGGAGCAATTGGATTTTGAAAGAGTCTTTGTTATTCATCTCGCTCTGGCAAAAGGACTTCAAATATCGAATGGTATTCCTAGAGAGATGATTCATAAAGGCTCTAAAAAGTGGACAATTCCCGATAATATTATAAAAGAAAATCACTTTACTTTGTTTAAATACTTAATCCAAAATGAAGCTCAAGAACCTCTTGATAATGAACAGTTACATGATTACATGATTCTTTTCATTGAAGCTGGACTGCGTGAGTTATCTAGAATTAATCATGAAAAGTCTTCAATGGAAGATTTAAAACTAGCAATTATTTAACTTAAAACAAAAAGCCGCATTTTCGCGGCTTTTTGTTTTACATATTTTCTAGACGTTTTCCTAACGACGTAATATTCACAATGTTTATTTGTGGCGGTGATAATTCTCCTGAACCTAAACGCATTGGGCCATGTACGATGCACTGTCCTTTTTTAAGAGATGCCAACTTTCTTTCCCATTCTCTCCGCTCGGCAGTATCCTTCGTCAACCCTGCAGCAATATTAGAGATCTCTTCCTCCGGCGGTGCAAAATATATTTTCTGAGAGGAGTTTTGTAATCTTGCTAACTCATCTGTACTAAGTTGTGCTTTTAAGAATTGAGTCGCATACCAAGCCGACCAACCAAATTTTCTTCCTTCTGTTAAAATTCGTGCTGATGGTGACTTTTCTCGATGGTCTAAGTTCTGTGCTTCATCAAGAATCACTGGAATAGGAATAGTTTTATCTCCATGTCTAACAGAATAATTCCAGAGATCCCATAAAATAAATTCCGTTATAATAAGTTGAACTTCTCGATTAAAACCTGTTAATTGAACTATTAACACTTCTCCATCACTTTCGATATAGTCTTTCCAATTAACAGTATTATGAATATCGAATGGATTACGATCAATGAGTGGTCTAATTTGCGATAACGCTGTCTTCGCATAAGACGAATTATCTTCTTCTAAGATTTCTCGAAGCTTAATTAAATTCATTTGATCTCCGTACTTCTCAATCCCGCTATTAGTTGCTTCATAGATTGCGTTTAATTGCTGAATCCCCAAGCTACCGTATACTGCTGAAAATACACTTCTTATCCGTTCCGCTACATCGGTGGCTGTTTCTAATAACTGAATTCCACCAATATCTCGCATATTTGGTTTAAACGGATTGATTGGAAAATTATCATGATAAACAATTTTATGATGAATCTTATCACCGAGCGTATCTGTAAATTCTCTTTCTAACTGATTTGGTAAAAAACCTTCTGTATAATCAATTACAATATTAGGAATTCCTTGCTGAGACGCTTCTAATAGAAGACATTGCATAAAGTAAGTCTTCCCTTGTCCCGATTTACCAGAAATGAGCAGATGTCTATTTGCCAAGCCTTTATGACCGTACTCCCAATAAACCTCAGCATTAGAGTTTTCGATAGTACCTAGGAGAAATCTTGCTTGTTCGAGAGACATAGTAGTTGGTGCCGCTTCTTCTTTACTTCTATCATGATCATCAACTACCGTTATTTCCACTCGTTCTGGTTCTTCTACATCTTCTGGTACTTTTCTCGGCTCATTATCTGCTTCTCGTTCAAAATCACCCGAGGGTTTTTCTGTAAGGTCTCTTCGGTCATCTATAACTTCAACTTGTTCACTATTATTTCCATTGCTATCACCGTTACTTTGATATTCCTCTCTAGCATCATCAGTAGTTAAGTTTCCACTAGGGTCATGTTCACTATTCCGATTACCGCTGGCAATGTAACTATGCGAAAGCATCGTTTCTTTAATTAGATCTTCAGAATCAACTTGCACCCATTGACATAACTTCTCTAAAGGTTCAACAAGCCCTTTAAATCCGTCATCCTCAGCCAAATTAATTAATAATATATCATTTTCAACTCCAGCACTCCGATAGATTGCATCTTTTCTAAAGGAAAGCACTGCTCCCTCACCGATATAGCGCATTAGTTTATTAGAAACCTCGTAATCACTTTTCAACAATCTTTCAATAATCTCATCACTTAAATCATAGCCTTTTGCCTTCCAAAAACCATTACTATGAAGCGCCCTTGCATTAGCAATAAATAATTGAACAAAGAAATTCCGATAAAACTTTCCAGCAAAAGTAGCTCCAACTTCTCCTGTAAGTGAGTCTAATAACAACTTTTTAGTTTTAATTACTTGCACTTTCCCTTTATCAATAACAGCGTTTGCGTTTATCCCAATTTTCACTTCTACAGGATAAAAGTGGAGTAATATTTTATCTTCACTCTGCTCCAATCCAATTAAAAGTAAGTCATCACTATGTGCACCTCTTACCCCTAAGTTCTTAGCTGTAAAAACACCATCCGCTTGACTTAAACCAACCGCTCCAGCTACTCGCAATACTTCTTCCAGTGATATTGGTACCCATAAAATATTTGGGTGTTCTAAATAAGAAACAGCGTATTTTATAGCTGATATTATGCTTAGCTTCTCTTTCGAACTATACCCCTTACTCCCAATAATCCGTAACAACCATTCACCATTAAACATATTGAACGCTTTTACTGTATTCCGGACATTAGCAGTCGTACCTTCAACTTCTTTTTGCTCTAAAAACTCTTTGATTACTGCATAATATTGGTCAGATTTATTTGTCACTGTTATCGCGTCATAACGACTAGAAGAAGAGTATTGATCACTGTAATGGATAACTATTAAATTTTCATCAAATTTATTGAAAAACTCTAAGTCTATGGACGGGTCAACAAAAGTAACCCAGTGAGAAGCAGAGAATATATCTTGCAGTATTGATTCATCTTTGTTTTTCGTCCAAGAATATATTGCTTCTCCTTTTCGATAACTATTATTGCCACTATTTCTTACGTTTGCTGCAAGCTCATTCGTATAGTAGGCAGCTTTTGTAAGTAAATTATGGTTTTCACAATCATACGTCTTTACTCCAAAACCACTAAGATATATTTGATTATCTTTCATGGAAGGTACACTTGAATATAAGCCATCAAGTGCTAATCCTGAAAACATATTTTGCATTGGTTGCGAAGCAGTTTTTTCTTCCTCTTCCATTTTATAAAAAGTAATATGTGCGTAGTTATAGTTAGCACCCTTATTATTTTTATAAAATGAGATATTTTCTCTGATTAATCTTAGAACATCTTCTTCATCTAAATCACGCTTTCTTAAATTCAAATCAAAGAATGCTTTAAATTCTACTGCATTGTCAATCGTAGATAAGCGATCTAGCGCACTTTCTTGATTCCCTGTATTGTAAAGCGTAATTTCTACTGGTGTAATCTTGTTTGATTTAAAGTCGATAGAATCAATCATCCAGCTTAATATTCCCTTAATCACTTCGAAGTCGTTAACGATATTGACAACACTAATTTTAAACGGCGCAGCAGATGTCTCCATAAAAAGATAAGAAAAATGTGTACGGAATTGCTCAATTTTATCTTGAACAATTCGAGCCAAGTATTGATTAGCGTTACTAACAGAGACCTCATTAACATCTTTAAACTCTAGCCACTCCGGAGCAGAATGACTATATTCTGGTTTGTACAATAAGCCATTTGCATCATAGATGAATGGCATTAAAGCTTCTGGAGTGAGCCTATTTAAAATACTATTATTTAGTTCTTCCGTTTTCAGGTTTTCAAAGTACTCCATTCGATAAGCTAACATTAACGGATGAAGTGGAGTAAGATAAATTTTATTTTGGCTTTTTACCGTCCCAAGCTTAAATAAGTCAATTCCTCTCTCGCCAGCAGGTAATCCATCTTTAAATGATTCGATTTCTTTAATATATTCATTAATATAATCGGTTGCTCTCTCTTTTAAATCATCTGTAAATGCCGCTAAACTCGGAATTAACTTTAGCATCATAAAATAATTAATTAATTTATTATAACTTTCTCTTAAGTCAAGACCTAATTTGATATCCTCTTTAATCAATGTATTAGCTTCAAAAGTAGCAAACCGAATTCCATCAACTATAATTTCATCTTCCCACTTGAAGAATTGCTCATATTCAGGGTTAAAATAAAACTCCTGATTTCCCATTACTAATCTATTATTTTCTCTAATCCACTCCATGTTTTTTCCATTTTCACGAATTAACCTTCTTATTCTTTGGCCGGTTATCGGGGTGGATTCTGGCAATTCATTCGTTAATAGAAATGGGATTTTCTTATTCTGAACATTAATATTAAACATAAGTTCATCATGATCGTCAAAAGCTTCTGGCAAGGCACGCAGAATCAGTCTTTCCACTTCAGGCATCTCAACGGTCTGATTATACTTTTCTAAATCTATTCTTTGGTCTTGGAACCCTGAGCCTAAAGTTATTTTATTTCCTTCATACTTTAATTCTATTGCTTGTCTCCTTACATTTACAACATACTGTGTTTTATATTGTTCAATATACGATGAATCAATTGGTAACACGGCAATAAAAAATTCTGCTCCTAAAGCAACTTTTTTATTATGTTTATATCCGAAGTTTACAAAGACACTTTCTTTTTCACGTGTTTTTACTTTTACATGAAGATTTTTTCGTTTAGCATCAACTTCCAAGTGCTTTACAGACTGCTTTCCAAAAGTTAAAAATTCATCTGATAAACTCGTCACATTTCCTGTAAATGCAAATGATATGGTTAGTTCGATCTCATCAACTTGTTCTGGATTGAATATAATAATTTGTCTTTTCCTTTTACCTGCAGCTCGTTCGTTTAAAGATTTATCCCAATGTTCGAGTTTTTTTACAGTTAATTCATCTAAGACAACTTTTATATCTTTATTTAGTTTGATATGATCTTCCCTAAATTGATTCACAGCTGAATATGACGTACTATACCAATCTTTTTCTGATAACTCTTTTACTCCAGCATCTGAAAAATATTTTTCTAATTCTTCCTTACTGTGACCATAATCATGCACTCTTTTTACATAGTCGAAGAGTTCTCTGTTGTCTTGTAAACGTTGTTCTTGCTTTTTTTTCGAAAATGTTGCTATGTCACTATCTATAAACAAGCCAAACTTATAAAATTCTTCTTTTTCAATAGAACCTTTTATTAAGGTAGTAAATATATTTACAAAGTCAAAAATCGTTATTTGTTGAAAAGGCTCACCATTTAACAAATAGCTTAAGTTGTTTTTCAAGATTACTTTATCTTCCGAACTTAAATTACTATTGTCAATTCTCTCATCTAAGCTTTCAAAGATAGAATCGGGATGTAAGGGCATCCCTTCTTTTTGTAAATTACTACTCCCGCCCTCAATTGAGTCAAGTTGTTCTGAGACAATACTTAACAATGAGGTCTTTTCAAACCCATCTTCTTGTTCCCCTACTAAATTTCTTAGCTTCACCAGAAAATCGGGTTTCACTTTTGATGATGTATTTGCCACAATTAACTTATGAGCTGGGTAAGCTAACGCGACTGTTTCATATGGTTCTCCAAATTCATGTTGATACGAAAAATTCACTATATCATCATGCTGAGATAGTGCGTCTACAAGCTGATCAACTTCTGATTGACTTTCTAACTGAATGTAGAAGCGATCTCCTGGTCTACCATTATTTCCGACATACTCCGTTATTAAATCAGCTATATAATTATAAAACTGGCTTGACATATTGAGCATCACCACTATCACTTTTTTTATCAATCAAGTTCAATTTATCCAATGTGTACACAACTTCACTTTTACTATAATGATCTAAAAGAACTCCTCTTTTTTCATATTCCGCAAATAACTGGTTAAGAGGAATTCTTTCCTTTTTTACGCTAACAGCTGTTAATAGCAGGAGAAACTCATGTGTTATATTGAACACTCGTCCGATACTCCCCCTACTTTTAATAAATTGATTAGCTCCTAAATCTTCGTAGTTTCTTCCAAATTTTTGACTCACAGTATCACTTGTACCACGGTCAACAAGATGAAATAATTCTTCAAAAGCTCCGTCTATATCTGTAAATTCGGGGGTGTATTCTTCTTTAAATTCTTTGCGGAAGATCTCCGTATAATCTACCATCCATGTGCGTAATTCAATTAAAAAATCATGTTCATCTAACACTTTTGTTTCTAATAATTCTTTCATTTTGCTGTACGTTAATACTTCTATTTTTTTAGAAGTGCCTAATTCATATTCTTTAACATTCGCTTTATTATGACTAAGTTGCGATAATGTATGAATATGAGGAAAGAAATAATCCAATTTACTCAAAATAAACTTAAAACTGTTAAGATCTTCAACTGCTTTTCTTCTCCGGCTTAATTGCTCCCAATCTAATGTAAAATATAATGGCTCTAATTCATTGTAGTTTGCTTTAGTAAAGCTTGAAAACTTAAATACTAATTGGCTAATATACATAAAAACATAGAAATGGGAAATTAAAGAGAACGAATGAATAAAATAATCTTTATAGTTACTCAAATAAAGTAAATCTTCTTCGTATAATTCCGTAATTAATGGTAACAAAGAGCTGTAGCTTCTCTTTGAAGGACCTCTTTCTTGTAGTACATTTTTTTGATTGATAAGTAAATGAGTTAAAATGTCATCAATCTGATCATTACTAAAAACTTCTTTGAATTTATCCTTATCCGTTATCAATATATCCCGCATAAAGTCGCCATATTTAGTAAACTCATTTTTATCACTTTTATCTACCTTTATATAGTTATACATGTAAGGATGGATAATTTTTATTGACTCATTTTGAAAGATATATTCGCTCAGAAAACGGTATAAAGCGTGTTCATCATCACCATTTCGAACCTTTACTTGACTTAGTAAATGAGAAATCAATAAATTATTATCGTTGTCCTCATCTTGTTCATTTTGCTCACGAGAAAATGTATACCCTGGAGGGGCTATCTCTGAATAATCTAGTTTCAAATCACAGATTCGTCTAACAAATTCACCAAGCACATGATTAAAATTCCCTTTTATTCTCCCCGTTCTATGTGTTAAAAAAGGAACTACATCTAATGCGTGCCCTGTATTATGTTTTGTTTGATTGCCTAACAGTCTCTTCAAATAATTATGGTACAATTCAGCCAATGTAATTTTCCTCCTTTTCAAAAACATAGGAATCAAAGTCGCCTTTTTTCAAGGAATAGAGTTTATGATCTTGTTTGAAATAGATTAATACCTCTTCCTTGTCATCACCGAATTTGAGAATTTTATCAATAAACTCCGTAAACTGAATTGCATTTTCCTCATCTCTTTTATTAGGTCGGTATCCATTTTTTACTTTGCTTAACAATGAATACAATGGATAATCGATATCTAAATGAGCTTCTTGATCCGTATTCGTGTCTTTATAAGCGAGTGATATTGTTGCTTTGAAATTTATTAGTACATCTTTTTGTTTAAAGTTAGGATGGCTAATGAGTGGTCGCATCTCTACTTTTTGTGCAATACGAAACTTTTCCGATGGCATGTTTATATAAATAAAGTCTTTCTTAGGTGAACCTTTCCAAGAAAATAGTACTTTTTTAAATTCCTCATAGAAATTTATAATTTCATCACGATTACCCGTGTTAAAGTGGTAAAGATAATCTAGATATCTACGATAACTCTCTTTTTCTAAACTTCGAGCATATTGCCTGTCTAATAAATAATACACTCTGATAAACGTTTCAAAAAATGAATCAAAAGAGTACCCTGTTAAAGTTTCTTGATTAAAGAATGGGTTTAACCAATGAATAGCATGTTTGTCATGAATATATTTTGTAACTACAGAGTGCCAATCTTCCAATGTATTTAAAGCAATAACCAGCTGATCCGTTTTTTCAGAACGACAATTCAGAGGGTCTAGTTTCGAAATTGACTCTAAAATATCCGATTTGTCTGAATGACTGAATAATAAATTAGGTAGTGTCTGATCCAAGACATTTAAATCAGAGTCAAGTACGTCCATATTGTTCGGTATTAAAATATCTGCAATAAAGTTCAAAAATGCTCTTGCCGAGATTACTAGTTTATCCGTTATAATACTTTGAATAATTAACTGAACTAATTGCTTTTGAATGGCTTCATTCTTCAATAAATTATAATTTTCATGAACTATCGTCTCAATTTCACATTTTTTATCTTCTTGCTCCGCCAAATAAAATGGGTTTTCTTCAGATTGATTAACTATTTTCTTCAATAATTGAATATAGAAGGCTGATTGTGGTCCTTCTGCTGTTAACTCAAATGAATTATAATCACCGAAACTCACTAAACTGAACTCGTCCTTTGCAAATTTCGGTTTAATTTCTGAAGAAAATAAATTACTAGCTTCTACAAACTCCGCTAGGCGAGTATAACTATACTTCTCATGTTCCCTGCTAATGAAGTTATGTAATACTCCCATATTAATTGCCAAAATAACATTTTTTTCATTATGTTCAATCTTTTCATCTGAGAAACCGCTTAATAATTCTTCTAACGTCTCTAATGAATCTTTGTCTGGTGAAAAGCTCTCCGTCGCATCATTGAAAACTGTAAAACCTTCTAGTAGTTCCGGTTTGTTTTTATTTAAATAAGCCAAAATATGAGATTTACCATCTCCAACGTTTCCACATAGCAAGATTAAACTACCTTGTTTTTTATCCTTCGCTTCCGCTAAAAGCTTTTCTAGATCTGTTAAGATTGGACGTTCAATATGTAAATAGTTTTTAAATTCACTAAAGGAATCAGCATTTTCTATCGCTTCTTTTGCAGAAGCTTTTAATCGCTTAATTTCTCGAATTAAATAGCTTTCACCTTCGCCTAAGTCTTTAACAAATAAGGGCTCATCTTCAGCCGAATCTTCTTCGGTTCCAAGGTTACCTTCTGTGATTGTCTCTTGTACAGTAGCATCTTGCATTTCTCCGTGAGCCTTTTCTTTCTCTAGGTCTACAGCACCTTTTTCTTGATTAGATTCTGGCTTATCGTTTTTTCCAAAATTAGCTCCTAGAAACGCATTTAGTTTATCAACCACTTCTTTGAATTCATTTGGACTCGTAACATTTACTGCTTGATTTGGTTTAGGAGACTCATATACTGGAACCATAATACCTTTAGTATAGTGATATAAATCATGATACCAAACAGCAATATTATACATTTCTTTATGCACTTTAAACGCATCTGCAAACTCATTTGTTTCGCTATGGTGTGCCCCTCTATTTCCAACAATTCTAACTGTATCAAATGCCTTCTGAATACTTCTACCATCTATAATATGTTCTCTTGTTAGGTAATTTACTTTTTCATATAAGTTAAATTTATAGTATTCCTCAACTAGATCATCTTCAAATGTAGGTATATCCTGTAAAATTACTTCTAAAAACTTTCTTCCTTTTACAATTGCACTTCCCGGATCCGTAAAGATAATTTGTTCCATTTCGTGCACATACTGAGCAGCAGTAGTATTCATTTTCTGTAAAAATTCTACAAACTTACTCATATCAAATCAACCCCGAACTTTAATATTTGTATCTATATTACCATATTATATCTCATTCTTTTAATCTATATTGAGATAATTAACTTTCGTTGTTAAATCACTCCTTAAGTGATAAAATGAAAAAAAGTATGTAATTTTAATAATACGTACGAAAATGTAGGTGCTAATGAATCTTGAATCTATTTAATTATCTCTTCGCAATGTACGAATATACAATAATATTATGTATTTCAGTATTTTATTTTTAATGATTCTACGATAGAAGCACCATTTGGTTACCAGTATCTACATTCTTTGCATTCAATTATTTATTATTCACTGATTGCCGGCTATTCAATCAAGTAGAACTGATTATATTTCCAACGAAAATATACAATTCACTTTAGAGCATTGGGTAACACGGACCAGCTCTATTTTTTGAATGGAAGCAAAAACAGAGAAATTTTGCATACTTCTCTAGCTGAAGGAATTATTACTTGTAAAGAATGTAAAGGCATCGGCTTTTAATTGGCCATAATTCAATTAAAATATATACTTACCACTTTTGCGGCAAAAAATTGCTCGCAAGTGAGTTTTTAAAAGGAGCATCAATATGAGTATTATATCTGATTTATTTAATGACCAAGAGACTCTAATAGAAGATGCGAAAGAAGAAATAAGAAAAGTATACACGGAAGACGACCGACCATGGGTTGTAGGATATAGTGGTGGTAAGGATTCTACCGTTGTCATTCAACTTGTTTATGAAGCTCTCAGAGAACTTCCACGAGAACAGTTAAGGAAGAAAATTTATGTTATTTCATCCGACACACTAGTTGAAACACCTTTAATCATTCAATCGATTAACACTACACTGCATCGAATCGAAACGAAGGCAATAGAAGATGGCCTTCCAATTGAAACTCACAAAGTGAGGCCAATGGTTGAACAATCGTTTTGGACAAATATTATCGGAAAAGGTTATCCTTCACCGAATCAACAATTTAGATGGTGTACAGACCGAATGAAAATTGATCCCGCAAATCAATTTATCATGGATAAAGTAGATTCATTTGGGGAAGTTATCATGCTTCTAGGGGTTAGAGAAGAAGAAAGTGCAACAAGAGCTAGTGTTATCAAGTCACATTCAACAGAAGGTAAACTGTTAATGAAACATTCAACTCTCACAAATGCATACGTTTATGCACCAATTAAAAAATTCACCGTAGACCATGTTTGGAGTTATTTATTAGATAATAGTTCACCTTGGGGTGATGACAATTACGAATTATATCGGTTATATAGTGATTCCAGTAGTGGTGAATGTCCACTTGTAGTAGACAAAACAGTTAAAGAATCAGCCGGTTCATGCGGTAACTCAAGATTTGGCTGTTGGGTTTGTACAGTTGTCAGCGAAGATAAAGCTCTAACTGGATTTATTAATAGTGGTCATGACTGGATGAAGCCTTTGCTGACATTTAGAAACTGGTTAAGCAACATTCGAGACGACCGTTCTATGCGCATGAAATATAGAATGAATGGACAGGTATACTATTTAGAAGTCCAAACGACAACTAGAAGTGATGATCAAGAATACGTATTAATCCCTAAAAAAGGTAGCCGACAAAAAGAGTATATTTTAAAAAGTAAATTTGAGATTATTCAAAAATCTCAGTTAAAAACATATTTAAAGGAAAATAACCTTGATCTTTCGACATCTGATGATCCTGACATTCTAATTGAAGATAAGGAAGGCCGTCTCTACCGCTTAGGCTTGGGACCATTTACATTAGAAGCAAGAAAAGAAATTTTAGAGAGATTACTAAAAGTGCAAAAGAATCTAAAACATCCCCATGATGAGAGCTATCAACTCATTCAAGAAGATGAGTTAAAAGAGATTAGAAAAAATTGGTATAACAATGGTGATTTTGAAGATAGTTTACCTGCAATTTACCATAAAGTTTTTGGCTATAATTTAAATTGGGAACAAGATGATCGTCTAATGTTCGATAGCGACGAATTAATGCAGTTAGAACTGCTGTGTGACAAAGAGGGACTTGACTATCGCTTGATGAAGAGACTGTTATTAATTGAAAAAGAACACTCTGAATTCAAACTAAAAAGAGGATTAATGGACCAACTATCTTCTGCCTTAAATCAAGACTACCTACATTTGTAATAAAGGAAGGACATGACTTATGCTTTTTAAGACTATTGAATTAACAAACATCGGTCCTTATGAAGGGGTTAACACCTTTTCATTCGATACAAATGATATTAAAAATACAGTATTGATTGGCGGAAAAAACGGTTCAGGGAAAACGACGTTTTTAAACAGTGTGCGCTTAGCTCTATATGGTCCTCTAGCTTATGGTTTTAGAACTTATACAGAATCTTACCTGACAACAATAGAGACACTATTGAATAATAAAGCTAAAAATAAAGCTCATTCACCTTACCAAATCAAACTTGGGATTTCTACAGTGGACAATTTCGAACGTGTTTCCATAGAAATTTGTAGAAGATGGACCCTTTCAAAGAACACAATCAAAGAACATATAGAAATCTACAAAGGAAGAGAAAAGTTAAGTGAAGTAGATAAAGATAATTTTTTGGAAAAGTTACGTGTAACTTTTCCTCCTTCTCTTTTAGAGTTATGTTTTTTTGACGGGGAAGACATAACAAAATTAAGTGATGAAGATAATCTTAGCTCTTATCTAAAAGAGCTATCCTCTAAACTCTTTAACCTTGACCTTTTTCAAAGCTTGGAAGATAACTTGAAAAGATATTTAACTGAAGACTCTAAGTCTACCGATGAAATTAAGTTAGAAGAAAAAAGAGAGCAAGTAGAGAATGAATTAAGTAATAAAATAGCCGAACTTAGACATCTGGAAACAGAAAATGAAAGACTTAAAGAACAGCTTGAGATTACGAAAGAGACGTATAAAAAGACGCGAAATGAATTTTCCACCCATGGTGGTCTTCTTTTTGATGAAAGAGAAATAATTCAAAGGGAAATTTTAGAAATTGAAAACACTAGAAAAATAGCCAATGAGAAGATAAAAGATTTTATTGCCAAAGAACTTCCATTCTTCTTGGGCCTACCAATTTTAAATAGCCTAGTTGATCAACTAAATAATGAAGAAGACTATTATATTTCTAATATTATTGGAGAAAAGGTGAATAATATTTCTTTTGAAAAAATTACTGAAACACTAGGTAATTCTTTCAATCTCAAACAAAAAGAAGCAGAAAAACTTCGTGATTTATTAAGAGAAGAACTTACAAACCACAACTCGGTGGATATCTTACATAACGCATCGAAAACTGAAACAAACCAAATTCATACGCTTGCAGGTGCAGTAAACTATAAGCGACTAGAAAGTATAAATAAATTAATCAATGAGAGTAATAATGATTTAAATAGACTATCTATACTAAACAAAAAATTGCGAGATAATATCCAAACGTCAGAGTTTAGTGACATGATTGAAGCAATGGAAATAGACAGTCAGAAGATTTCTGAAATAGAAACAAAGTTGCAAAAACTAATGGAGTCAAAAGAAGAATTAAGTATTGAAATCGATCAAATTAATAAACAATACGAGAAAATTAAAAAAGATTTATATACCATATATAAGAAAAAATCTTCTTTCGATGTAACAGAAAAAGCATTAATGATCAGCCAGAAGTTTCAGAAAGAACAGCTTCGACGTAAGGTAGCAGATATTGAGTATTTTTCTTCTAAAATGATTAAAAAGTTAATGCGAAAGGAAAACTTTATAGACCAGATTCACATCGATCACGAATCATTTGAAGTTTCCCTTACGGATGAAGAAAATAAAATTATTAATAAGACTATTTTATCTGCAGGTGAGAATGAATTACTTGTTCTAGCTATCATCTGGGGGACGCTTCATTCTTCTAATAAAGAAATCCCAATTGTATTGGATACATTATTAGGCCGATTAGACTTAGACCACAAAGCTACAGTCATCAACGAACTCGTACCACGCTTCGGGAAACAATGTATCATCTTAGCAACGGATTCTGAGATTACCGAAGACTTGGTAGAAGATTTAGCTAAATTTGTTACTAATTACTATACGTTAAATTACGATACTAAAAAGAAACAAACAAATATCGAAAAGCGTTTTTTTAATAATGCTATAGAAGGAGAGCCGATCCATGAACTTTAGATTGAAAACAACTGAAAGAGTTGCAGATGTTTTAAAAGATTTACATAGTGCAACTGGATTAACTCCTAACATTTTGGCTCGGCTATCCATTTCCCTTTCCCTATTAGATCCAGAACTTCCCGATGAAGTGCAATCTGAAAGCAATGGATTAGAATTTAATCGAAATACTCTTACTGGTGAACATGATTATTATTATAAAGCGTTAATTAGACAGCATGCTGGAAGACAGATACCAGAAGACGAGTATTTTCCTAATTTATTCAATGCTCATTTAGCACGCGGAGTACAGCTTCTTGAATCAGAATATAAACATGCAGGAAACTATAACAAGTTTTTAGCAAACCTATTAAAAATGTCAGAAGATAATTTATTAGCGAAGGAGTAATTACGATGCTTTATTTAGATAATAGTGCAACGACACCAATCCTTCCCGAAGTAAAAGAAAAAATGATGATTTATTTATCAGAGGAATTTGGTAATCCATCAGGCAAATTTTATGATTTAGCCGTTCATGCAAAGGACGCTGTTGAAGAGGCACGTGGACATGTAGCGACTCTTCTCCAAGCAAAAAACATTGAAATTATTTTCACAAGCGGAGCAACTGAAAGTAATAATACAGTTTTAAAAGGGGTTACTGACCGCTATCATGATAAAGGTAAGCATATCATTACAAGCAAGGCCGAACACCCTTCAGTAATGGACGTCTGTGCCTTTCTTGAAACAAAAGGTTTTACAGTTACTTATTTAGACGTAGACCATTTTGGTCGCGTGAATCCAGAAGATGTTAAACAAGCTATTACAGATGACACGATCCTCGTTAGTATTTTTTGGGGAAATAATGAGTTAGGCTCACTGAACGATATTAAGAAAATATCAGAATATTGTTTGGAAAAAGAAGTGTTTTTCCATACGGATGCAACGCAAGTAACTGGAAAAATAGATATTGATTTGGAATCATATAAAGGTATCAGTTTCTTATCTTGCTCTGCACATAAGATGCATGGTCCTAAAGGTGCCGGTGTATTATTTGTGAGAAGTGATGAATATGGACAACTCATTGAATTTACCCCGCTCATTCACGGCGGTGGGCAAGAGAAAGAGTTAAGAAGCGGTACATATGCTGTCCATAATATCGTTGGATTTGGTGAAGCCGCACGTATTGCAAAAGATCAACTTGAGACGAATCAAGAGCAGTTACAAACATTGGAAGATAAAGCGAAGAGTTTATTAATTGAAAAATTTAGTAATAATATTGCCTTTAACTCTGATGATACAAATAAAATTCCTGGTATTTTAAATGTAAGATTTAAAGGGATTAATAATCAAATACTCCTAAAAAAATTAGCTCCTGTTATTGCTGCCTCGTCTGGGTCAGCATGTAGTAGTACGAAGCCATCTCACGTTTTACAGGCGATCGGATTATCGTTATCTGAAGTTAGAGAATCCGTGCGATTTTCCTTTTCTCCTTATGTTGAGATTGAAGAATTAGAGATATTTAAGCAACTGTAAGAAGACTCATCTGATATGCTCTCCTTAAAGTAGACACTAGAAAAAGTAAAACTACTTTAGGGGGGAGCATATCAAGTTCACCTTTATCTTTTTTCTCATCGAGTCTACCACTATTTATGATACGGTTCATTTCTATTTATTTTAAACGCCCGATAAACCTGCTCCAACAACACCAACCTCATCAACTGATGTGGGAGAGTCATTTTTGAAAATGACAGCGCAAAATCACTTCTCTTTATTACCGCTTCACTTAATCCAAGTGATCCACCAATTACAAAGGCGACTTTACTTTTTCCGTGTGTTGCCAGTTGATCGAGATGGCTGGCTAGTTGCTCTGATGTCAGTTGTTTACCGTTGATCTCCAGTGTAACCAAATACGTATCTGCTGGAATTTTCGCTAAAATGCGCTCGCCTTCTTTATTCTTTACTGCTTCCATCTCTGCTTCAGATAAGGTTTCAGGTGCTTTCTCATCTGGAACTTCGATTAGCTTCAAGTTGGCGTATGCGCTTAGCCGCTTCGTATATTCATCAATTCCTAGCTTTAAATATTTTTCCTTCAATTTACCGACACTAATAATTGTAATATTCATGTGAACCCCCATCGTTCATCATTTTCCACTTAACTTGATCTACTCTTATTGTAACGTTAAAACGAATTAATTCCAGATCATTATCCTGTTTTTAATCATATTTCATTGGTGAAGAGGGAATAGGACAGATTGAAAGGACAATTGGATTTTTGATAAGGGAGGATGTTATTGTGAAATATGTCATTATTGGTGGAGTTGCTGCCGGGATGAGTGCAGCGATGGAGATTTATCGAACAGATGATTCAGCAGAGATCACGGTGCTTGAGCGTGGTGAGGATTATTCATACGGGCAGTGTGGTTTGCCGTATGTTGTTAACGGGGTCATTCCGTCAATCGATGATGTGATTTCGCGAACTGCTGAGGAGTTTAGCGAAAA
>JGI24708J26588_10001361_pt1 | contig 19350 bp, 10 predicted proteins | sample BioPla1DNA2_FD_26588 | JGI IMG/M metagenome (IMG submission 26588) | reverse complement strand
GTCAAATCCTTGATCGAGAAAAGACTGTAAACAGTCTCATCCCCTTCCTGAACTCCGTTGGCATAATGAGAAGTACCTATCTTAAGACTATCCACATAATCAAAACCTTCGGTAACAAGCTCAGCTTGCACGGGTGTAAGAATAAGCACCAATAGTGCTATAAAAAGAGATCTAATTATTTTCATTTCTTGTTGTTTTTAATGATTTGTATTTAAGTGATATAATTTAGCATGTGATTTACAATACAATTTTAGCTGTCCGATTACCAAATTTCACAATATAAACTCCCAACAAATCAGATAAATCAATTGTTTCATTTATCTGAACAACTTTAGAGAACATCAATTTACCAGTTACACTATACACGTTAAAGATATTATTTTCAGCCACATTGGTTATCTGAATTTGCTTGCCATATTGCATCCAATCTTTTGACACGTCAATTTTGGATAATCCTGCTCCACCTCCGGATTTTAATTGTTTAAAGGATACTACAAAATAGCCTAGTTCTTTGTTAAGATTATTGATCATCACAATGTCAAATATTTTCAATAGTCCTATGGTACCGGCAGCTGTGGAAGCAGGACCCGCTTTGTATGCTATTACGTCCCCAATAGCAGCAGGTTTTACGAGTTCAGCACTAATCTCATCAGGATTGATTCCTCGTACCGTTTCTACAGTTGCATTCTCATAACTGAAATTGGCAGGCATTTTTAAGAAACGAGTATCATTGGTAGTTTCTTCTGTAAGTAACGTGTTCAACGCAACTCCATCTGATGTTTTAAATTGAGGATTTTTGGCATCATTGTTTTTCATTCCATACACACGTGGTTCTGAAGTAGCTCCCTGTAAATGGAATTTCATATCTACATTCAACAAATTGTCTTTTATATCATCCAGTTTATAGACTTGTAAGTCATTGATTGAAAACAGACTGAACAAATTACTATAACCTTCCACCTGTCCACCGGCAAATTGGAAAGTTCCAATTCTGATATGATCAACAAAAGCATCAAATCCTTCAGTAATAACCGGCTCAGGCTTAGCCAACTTAATCGAAATTGTAATTACACCTTTACTTGCTTCCGGACCTTCTTTTTCGATATTATGTACTTTAAGGAGACCATTTCTGTGACCACCTGCAGCAGATGTTCCGGCAGTTCTGAAGGCAATGATATCACCTGTTTCGATAGGTGCAACGTTATTGGCAGCACTTGCAAAACTTAAACTACGAACTTGCGTAGCCGTGGCAGCGTCGAAGTTAATACCCGTTAGCTTATAAAACTTCGTTGAGTTTTTAATTAAAAAATCATGCACACTCAATGAATTTTCATCACCACCTTTGTATTCGTTATTTTTAGTTGATACTTCCGTACCATCCATAGCATACAAACGTATGGTACCTCCGGCACCTCCCATAATATAAAACTTCATGTCAATATTATCTTCCTGCTGACGATATACCGCATCAAAAGCATAAGTTTTCATGTCTTTTAATGAGATAAGTGCGTAAACATCGTCAGTACCGGTAGCCGGCTCGTTAGAGAAATTCTGACTTCCAACGACCAGATTTTCTACGACATCAAATTCTTCCGTAATAAGCTCAGCACGAGCTTGCATACTAAAAGCAGTTATTGCTGCAATGATAATTAAGTAAATCTTTCTCATAATTTTTAATTTTTAAATGATTATTTGACTAATTGTTCCATATATTGTTTTTTGTAAAATCAAAATAAATAACAAGTAAGGTCAGTTCGTGCAACGAAAACACATAAATCCGAGCATTACCTCGAAACACGCACCCCGGACCCCATTCTCATATACTTAAAGCTTTTAAATTCAATCATCAATAATTTTGGTAAATTCTTACAGCATTCAAGACCGGATCGCCCGTTCGTTTGCCAAAACTTATGGTCAAACCCGTTCCATCTTTCACATTCACAACAAATTTTTTAATAACTGCTGTAGTGGTTCCATACTCTTTCTGAATATCAAAATTTTGAATGAGCAATTCACCATTGATGGATATGTCAAAAACTCTTGCAGTAGAACTTTGACTCTTTTCTATCTGATCAGCACCCAAATTATAAATTGACACTTCGGTGTCATCTGTAAATTCTATTTCTGAAAAATACAGATAAACCGAATATTGACCATCCGGCACATCTGCTTTAAACTGCTCAATACCTGTGCGTTGTGTTTGGAATATAGGGTCGTTTTCGGATCCCAAAATATCCAAATCAGTTCCTAATAATGTTCCAAAGTTTGTTGCTCTTCTGTAAGCCTCGCCTCCGACATATCCCCAACTACCTTCTTTATATGCCTGTTCAGGAATCCACACCATTTCCGCCTCTCTGTCTTCGAAATAACGGTGAGATCCAAGCATTACATTCAATTCGAAATTTTGCTCAGACAATTGTATTTGTTCCGGAAAAAGTTTAAAGCTCACGCGCAGCAAATCTTTGACATCGCATTTACCATTTACCGACTTCGCTTCTAAAAGATTCTCTCCGTCAACAAAAGGAACCCGATACCTGGCAATATTGCTCTCGCATTGTTTTACCCCGAGTGATTGTCCGTTGAGGAATAATTCTACCTCCGGCAAGTTGGAGAATACAGGGACCGGTTGTACGCATTTATCCTGACCCGAGTTTGCAGTTCCACCCCTTGACTTCCATTCTTTGTTGCCGATCAGGATGATAGGATTTTCATTCATAATTGTTTTGTAAAACAAATAAGTATCCTTCCTTTCCCTGTTTAAGCCGGTGATACCTTTGTTATTGACATGTGGTACTGCATCAACACGTGGTTCAGCATAAAAATCATTCAGATTCCACACAGTAAACCCCGCTATAAAGGGTCGCTTCATCATTTCTTTGTAATAATGTTCGTGATACACCATACCATACTCTTGCGTAAAGTCAAACCTTTCAGGATGAAATGAATGCAAGCGGGGATCAACATCGGCACCATATTCTGTAACCATCAGTATTTTACCTTTGTATGTATCACGTGCTCTGTCCAACAAACGTTGAAACTCATCAATATCAGGTTCATACCATCCCTGATATAAATTCCATCCATGAATCATGGGTATATCAGTGAGCTTAGAATTTTCATACCTGTCGGGAGCATTATGATAAGCCATCATGGTGTAGCGTGTAGGGTCCTCTGCCCTGATAGCATCTTCCAATGCCCGGGCCGTTTTTTCAACTTCTACGTAATACTCTTTTAAACGAGCTTCCTCAGTAAACGGCTGTCTCAACAAAACTTCGTTCATATAGGCCCAAATAATTGTTGATGGATGATTGAAATTTTGACGTATCATTTCGATTGCCATATTTACGGCATTATTTATAAATGCTTCATTCTCGGTCACAGCATTCACTACGGGAATTTCTATTGAATTTAAAATGCCGTATTTATCACACATTTCGGTAATAATTGGATCTTGGGGATAGTGCGATATGCGTAAAAAGTTACTGCCCATCTCTTTCATCAACTTCACGTCCCGCACATGCATCTCATCCCGTAAGGCATTCCCCTTTTGGAAATAATCCTGATGGCGATTAGTGCCCATCAGTTTCAAATATCTGCCATTCAAAAAAAATCCTTTGTCAACATCAAATTCGAATGTCCGGATCCCGATCGGATTTACTACCTCGTCCAATAATTTTTTACTCGCTCTGTCGTAAATACGTGTGTACAATTTATATAAATACGGATGTTCAACATCCCATAACTTAGGATTATCAATCAAAACTTTCGATTGAATAATTGTTTTGGTACTATTAGCTTCTATGGTGTGGTTTTCCTGTGCTTTCTTAATCTCCACTCCATCAGCGTCAATTATAGACTGTTCGATAATAATCCTGCTTTTTTTATCACCTTCGTTAGTAACGAGAGATTTGATATTCAGTGTTGCAAAATCTTTATCCACAGTCGGAGTAGTGATATAAACCCCTGTTGAAGCATAATCGTTGGTAGCCAGATGCACTTTATCGGTAAACTGCAAATATACATCTCTATAGATACCGCCGTAAAACGTAAAGTCTGCAGATAGAGGCGGAATATCAGGATTATGGGTATTGTCGACCTTGATGGCAAAAAAGTTTTTCTCTCCATACTTGAGATAAGGAGTTATATCAAAACAGAATCGGGNGTACCCGCCAATATGCTTGCCTGCGAACTCTCCATTGACATATACCTCTGTAACCTGGTTAGAACCTTCGAAATATATGGTTGCATGTTTGCCCCTCTTAGCAGCATCTATTTCAATCCACTTTTTATACCACGTCGGTCCTCTGTAGTACCCGGGAACCTCATCATCTCCGTCTTTATCATTATAGGTGTGAGGGATATTCACCCACTCCCATTCAATGCCTTCGGCTGAATCAAGTGATGCGTGTTCAATATCTGCTTTGGCAAACAACCAACGGTCGTTGATGGTATATTTTATACGTGCATCCACGCCACCAGATAGTGTCAATAAAATTAAGAAGCTACATACTGTATAAATTCTTTTTGCCATCTTGAATTCCTATTGTATAAAATTATCTAATCCTTCAATATTAAAATTGAACTTTTATCTGTTCACCCTTATAGTCAACGATCTGACTCTTTGGTTGATGGGTATCGGAGTCATACACATGAATTGTAAATTTCAAAGCCTGTATTTGAGGCTGAAATGAGCCTTTCAAATCCCCGATAGTGAGTGTTTTATTGTTTTCATTCCAATCAAAAACAATTTCAGAAAACGCTCCTTGATTAAAATTATCTGTTAAGCCATCATCATCATACAATGTAAATTGAGCATCAGCTCCGGCATAAATTCTTATTTCCAACTCAGTATCAGGACATTCCAAACTATATTGCTTTACATTTGCCATTGGAATGATTGAGCCGGCTTTTACAAACAAAGGCATGCGGTCGATAGGCGTATCATAGATTATTTCATTTCCTCCCTCATAAACCTGGTTCGACCAGAAGTCGTACCAATAACGTCCGTTATGCGTGGGCAAATAGGTTTGAACCTCTATACTTTTTTCGCTTCCCATAGGCTGTGTAACAGGACGCACAAGGAAGGCATCGCCGAACATATAAGCATTGTTGATATGATGTGTCTTTTTGTCTTGCTGAAAGTCCATAACCAAAGCACGCATCAATGTATAATGTGTCGCTGATACCTTTTTCGCCAATGAATAAATATAAGGTAAAAGTCTGTACCGAAGTTGAATAAATTTCAATTGTGTTTCATAATACTGAGAGCCCGGCTCACCAAATTGCCAAATCTCGCGAGGCACGTCCGTGCCATGCGATCTGAATATGGGTGAAAATGCTCCAAACTGAAACCATCTGGTATATAATTCTTTAAATGCATCGTCAGCCAACCCGTTCGGAAACTCCCCGCCTCTTTGGGTGACTTGAAATCCACCTATATCGGATGTCCAATACGGAATTCCGGACATAGAAAGATTCGATCCTGCACTAATTTGTTTATGCATATTTTCCCAGGAAGCCGGTACATCACCCGACCAGACCGCAGTTGCATATTGTTGCTGTGATGCAAAGGCAGACCTGGTCAAAATAAAGACTCTCTTGCCGGGATCCTCTTGTTTGAATTTCTCATATAAAAATTTGGATAGTTCCAAAGAATAAGTGTTGAGATAGCGATGAAAGGTTCCCAAATAATTTCTACCTGCCGACTTGGTCCGCTCTTCTTGCTTAAGCTGTGTAAACCCGTCACGGAAGGATGGTTCAGTTGCATCCAACCACCATGCATCAATTCCTTTGTCGTACAGTCCGTCTTTTAAATATTTCCAAAAAATCTCACGAGCTTGCGGATCATAAACATCAAAGACTTTATATCCTGCCCAGGTTCGTTCATCAAAGAGTGCATTTATTTCTGACAACTCCTGATAGATAGCTGTTTCAGGACCAAAGCCGGGCCACACGGAAACCATCAACTGCACACGATACTTCTCATGCAAATTCCGTATAGCCTGTTCAGGGTTTTTGAACCCGTCGGTTTCAAACCGCAACGAATTCCAGTTGGGTTTATCACCCCAATACTCCCAGTCTTGCACAATATTGTCGAGAGGTATTCTCCTCTTTCTATACTCATTTACGACGCTTTCAAGCTCAGCAAACGATTTATAACGTTCCTTGGACTGCCAAAAGCCAAAGGCCCATTTTGGAAACATAGGTACCGCACCCGTCAAATACCGATAAGCAGAAACTATTTCATCCATCGTACTGCCTAATAAAAAGTAATAATCGGATGCATCCCCCACTTCCGACCTGAAAGCATGTTCTCCCTCCTGACTACTGAATATAGTAGAAGAATAATTGTCCCACAACAATCCATATCCTTCGGTAGAAAGCAGCAATGGATTTACAATGTCCGTGTTGGATTGCAAAAGTATTACTTCATGATTTCGGTAGTTCATCAAACCGTTTTGGTACTGCCCCAGCCCGTAAAAACCCTCTTCATCAGCAGATATAAATTGCTGTTGTATTGCCAGGCATTCCTCTCCACCTGCATTTGAAGCCGTGAAAATCCGTGCATCATATTCCTTTTCCCGAAGTACAACTTCTTTTTTCCCCCTGTCGTAAAAGCTGAAAGCCCCTTTCTCTTTGTAGAAACGAACTTCAAGCTGTGGGGATTTAAAACAATGATATTGTTTTGTTGACCTGACACCAATGGTTTTAACGGTTTGCAGCGCATCATCTACGATCATGCGCTTGGTCACCAAAGTATCCCCCACGGGAAGCGACAGGATGCGTACGATCGAAGGTGTATAAAACTCAACATGATACTGAATGTCACCCTCCACAAATTGGTAACCGCGTGCTGTTTCGGTAATCTGCCGATTACAGCTCACAGCAAGCATCACCAATGATAATGCTAGGGTGAAAGACAATATATTTTTATTGATAAATCTCATACTTGACTGCTATATTTTTTATTTTAGTAGTTCCTTCTATTTGTAAAACCGGCCGGTCTGATTGGATATCGATATTATCTCTGATCAATTGAACCCTGGCTTGTTTCCATTTTTCACTATCGTCATTTTTGATGGATGCCACTGTACCAAACAAATTTTTGGGTTCTTTCCGGGTATCACTTTTAACTAAAAAAAACTCATAACCCTCATCATAGTACTCAAACATCAAATAACCGGTGTAATGATTATGTTTTAGCTTCTCTTTAAGCTCTACCGGTAAATCAATAATTGTTTTTTCTTGTTTTCCTTGTTGTGTACTTGATATCTGAAGTGCCGGATCCTGCCATGTTAATTCTATCGTTTCTGATTTCAGATCAGATTGAACCTTTTGCAATGCTTTTGAAATCTTATGAATTTTAGCCTCAGCAGATTTGTACTTACCTTTACTGATCAGCGATCCAATTTGATCGAGTTTTTTATCATAACCAATGGTTTTTCTCCCTGTCTGTGACAAAAACTTCACATCACGACGCAATTGAAAAAGTTGTAACGGCAATTCCAATCCGGAGTAATCCGCCGACTCTTCCTTAAAAATTGCAGCATATTTCAATGTATTTTCTAATTCCGTGTATCCATTTTCAATAGTAGGTTCTATTTCGTGTCCCTCCGTATAATCACTCCACGAAGCTATAAAAATCATATCTAATTGTTCTTTGCTTTCCAGGTTGAATTCCCACATCTTTTTGTAAGTTTCTCCGGAAGCTCTCGGCATATAGAAGAAATGACCACGCCCCCACCCTGCACAGCCTCTGTTATCCATACCCGGCATCACAAATCCCGATTTAAGATTAAATTTTGATGTGGGTGCATTCCAGATTGAATCGCGAAACGGCTTCATAAATTCAATGATATCTTCTTGCGTAGCATAATTATCCCAATAAGGATGATCATCGTCTCTGGCACGAACGCGGGCAGGGAGCCAGGCTGTAGGAATCATGTTCAGTTGTATCCACTGATCCATATCGTCGCTCCGGGTGATAGGAATATACCAGTCATTTTGCAAAGTACCCCAATCTGCCCATCTCCTGAGAACCGCAGGTTTTTCTTTGTTAGCGGGAAAATCAAGCTGAGCATATATCCATTCGTATTCCTGTGGAGTAGCTCCCGGACCAAACAAATAAAAAACAGGCTTCCCGTTTACAACAGGAGAAGTGGTACTGTACAATACGCTATCAATCAGGTACTGATAACAAGTGACATAATATTCTGTTTTCTTTTCCCTATTGTTGATTTCGGGAAAACGTTGCGTTATCCAATTGTAATATATCCAACCATCACACCAGTTTACTCCTATTTCAAAGTCATATTTTTCTGCTACTTTTTGCATGGCTTTAAGCAGCACATCATTTTCGTGATGCATAAATCCCCATTCAATAAAAAAACCGTCAATCTTAGCTGCTTTAGCAGACAGGATTTGGTATTCAATAAAATCGGGATCCAGATTAGATTGTATGCCGGCTAAAGGGTATGCGACCGCAGCAATTTCACGCTTACCGCACTCTTGAATAAGGTCAGCATTGTAGCACAAAGTCTTTCGACCGGTTGATGAATTTTCAGTATTCGCATAATAACTCCACCTTCCCAACATACCATCGTGCTCACGCGTATAGCGAACACCATGATAATCTGCATAAATTTTTTTTCCATTCCCTACACACGCTGAAAGAATAAAAACAAAAAAGAAGAGTGCTGCTATAATGGGGAGTTTTTTCATATTTTCTTAGAGCATAATTTTCGAGTTGTAGTACGCATTATTAGTTTGTACCGACAGAACGTACACACCTTTGGATAAAGCCTGTAAATCTATTGCCGTGGTTTGTTCGGCAGATTTCTCAGACAGAATAAGTTGTCCGTTTTGATTGTATATATTGAAAACACAATCAGACATAGACACATCGTCTCCTAAGTTAACGTACAAGACATTATCAACCTGATAATGATCAATTTTGATGTCACGGTTAGGGTATGAAACGGCATTTGTATTCTCCGCAGTAAATACCGTGAAGTCAAAACTAACGTTACGTATCTTCGAAGTTTGAGATGCATCTCCATAAAATGAGATGTCGCTACCCTGCGATTCTTGTCCGTATTTAATATTTTCTTTGTAAAGACGTATTTTTGCATTCACCCATTTTTTATCGCCTTTATCTTTGATCTGGCCGATGAATTTGAATAAATCTCTGGGCTGCTTATCTGTTCCGGAAACAATATTGGTATTTTTACCCCAGGTATCATCCCAATATTCGTAATTCATATATCCTTCGTAATATTTCGATTCCAGGGCTGCTCTCAATTCAGGATGGTTGATCGTGATGCCTGTTCTGCTTCCCGACAACACATATTCATCATTTTCGTTTTTATTCCCCGTAATTATCAATTGCGATGCATCAATATGATAATCTTGTGACGTAATATTCTGCCGAATCGCCCCATGATCATCTTTTGCCATTTGCATCATATTAGCCGCCTCAACATAAGCTTTTTCACTTATCTTTAAAGCAATGGCATCTAATTGAGCACCAAGTGCTTCAGTAGAAATTTTATTATTTGCAAAAAAATCAACTTCTTTTCTGAGTAAAAAGAGTTCATAAGCCAGGTCAATGCCACTTTCATCATAACTGCTTTCGCCCTTAAACTGGGAAGCATACTGCAATGTTGTCCTTAATTCACGATCTCCGTTTTCGACGGTGGGCTCTATTTCATGCCCTTCCGTATAATCACTCCATGAGGCAATATATACCATGTCCAGACTATTTCTGTTTTGAACATGAAAGTCCCACATAGTTCTATAAGTATCACCATCTTCTCTTGGGATGAGATAGAGCGTTCCGTTAGGCCCCCAACCGGCGCAGCCATAGTTGTCCATGCCCGGAATTACCAAACCTGCACGTGGTAAATAACCCATTGTCCACACATTGTCTTTAAAAGCTTTAACAAAAGTAACACAATCATCAGTCGTAGCATATCTTGCATAGTCGGGGTAAATACCTGCAGCATTTCTGATTCGTTCGGGTATCCAGGAAGTCGGTACTACGCGATTGGTATTAACCCACGATCCAGCCTGCGCAATAGGCGACTTCGGTGTATAAACACCCCCAACCAAAGTCGGACTCAGCATGATTCTCATAAGAACGTCGGGAAATTTATTACCACTCTTTATGGGATAATCTTCAGGATAATTATAAGCATGTGAACGAACCGCACTAAATTCATCCTGTGTAAAACCATCATGAAAGAGATAGAAAAGAGGCTTACCATTTACTATCGGGGCTGTTGGTCCTGTAAACACCTCGTCAATCAAATACTGCATGCAAATTAAAAAATACTGAAGTTTTTCGGCCCGGGTGCCCGGATACCAATTTTTCTGCATCAGCCATCCATCACAAATATTGACCCCGACTTCAAACTCATACTTGGCCGCCACCTCTTTAATGGCTTTTAATAATCTGTTAGAAGTATGATCTATATATCCCCATTCAACAAAAAATCCGTCTATTCCGGCAGACTTAGCGCTCAGGATTTGATACTCTATGTATAACGGATCAAGCTGAGACTGCATACCTACCAAAGGATAATTTGCTGCAGCGATATCGTGCTGTCCGTTTTCTAAGATTAAATCAGGATTATAGGTTACATGCTTTAAACCAACCGGATTGCTGTTCAGTTGTGAGAAATACTTCCATTCCCCTAAATCGCCGTCGACCAGTCTTGTTCTGCGTGTCCCGTGATAGTCTGCATATACTTTTTTTTGCGCCTCCACTAATTGTATCTGAGACATCGACAGTAAACAAATGAATATAAATCCTAATTTTCTCATCAGCCCTTTATTTTAATTTTAATGGTTTCTCACAGCCTGAATTACAACAAGCTGTGAGAAAAACTACATTTACTGTTTTGGAAATTTAATAGCCACAGTGATAATTCTCGCTGTTACATCAATGCTTATCACTTGTTCGTTAGACAGGATTTTCATAATGCCAATCTTTCCGCCCCCTGAACTTGAAGTTGATGCCGTCTTAAATGCAATAACATCTCCCACTTCAAAAGGATTAATGGCATTGGCAACAATATTTGAAGCCGGAATATCACTCAATATGGATGCTGCCGTTGCATTGTCGAAGTCATAACCACTGAGCAACAGGAATCTGGTTTGGTTTTGTACGCTTACATCCATAGCCGTTTTTCCACCTGAACCTAAGAATTCGTTATTCTTTGTATTGGTGCCACCGTCCATGGAATACATACGCAACACAGCCTGACCTCCAAATACGTAGAATTTCATATCAACATTGGAAGCATTCTCATCGCTTTCCAAAGCATAATCTACGGAATAAGTTTTTAAATCCTTTAATGATATGAACGAATAAACACCGGGATATGCTTCTATACCATTAGCCAGCTTCATACTACCCACAGCTAGCTTTGCAATGAAATTCATGTTTACAATGGCTGTTACCGAAACTTCGGTAGTCTTATCAACCACATCAGTCACAGCAAATTTAATCTTAGAAGTAGTATTCAAACATTTTACTTCAGGGATAACATTCAAGGTCAAAGGAGCATCCGGATAATTGATCGTCTCTACTGATTCAAACACATTATTGTCAGCCCTGAATATCTCAATTGAACGAATACCTCTTTGTGACTCTATCTTTAGAGGAATGGCTACACGCTCATCTTTGTCGGCAAAAATGGTGTCTTTCACCAAAACCGTGGGCGGAGCCGGTGTGATGTAACGTACCGGTAATGTTTCAATGCGCACTTGACCATAGCTGTCAGTTACTTTTACCTTAAACCCTTTATCTCCCTCTTTATACATGATTTTCTCGTCAAATATGTATTCATTTTCATTTTGAGTAAAATCAATGGGGAAACCGTATTGCATCTGTCCATTCTCCGTCACCAAATACATTTCAAGTTTTAATAATCCTGCTTCGGATGTGACTGTGAATTTGGTGTTCGGCATTGGACCGCCCTCTAATTCGTCATACACAATCATTTCAGGATCAAAGATAACTTTTGGACCCTCTTTAATATCGATGATACTTAGCTCTAAAGAAGCCACGGTTTTTCTATCCAACTTATCTGTAGCTTCTACAACAAACTGCAAATATTCGGGTTTATATTGAACTTTCTCAGCTAAGCTATAAGAGTGTTCATTGAAAAATTCTGTTACTGTTTTGTAATGAATATCTTCAGATCCTGTTTTGATAATCATATCAACAGATTTCAAACCTGCTTCAGATTGTACGACCGCGACAATCGGAAGGTTATCAACCAAATTGAGATCCGCTTCCAGACTGTCAAATGCAAAAGTAATTTTTGGCAATAAGCTGTTTGGATCTATAGAAGGAGTCGGATCCTCGCAAGATTGCAGAAAACTTAATCCAAAAAAGACTATGAATGTGTAAATTATAATATCTCGTTTCATATGATTATAATTTGTTTTTAAGTTGTCATATGGAACTCACGATGAACTAATTAAATCATCCGCATACGCGAAATAAGTGATTAAATAAGTTCATGTTCGTTTCATACTATTATTTTTATATTTGATAGACTCATTCAAACCAACTATTTGCGGTAATAACAAAAGGCGTCAAAAATATGTATTACTCCATTTGTGGGCATAATATTGCTTGTTACTGCCGCCCGCATATATGAATTTCCATTGCTGCCCGTATCATTCACAATAATTTTTCCGGCATCAGCCTGCCAGGGATTTTTACGTGTCAACATAGTCATAAGTCCTTCTTCTCCCTTCAACATGGTCAACACATATATAGGTTCCACATCTAAGTGCTTATACGCACTATACTCTCCCTGAACCAAGTGATAAAGAAGCAATTGTTTTACCGACTCTTTATTGCATTCCGATATGGATAATATCCCCGGAAATCTATCTTGCATATAACTTGTCATGGCCAGATTCGTTAATGCCAAAAAAGTATATTTTTCATCCGTTTGGGTATAATAATCTTTCAATTCGGTATACTCCAAAGCTTCAATAAAAATTGAGAATAAATCTGTTCGTGTATTTAAATACTCCCAGGCTGTCATGGGAATATGTGGGTCTATCGTTGATGACTTATAATCATAGTCTGTTTGCAATTCAAGCGAACAGCCATAGGTCATCAGCCCCAGCACAATCATGATATAAAAACTATTTCTTTTCATATGATTATAATTTTGTTTTTCTAATTTAATTCCCATAAAACGAATTTTGTTTGATGAGGTGATTCTCATTGATGTGTGAGTAATGGATGGGGAAATACTGATTTCCTTCTTCTGTCATGCCATTAATGGGCTCCATAACTTTTCTCCAACGGTTGGTTCTTAACAGATCAAACCAACGACGACCTTCTCCTACCAATTCAATCTGACGTTCTTCCAAAATAAAATCAATAATATCTTCTTCCGAACCGAACTCCATTGCTGTGGGAGTAGCTAATCCCGCTCTATCGCGAACTTGTTTGACAATATCCAGGGCTTCTTCCCACTTACCCATTTTAACACGCGCCTCTGCCTGTAACAGCAGCACATCTGAATATCTGTAAACAGGATAAGCAACAACACAAGTTCTGTTAAGTGTAGTACTAATGGTTCCTCCGATAAATTTATTCAGCTCCCAGCCGTTTTGATAGTTCATGGCTATATAGTCCTTCCGTTTATCGTCATCTTGTAATAAACTCATAAACTTATTAGACAATACTGCTGCCCGGTTTCCAGAGCCGGTGAACCACTGATACATATAGCTGTAGCCGTTTGCACCTACTTCATCCATATTGAAATGAATGACAAATATTAATTCTTTCGTTGTGTACTCATCATTCTCGGGTGTATCATCAGAGGCTTTACCATTCAATTCTTCAACAAACACTTTTCTCCAGGTGGCAATATCCTTTTCGAGCCCCACAAACTGTATCGTGTTATTTTTAACTTTAAAGTTTTGTATTTTCGAAATGGTTTGATCTGCCATGTTATAATCTTCCAGCCACATGTAAACATCCGACATGATTGCCCATACCCCGGCTATGGAGATACGTTTTCTTTCCAGGTTTTTTACACGATCTATCAAACCTTCTGCAATCTTCAAATCCTCCAACACAACATTTCTCAAGATATAATCTTTATCTGTCCTTTCTTTATAGATAGCCTCAGAATATTTTTCATTTGGTTCCGTGTATAACGGAACATCACCCCATACCCGAACGGCATAGAAATAACCCAAAGCCCGCATGGCATAAGCCTGTCCGAGCAAATCGTTTTTCTCTGCCACAGAAGGCATGTCAATATCAGGTAAATATTTGATAGCCAAATTAGCTTGATTGATCATGCGATATAAATTGGTCCATCTCGTAGCCGGATGATCTGTTGTCAACAGGTTTTGAATAACTCTCTCCTGATTGGTAGCAGACGGTGCCCCGGGCGACATGTTATCGGCTCTGAATTCACCCCAGTAGAAATAATTTTCACGCATAGTAGACCTAAACAATCCGTATATTTGATTTACACCTGCTTTTGCATCACGTGATGTTTTCCACATTTTAGCAGCCGGAATTTCACTGATCGGCTGTTCATCCAAAAATGACTCACACGACATTAGTACAAATACTAATAAGCTGCATGTGATAAGTTTTATAATATTGCTTGTTTTCATAAATATTTATTTTTTCAACAGTAATGCCTAAGTTTAAAAATTCACATTTAATCCAAATCCCACCTCTTTTTTCCTGGGATACCTATATGTATCTTTCCCTATTTGAAGCGGATTGCTTGTAGAGAACTCCGGATCAAATCCGCTGTAATTGGTCCAAGTCAGGGCATTGTTGATGTATCCATATGCTGTTAGCCCTTTGATATGGATTTTTTCAATCCATGATTTTGGCAAATTATACGATAACCGAATGTTCTGCAATCGAATGAACGAAGCATCCTCTACATAAAACGAGTTTGCATAACGTGCATTATTGTAATCATCGTTATACGGGCGAGGATAAATAGCTACATCACCCTGTTTTAACCACATATTGCGTATCACATGAGGTGCCGGTGTTGTACCGGTAAATTTGAATTCATTTCTAACATGCTCTGCACTATTGTATATATGTCCGCCAAGCGAGTAATAAAAGGAAATAAATAAACTCAAATTCTTATAGGAAAACAGAGTACTTACACCACCTGTAAAATCAGGCAAGGCATTTCCAATAACCATGCGGTCATTATCATCGATCACACCATTACGCGAAGCAGCAGGCTCGTCCCAGTTAACATCTCCCCCACGGAAAGGCTTTCCGTTAGGCAAAGTTTTTTGGTTGACTGTTCCCGTATATTCCTTACCATTCAACAGATACCTATCCTGAAAAGTGCCATTTTCGAAAACAGGTGTCAACTGTTCCCAGTCTTCAGTAAAGGCATTGGACTCATTGTATTGGAAGATACCCAAATATTTAAATCCATAGAAATCACCAACTCTTCCTCCTTCTTCCATCCACCACAGACCGCCCTCTATATATGGTTTCCCTTCTGATAATTTTTCTATCCTGTTTTGGTTATGTGCAAAGTTAAATGTCAGATTCCAGTTAAAATCTGAAGTCCGAATGATATCTCCGGCCAAACTTAATTCTACACCTTTATTACTCATTTCTCCCACATTAGTCCGCATATAACTAAATCCCGACTCTTTGGGTAATTGATAATTAGCCAATAGGCCGTCGGTATATTTGCTGTAATAATCTGCAGTTACTGTTAATCTGCTATTCCAAAAACTCAAGTCTAATCCAAGATTAATTTGTTTGGTTTCCTCCCATTTTAGATTATCTTTTCCAATCCGGGTCGGTCCAACTCCACCAACACCATCGTAAATCAGGCTTGGTTCATAAGAATACACGTAGTCGTAGTTACCTATGGACTCATTACCCGTAACTCCGTAGCTGACACGTATTTTACCATCATCCATCGCCGGCTTGAAAAAGCCCAGGAAGCTTTCGTCGGAAAACCTCCATCCGCCGGACACAGACGGGAAATTACCCCATTTGTTATTCTTGGCAAAGCGGGAAGATCCATCACGACGCAAATTAGCTGTAAAAAGATACTTGCCTGAATAATCGTATGTGACCCTGGTGAACAGAGATGCCATTGAGTGGTGATCAATCCATGAACCGGTTGAGCCCAGCTCCAGGTTGGCAGAGAATGCATTCATGGTGTAAATATAATCGGTTGATGAGTTGCGACCTACCAGGAATTCTCTTTCATACCTCCATTTTTGGGCACTTACACCAGCCATGGCAGAAAAGTTATGCAAATCCCACCTGGCATTATAGGTAAAATAATTTTCATTTAAGAAGTTCCAATTTAAAAAATTATATGACAATCCACTATTATTGCGTTGCCACTCATCCGTAATAATACTTGGATACATTCTGTGGCGTTTGTCTAGGTAAAAGTTAGCATTGATATTGGTTCTGAATTTAAGACCTTTCAATATTTCAAACTCAAAAAACTGGAAAAAGTTTGCCTTGTATGAATCAGTAAAATCAGTGGTATGCTCCACTTGTGCCAATGGATTTTTCTGACCATTAAAAACACCAACCAAAGTACCATCGGGATAGTAAGTAGAAAAATAGGGTCGACGGCTCAACACCCACCTTAACAAGTCACCTTCGTTAATTCCACGTTTCAAAGAATAGGTCAATGACACACGACTGCCCACAGTCAACCAATTATTTGGAGAATAATCGGTGTTTACCCTTGCTGTTAGTCTGTTAAAATCCGTATTAGGTATGATGCCTCGCTCATTATAGTATCCTGTGTTGATAAAGTAAGTTAACTTGTTTTCACCACCTCCGAAACTGATATCAACCTGATCCTTCTGTGCAGTACCTGTTATCATGTCCAAATAATCATTGTCCACATTGAAAAACACATTCAGAGAATCTCTTATCATTTGAATACTCTCATCAGCATTTCCCACCATATTGTTTTGAAGAAAATACTCTCTACGGTACTGGTCATACAATCTGCGGTCCTCTCTATTGGCCTGAGGCAGCTTATGGGACAGTTTTCCCCACGACCTGTTATATTTAATATCGATTTTTGGTTTGCCTTTTTCTCCACCTTTGGTGGTGATAATGATAACGCCATTTGCCGAACGTGAACCGTAGATAGCAGCTGATGCGGCATCTTTCAACACCTCCATCGACAATATATCACTTGGATTGATGCCATCGATATCCTCCAAGGGCATACCATCCACTATGTATAAAGGTCTTACACCCTCTGCCGAGAAAGTAGATGTTCCACGAATTTTGATAGAGGAAGATTCTCCGGGCTGACCGGAACCTGACACAATTTGAACACCTGCCACCTGTCCTTGTAAAGCATCAAAAACGTCGGTTGGTACCTTCCTTTCAATATTGTCACTCGACAGGGAGGTAATGGCACCGGTTATATCCCGCTTGCGCATAGTTCCATAACCTACTACTACAACCTCTTCCAACTGCTTAGTATCTTCATAAAGTGTTATACTAAGACTCGCTCTATCAGCAACAATCTCCTGGGAAGTAAATCCCATGAATGAAACGACAAGCGTGGCACCTCTGTTTGAAACACTTATTTCAAAGTCGCCATCAATACCGGTGGCAGTTCCATTCAGTGTACCCTTTTCGATAACACTCACTCCAATGAGTGGTTCGCCCATTTCATCATAAACTTCCCCCCTTACTCTGAAAGGATTTGTACCTTGAGAAAAAAGAGCATAAGGGAACGAAAAGAAAATGAAGAAAAGAACCGACAAATGTAGCATCTTTAAACTTCTTTTTATTGCTGTCCGATAAAACTCAATAAATACAATTAAAGTGTTCTCGACCGTTGTAAATACAGCAGTCGAGACCACTTTTTTAATTTCCAAGCCCCCCTAATCGAAAAGTGTAGGATTAGGAGGTTCCTGTACAACTGATTTCCACACCATTTCCCAATCCTTTTCAGGGCTATTGAATAAGCTGTGGAAGTTTACGTAGTACATCAGACATATTCTTACCATTGTAGCGAGGCCAGAAAAACTCCACGACCTTGTCAAGCCTTGTTTCATTACCATCAGTAGTAGGTTGGCTATCAATGTAACCCATATCTGTATTTTGATTGCGTTTGCACTTTCACCATAGAAGTATTTGAGTGGAAAGTTCTGCTTCATTTGCTTGAATAGCAGTTCTATTTCCCATCGCTGACGATAAATGGCTATAACTTCGTTAGGATCAAAATCCATGTCATTTGTAAGCAGAGTAATAAGCTTACGCTTTTGCACATCTACATAGGTAATTAGCCGTGCATTGTGTTTGATAGTTTGCCCATCTTTGAGTAACTTGGTGAATACAACATGTTGTATTCTAAGCTCCATATATCCTTCGGGAGTTTGATACATAATGTCATCCACCACTTCGTAGCGTAGACCCCTCTTCATCTTTGTGACGTAAATGACATCTTTTTGTGTTAACTCTTCAAACTTTCCATAATCGATGTAGGCTCGATCCATAGCTACTATATCTCCCTTAGATAGTCTGCCTGGTCGAAGCATAAAAGCGTCGTTTGTTGCTGCAGAAGTGAATTTGATATCCGAGGGGACACCCTCATTAGCGTGTATGACCGTATGAACCTTAATCCCACCTTTCTTCTTGCCTATTTTAGGATGGCGTCCTACACCTTTGAATATAAGATTAGAGAATAGGGTTATGGTAGTGGAATCAATAATCTGTAATCGTTTCATCCATACAGGTGTCTTGCCATGCCGGCTGTCCGAGCAAAGCCGAGAGCGATAAGTGGCGTATAGAGAACGATATATCTCTTCAAAGATGACCTCAGGACGTCTTTTATTAGCATCAGAGAGTGTGCTTCTTCGAGGCATAACAGCAAGTCGCAAGTGAGACAGTTTACGAGCCTCAGCCAGCATAGACGTAGTTATCTCACGTAGCGAATCGAAACGCATAATAACTGCATAGAGCATAACTACCAAATGAGACCAGCAATCAAAGCTTTTAATGTAGCGTTCACCTCCATACTGTTTACTGATTTTAAGTATTTTACCTTTATCAAGTAAATTAATGACCTGACTATAGAGCGGCTGTCCGCTAAAATGTGTACTTTTGCCCATGGTTACGTTTGTTTATTTTGTCATTTACAAAAATAACCATAAAGGGCTGAATCCAACAAATGGAAACAGCCCTTTTTTTATCCAATCAAAAAATGTTTTATCGGACAGCAATGATTTTAAAACTTGCTTCGCCGTGCAGCGGTTTTGCTCCAACGACATTTTTATTATAATATATTGCTTCTTTAAAATTAGTACCGT
>JGI24708J26588_10001358_pt1 | contig 19366 bp, 19 predicted proteins | sample BioPla1DNA2_FD_26588 | JGI IMG/M metagenome (IMG submission 26588) | reverse complement strand
TTTTCAGTAATTGCAACTACTGAAAAATGCCCTTATGCCGCTATTGAAAACACTAAAAAAAATCTTTATGGTGTACAATTCCATCCTGAAGTAAATCACACAAAATTCGGCTTTGAAATAATCGGAAATTTCCTTAAAAAAATTGCCCTTCTAAAGGGTGACTGGACTATGAAAGAATATGCCCAAACCTCCATTAATAGCATAAAAAATCAAGTGGGAAAAGGGAAAGTATTGCTTGCTCTTTCAGGAGGTGTCGATAGCTCAGTTGCGTGTGCGTTGCTTTCAAAAGCTGTTGGTGAACAGCTTACCTGTATTTTTGTAGACCATGGATTTATGAGAAAAAATGAGGGCGATGAGGTTGAAAAAGCGTTTGCAAATTGGGATATAAATTTTATTCGTGTAAATGCGCAGGAGCGTTTTCTTGCAAAGCTTAAGGGTGTATCCGAGCCTGAAAAAAAGCGTAAAATCATAGGCGAAGAGTTTATCAGAGTTTTCGAAGAGGAAAGCAAAAAAATCGGTACTGTTGATTTCCTTGTTCAAGGAACAATCTACCCTGATATTATCGAAAGCGGAGTAGGTGATGCCTCTGTAATTAAAAGCCATCATAATGTAGGAGGCTTACCTGATTATGTCGATTTTAAAGAGATTATCGAGCCACTTAAGCTGCTATTTAAAGATGAAGTTCGTGAGCTTGGAAAAACTCTAGGCCTACCCGATTATCTTGTAAACAGGCAACCCTTCCCAGGGCCAGGGCTTGCAATAAGGGTTATTGGAGAAATTACAAAGGATAGATTAGATATTTTACGAGAGGCTGATTTTATTTTCCGTGAGGAAGTTGCAAAAGCTGGCCTTGATACTGAAATTAATCAATATTTTGCCGTTCTTACAAATATGCGTTCAGTCGGTGTAATGGGAGATAGCAGGACTTATGACTATACACTTGCACTGCGTGCTGTTACTACAACCGATTTTATGACAGCAGAATTTGCTCATATTCCTTATGAGATTATTGAAAAAATATCCGTCAGAATAGTTAACGAAGTAAAAAACATTAACAGAATTGTCTATGATGTGACAAGCAAACCTCCGGCAACTATTGAGTGGGAATAATTTCACACCCACAAAAAAGCCCATGAATAAAGGCTTTATGCTATTTGAAGCCCTCTGTGGCAACAAAATGGCAACATTATTTGAATTATTGTAAAAGAAAAGAGCTAACTGATTTTTTGAGAAGTCAGTTAGCTCTTTTTTGTTTGTTATTTGATTCTCCACTTTTTGCTGTCAACGTCACGTTGAACTTTTCCCTCGGATTCCAGCTCTCTAAGAAGCGCTACTATCCAATACTGCTGATTGGATGAGGTTGCATTGGGGTACTCGCCCCAATCCAAACCACATTGGCGAAAAATCTCGGCTTGCTTTAACCCATCTGCGTATATTGCACAATCGGGCGAGTTTTTCATATAGTCGAAAACAAGCTCCTTGATTGCACGGCGAAGTTCAGTACCTTTGCTTGCATAGTTCATATGGTTATTCCTCCTGTTCCTTTTTTAATGCGTTAATCAACATATCACTTATTCCCTGCGACGGCACTCTTACATAACCAGAAGTTTCATCATACTTCGGATAGTAATAACGCCACTTGTCATAGTCCTCACGGCTGATGTCGCCTTTGTGGTATTTTTTAGCCTGTTCTGCCCACGCATTTATCATTTCGGAAAGCTCGGCAGCGTCCGTCCCCTTGCGAGAGTCAACACGCATAGAAATGCCGTTCTCGGTCTTTTCAACTGTTAATCCATAGCGATCCTCTAATGTAAACAGTGTGTGCATTAAACCGAGATAGCTGTCAATGTCGGGTACAGACAGAGCCAGCGGTGAAACTCCAAGCACACCGGCAAGGTTTTCGGTTAAATCAGCTTTCGGCGTTCTTGAGCCTGATTCATATTGCGCCATACGGATGTCAGCGGTCTTTTCGGGAAAGCCGACTACCGTTCCCAGATACTTTTGTGTCATTCCCCGCAGATTGCGGAAGAAACGAATTCTTTCACCGATTGCCATAGCAATTACGCTCCTTGTTTATGTAATATGCGATAAGTATATCATATATGTTTAGTGTATGTCAAGGCAACCAAAGCAAAAAGAGTAAATATTTTCTCAAAAGCCACTTGACTTTACGGAATTTGTTTAGTATAATAGTTAAGCAAATAGCGTTAAGTATATTTCTAACAACTGAATAACCGTCATATGTCACGGTAATGGCATATCCGCTCGGGCAAATCGGAATGCGGTCAGAAAGTTCTCCGACACTAAATAATTGTAAAAAATGAAAGAAAGGATGATGAAAATGGCAGACAAAATGTTTTTGCGTGTTGAAGATGTAGCAGAAGAAATGGGAGTTTCCATATCCTATGCCTACAAGCTTATACGCAAGTTAAATAAAGAATTAAAGGCAACCGGATGTATAACAATACCCGGCAGAATTGACCGAAAATTCTTCCACGAAAAATTCTATTCAACTAAAACAACCGAAAGGAGCGATTAAAAATGGCGGCATTTAAGAATGAAAAGAACGGAACTTGGTATGTGCAGTTTCGTTACACAGATTGGAAAGGCGAACGACAGCAAAAATTCAAGCGAGGGTTCGCAACTAAAAGAGAAGCGCAGGAATGGGAACGAGAATTTCTGATGCAAAAGCAGGCTGATGTAACAATGAGCTTTGAAAGTTTTGCAGAACTTTATGAGAAAGACATAAAGCCAAGACTCAAAGAAAACACATGGCTTACAAAGGAAAGCATTATACAAAAGAAAATCCTGCCGTATTTTGCAAAGCGCAGACTATGCGATATTACGGCAAAGGATGTTATCGAATGGCAGAATGAAATCAGAGAACTTACCGATAAGAGCGGCAGGAAATATTCACAGACCTATCTGAAAACCGTTCATAATCAGTTAAGCGCCCTGTTTAACCACGCTGTACGATATTACGGTTTGAAGTCTAACCCTGCCGCAATCGCCGGGAATATGGGAACGGAGGAACGAAAAGAAATGCAATTCTGGACTTTGGAAGAATACAAGAAGTTTTCCGGAGCAATGATGGACAAAACCATTTCTTTTTACGCTTTTGAAATGCTTTATTGGTGCGGTATCCGTGAAGGTGAAATGCTTGCCTTAACGCCTAAAGATTTTGATTTCAAAGCGGAAACGGTCACGATTAACAAATCCTATCAGCGTTTAAAAGGCAGAGATGTTATCACTACGCCTAAGACAAAGAAAAGCAACCGCACAATTAAAATGCCGAAATTCCTTTGTGAAGAAATGCAGGAATATCTCGGTATGTTTTACGGCGCCGGAGAAAATGACCGAATCTTTCCTGTCTCAAAAAGCTATATGCATCACGAAATGGACAGAGGTGCAAAAGAAGCAGGCGTCAAGCGTATAAGAATACACGATTTAAGACATTCGCATGTTTCGCTTTTAATAGAAATGGGATTTACAGCCTTAGCTATTGCGGACAGGCTCGGACACGAAAGCATTGAAGTTACTTACCGATATGCACACTTGTTCCCTTCAAAGCAAACCGAGATGGCAAATAAATTAGATGATTTGGGAAAAGGAGATTTTTAGGATGTCAGCAAAAAACAGAGACGAGCATAACCGCTGGAGAAATATAACCGTAGGCTTTCGAGTATCGCCCGAAGAAAACGAATTACTGAACAGGGCTGTAGCCTTATCGGGTTTACCAAAGCAAGAATACTGCTACCGAAGATGTATGAACAGAGATGTCATTGTTCAGGGAAATCCGAGAGTGTATAAAGCACTCAAAAATGAACTTACCTCCGTGCTTCAGGAATTACAGAAAATTGAAGCCGGCGGCGGTGTGAATGATGAATTACTTAATATTATTGAACTGATTGCCGAAATTCTCGGCGGTCTGAAAGGAGAGGACAATAATGGAGAATAAAAAAGAAATGACCGCTCCAAATGTATCTGTTGGCGCAGATACGGAGCAGTCAATCCAAAAATGTACTAACATTAGTATAAACGATAACGATGAAAATATCAAGTATTTTGAAGAAATGCAAAGAGAGTTGATGTTAAGCTTAGACCCGTCATATCTCAAAACAATTTCAATGAGCGAGCTATACGATACCGTGTACCAAAGCAAACCTCCTCTGATTGACGGCTTACTCTATCCCGGCACATACATTTTTGCCGGTGCGCCGAAGCTAGGCAAGAGTTTTCTTATGGCACAGCTTGCTTACCATATCAGCACGGGTACGCCGCTTTGGAATTATACCGTCCGAAAAGGAACCGTGCTATACCTTGCTCTTGAAGATGATTATCACAGATTGCAGGAAAGGCTCTATCGAATGTTTGGAACGGAAAGTACAGAAGATTTGTATTTTTCTGTTTCGGCTGGTCAGCTTGGAAACGGTCTTGACGAACAGCTTACAAGGTTTATGGCTGAACACCCCGATACAAAACTGATCATCATAGACACGCTTCAAAAGGTGCGAGAGGTTTGCGGAGATAATTACAGCTATGCAAACGATTATGAAATTATCACAAGACTCAAAAAGTTTGCGGACAGCTGCGGAATATGCCTATTGCTTGTACACCACACACGCAAGCAGAATGCCGATGATAAATTTGATATGATTTCAGGCACTAACGGATTACTCGGCGCCGCTGACGGAGGATTTATTCTTCGGAAAGAAAAGCGTACAAGCAATGCCGCCACGCTTGAAGTATCAGGCAGAGACCAGCCCGATCAGAAAATATATCTGAACCGTAATCCTGAAATGCTTGTATGGGAGCTTGAAAAAACAGAAACAGAACTGTGGAAACAACCGCCTGATCCGTTGCTTGAAAATATCGCTGATAAAATCGCAAGAGGAAACTCAGAATGGCAAGGCACTCCCACAGAGCTTGTAGACTTTCTCGGCGTTGATATAAAAGCAAACGCTTTGACGATGAAGCTGAATATCAATGCAGGGCGTTTGTTCAATGAGTATGGAATCCGTTATCAAAACAAACGCTGTCACGATGGGCGCAGGGTTAGTCTTGCGTTGGAACAGCGTGACGATGCGTGACGGTCGTGTCGGTGTTTTAGGCGGTACTTAAAACATCGTCACCATCGACACAGACCGACACGGATAAAGTTTTTGCAGGGTGCAGGTGGCTTTTTTCAAAAAGCCGCCCCTGCCCCTCGGAGAGCGCAAAACCTGCTTGCAGGTTGCATTTTTGATAGGCTCGCCTGTCAAAAGTGCTTTTGCGTTACTCTTGACAAGAGTAACAGAACCGAGGACGAGCAAGTTTATGAGATTGGAGGTGTATATAATGCAAAGAACGATAAGTGCAATGGTGGGTAAAGGCTCGGTCAATCACAACAGCCGAAAGTTCAAGGCAGAAAATGTTGACGGTGAGCGTAGTCATCTTAATATTGATTACTGTAACGAGCCGATAAAGAAAATCTATCACGAATTGTTTGACGAAGCACTAAAAAGATACAACGAAAAGCAGACAAGAGCCGACCGCAGAATAGAAAACTACTATGAGAAAATCAGAAACTCAAAGCAAGAAAAGCCGTTTCACGAACTGATTTTACAGATTGGCGATAAGGAAAATATGAGTGCTGAAAGCGAAAACGGAGAGCTTGCAAGACAAATTTTAGATGAATATTACAGTGGATTTCAAGAGAGAAACCCCAACTTAAAAGTGTTCTCGGCTCATCTGCATATGGACGAAGCAACACCACATCTGCACATTGATTTTGTTCCGTTCACCACCGGAAGCAAGCGTGGGCTTGATACAAGAGTATCACTCAAGCAGGCGCTTGCCGCACAAGGTTTTAAGGGCGGAACCCGTGGAGATACCGAGTGGAATCAGTGGGTTAGTGCAGAAAAATCTGCCTTAGCGTTTGTTATGGAACGCCACGGAATTGAGTGGGAACACAAGGGTACTCACGAAAAACATCTGTCTGTTTTGGATTACAAAAAGCATGAGCGAGAAAAGGAAATCGCTGTATTGGACAATCAACTTGCCGAGAAAAAAGACGAGTTTCGTGTTATGGCTGACCGCATTGAGAACTTTGATAACTGGGAAAAATCCTTGCAGAAACTTGATGAAAGTATAATGAATGAGCCTGAATATCAACTGCCTGAACCGCCTGCAATGATGTCGGCGAGAACTTATAAGGCAAAGTTTGTTGAGCCGCTTATAGCTCGATTTAAGTCTTTAATCAGCACCTTATTTGCACGATATTTCAAGGCGATAGATAGTTATAATAGGTTAAATATTACGAATGCAAATCTGTATCGTGCTAACGAAAAGCTTGAAAAGGTAAACGATAAATTATCACAAGAAAATGAGAATCTGCGTGCGGAAAACAGGGATTACAAACTTCTCCGCAAAGTGTTTGGTCATAAACAAATTGATGACTTGCTTGAAAAGGCAAGAAATATCAAAGGTCAAAAGCGTGACAATACACGCTCAAGATAAATAAATTTTTAGGAGGAAAACAAAATGGCAAAGACAATTTTTGAACAAATGGGCGGTACTTACACACAGGTTGGAGATTATCTTCTCCCTGACTTGAAACTGCCCGAAGAAGAAACACAAGCTAATATCGGCGTATGGGGTATGAGGCATAAACGGTTTTTGAAAGAAAATCATCGTGTACTTTATGCTAACCTGATGACTTCGGGAAAGCTTGTTGCATATCTTGATGACATTGAGCAACAGGCAACCGCTATGTTCCTCCGGCTGGTAAAAGAACTTGCCGAAAAAGAAAATGTAACCGAAGAACTCAAAGCAGCTGACCAAATGCTGTGGGTGCAAAAGATGAACAACATCCGTAACCGTGCAACGGAAATTGTAAATTCAGAATTGATTTACACAGTATAAACACAACGGCGGCAGAGAAAAATCTCTGCCGCTTTTTTGCATCTTATATATAGGTTATCAAATAGCAAATTATGTTTTTGATACGAAAACAAATTAAACTTTCGTGTAATTAGTTGTTGTATTTGCGGAGCACTTATGATATACTATAAAATATAATCTACAACTCATTGAGAGGTGCGCTATGGCCGTAAGTTACAATAAATTATGGAAGCTTCTTATTGATAAAAATATGAAAAAGAAAGAACTTGGGGAAGCAGCCGGAATAAGTAATACATTAATTGCAAAGTTGGGGAAAAATGAAAATGTTACTGTTGAAGTGCTTGTGAAAATATGTACTGCTCTTGATTGCAACAGTGAAGATATTATGGAATTGACTCCTGATAATAACTGATTTAAGAATTGTATCAAATAAGCAGGAGGATTATAAAAGTATGCCGTATCAAATTTGGAACAGAAGGTATACCGGTAGCAAATATAAGTTATCAAATTGGATTTCTGGTTTAATACACGATAATTGTGCCGGAAACTCATTTTGCGATTTGTTTGCCGGTACCGCAATAATGAGTAAGCAAATGATTGATAGTATTGATGAAATCTATATAAATGATTTCCTTTACTCAAATGAGATAATCTACAAGGCTTTTTTTGAACAGTCTGATTATAATCTCAAAAAATTAGAATTTTTAAAAAATGGGTTTATGGAAACACCTTTATCTCAGATTTCTGAAAACTATGTGTCAAAAAACTTCGGGAATAAATTTTTTTCGTATAATGATTCACTTCGTATCGGCTATATCAGAGAAAAAATAGAAAATGACAAAACACTTAATGAAAAAGAAAAGAATATATTAATTGCCTCTCTTTTATATTCATTGGACAAGTCGGCAAATACAGTTGGTCATTATGATGCATATATTAAAGGAAAACCGATAAGTGATATATTTTTATTTGACTTGATAGAACCATATAAATTCGAGAACAAAAAAATACATATTTCGAGATTGGATGCTAATGAGTTAGCCAAAAACATTAGTTGTGATATTGTTTATATTGATCCGCCTTATAATTCAAGGCAATATAGTAGATTTTATCATATTCTTGAAAATATCGCAAAGTGGGAGAAACCAGAGCTATTTGGCACAGCTTGTAAGCCTAAAGCAGAAAATATAAGTGAATATTGCAGAAGTTCAGCAACAAGAACATTTGAAGAATTAATATCTTCATTAAAGTGTAAATATATTGTTGTTTCATACAATAATACATATAATTCTAAAAGCAGTTCTTCGAGAAATAAAATCGCTCTTAAAGACATTCAAAGTATTTTAGAAAATAAAGGTACTGTTTCGGTATTTGAAAAAGAACATCAGTATTTTAATGCCGGCAAAACAGAATTGCCAAATCACAAAGAGTTGGTTTTCATAACGAAAGTAGGTGGATGAAATGACAGATACAGGTGCTTGTAGGCGCTCTCCGTTCTTTTATGTAGGAGATAAATTCAAACTTGTTCCACAACTAAAAGAAAATTTTCCTAAAAAAATAGATCGTTTTATTGAACCGTTTTGTGGAGGTGGCAGCGTATTTCTTAACACTAATGCAAATGAATATTTGCTAAATGATATTGATACTTATATGATTAAACTGCATAAGTTTTTGATTTCGTTTAGCAATAATCAAGATGCTTTTTGGAATGAGTTAAAACTTGATATTGATAAATATCAGCTTTCTGCTACATTTCTTGGAAAAGATGTTCCGAAAGAATATCGTAAAGAGTTTGTGAAAACATATTTTGCTAAATACAACAAAGAGGCATACTACAAAATGAGAAGTGATTTCAACAATGATAAAGATGATATGATGCTTTTGTATATGTTGTTGATATATGGGTTTAACCGTATGCTTCGATTCAATTCAAAAGGTGATTTTAATTTACCGGTAGGTAACGTTGATTTTAACAAAAATGTTGTAAATGCGCTTAATTCATATTTCGATTATGTTAGTGATAAAGATATTGAATTGTTTAATATGGATTTTCAAGACTTTATCGAAAAAGTCCAGCCAACACCGGATGATATGGTTTATTTGGATCCGCCATACTTGATTACATTTAGCGAATATAATAAACTTTGGAATGAAGACAGCGAGATGAGATTAATAGACTATCTTGACACATTAAATGAGCGTGGTGTTCGATTTGCAGTTTCAAATGTATTATGGCATAGAAAAAGATATAACGGAACATTTAACGAATGGGCACAAAAGTATAACGTTGTGAAAATTAAAAGCAATTACATTAGTTTTAATGATAATACAGAGAAGGACACATATGAAGTCCTTGTGAAAAATTATTAGGGAGATTTATTATGGCAAGAGAACGTGATGCGGAGTATAAGCCTTTGTCATTTTCTACAACAATGAGGAATCCTTCAAGAATTGCAGATTTCTTGAAGTGCATTCTTCCGTACGAGGGACAAGTTTTAACAAATGAAATCATTATGAATGTTGCAACATCCCTTATAAAGAAAAAATTATATAGGCCGATGTATATTGGTCGTACACCGAGATTAAAAAGCATTTTGAATGAAGAAAGAGAATTTACCGACTTAGAAGTAAATGAAATAATACAAAACAGTCCTCAAAATCACAAAGAAGCTGGTTTTGATAAAGGCTGGCCTTCTCGCTTTGATACGTGGTATAAATTGCCTATGGAGTTCGGCTTTTTATATTATGAAATGAATGCACCAATAGAAATATCGATAACAGGGCATATGCTGATTGATGCTCATAATGAAAATCCTGTAAATGATGAAAAAATCAAAAATGTATTCTTGAATTCATTGATGAAGTATCAAACGAATAATCCCTTTAGAAAAAATGCTAACGACAATTCACCATTAGTATTATTGTTACAGGTTATTAAGTTATTAAAAGATGATCCGGATGAAAATGATGCTGGCATTTTTAGAAGTGAACTATCGCTTATAATTTGTTGGCCTAACCGTGATGCTCAAGCTCTTTATGAAAAGATTAAGAAACTTAGAAGACAATATAGTTTTACATACGGCGATGAAATTATTTATGACATCTGCCTTGAATTGCTTGGTGCTACAGAAGATCAAAAGAATAGATTTAAAATCAACCAAATAACTGGAGAGGCGGTTGATGAGTTTATTCGAAAAATGCGTATCACTGGCGTAGTTTCATTACGTGGTAATGGTAGATTTATTGATTTCAACTCATTTGAAATGGCAAAAATCGAATACATTTTAGAAAAATACGTTAATTACAGTAATTACCAATCTAAAAGAGAATTTTTTGATTACATGGGTTCAATTGATACAGAAATTGTATCCTTAACACAGATTGTAGATGATTCGATTGTTTTTGATGCAAGAATTAATACGTTGAATCAGTGGGCAACAGAGTATACAAAAGAAGATATTGCTAACGAACTTAATATTCTTTCGAGAAACGGTGAAAGTAGAAATGCTATTCTTAGGGTTATTGATAAACCTACAAGATTTGAATTTTTAACAAGTATTGCGTTAAAGCAGAATTTTGTAGATTTGGACGTTAGACCTAATTATCATATTGACGATGAAGGATTGCCAACATTTACTGCTTCTGGTGGGGTCGCCGATATTGAATGTTATGATACCGATTGTAATTCGCTGGTTGAGGTGACTCTTATGTGTGCAAGAAATCAAGCAACAAATGAAATGCCTGCGATTACTCGTCATCTGCAAGAGGCAATAGAAAAAGAGCCCAATATTACTCAGTTCTCAATATTGGTTGCTCCGTCAATTCACGCTGATACAAAATATATGGCGGGATATTCAAAATATCAATACGGCATTAACATATTAACTCTTACAATTGCAGAATTTATTGAACAAATTTGCGTTAATAGACGAATTGTAGAAATGTTACCAGTATAGAAAAAATATATACAGTATTGCGAAAGCCGATGACGCACCTCTCGTTTCTGCCGGTTATATTGTTCACCACGGAGCTTTTGGTGTGGGACAAGTTGTTGCGCTTGAAGTAAGTTTTTCCGAATGCCCTTCAAAAATATTTGAGGTGCCGTATCTGCGATCTTTGCCGGATGAGATAAGTTTTTTGCGGAGAGAAAAATGCTGTTGCATGATCGCTTTGGAGAAGGAACTGTATTTGAGTATATTATGGTATTCAAAAATCATATGATGCCACTTGCTTACCCAGCTTCGTTTTAAGTTGGAAATTTGTTGATAGAATAATTTTAGAAAGGGATGAATTAGCAATATGGGAATTTCGATTTCAAAAGTTAGAATTGAAAACTTTCGTTCAATCGAGAATCTCGAACTGTCATTATCAATGACAAATGTACTAATTGGTGCTAATAATTGCGGAAAATCGAATTTCCTCAAAGCTATAAATGTTGCGTTAGGACAAAATAAAATAGTTTCTTCGGAAGATATCTATGTTGGTAAAGACGAAGTTTTGGACAATACTAAATGTGCCACTATTGATATAATGCTTCGTCCCGTGGATACGACTAACAAGATCTTAAGCGCCTTTTCAGATTTTTGGATTGGTGTTTTCACAGAAGAATGGATTACAACAGGAGATCCGATCGGAGATTATGTAGGTATCCGAACTATTTTACAATATGATGCCTTAAAAAATGATTACATAGTTGTTCGCAAGCAGATAACTGACTGGGGCGACTCTATTTCTTCTGCTGGCGTTAGTCGTCGCAAAGCGTTTACTGGAGATATGAACACTTATATTTCCGCTTTCTATATGGATGCTCAAAGAGACGTAGTAGATGATATTAAAGACAGAAAATCATATTTTGGGCGAGCTACATCAAGAGTGGATTTATCTCAAGAAAAAATTTCTGAAATTGAGCGACAGTTAAATGATGTAAATTCTCAAATTGTTGAGAGTATACCAGCATTAAGTCAAACTGCAACAAGAATTGCTGCAATTGCTTCAACAGTAGGAGCAGCCAATGGTACTATAGAAATTGAACCGTTAGCACGTAAGATGACCGATCTACACAAAGGTATGGATGTTATTTTTAGAGATGGTGAGGCGGCAAGGTTATCTGTATCACAACACGGTATGGGAACAAGGAGCTGGATTTCCTTTCTCACATTGGGAGCATACGTTGATTGGGAAAAACAACGTTTAGTTGAAGACGATCCAGAATCAGAATCATATATTATGCTTACAATGGAAGAACCTGAAGCACATCTGCACCCACAGGCTCAGCAAAAACTCTATTCTCAATTATGTAAATTTTCTGGTCAAAAAATCATTAGCACACATTCTCCAAGCATTGTTGCACAAGCTGAATTATGTGATCTGATACATTTCGAGAAGATTAACGGAAAAACTCAAGCTCACTCTTTCAATGCGTCAAACTACACAGAAGAAGAGAAAAACAGAATTAAGCGTGAAGTTATTTCATCACACGGAGAATTATTGTTTGCAAAAGCAATCGTATTGTGTGAAGGTATAACAGAAGAACAAGCGTTACCAATATATTTTCAAGAAAAGTATGGTATTGATCCGACTTTTTGTGGCATTAACATAATTGGGATTGGCGGACAAAATTATAAGACATTTTTATCATTGATCAAAAATTTTCACATCCACTGGTATATTTTCAGCGATGGAGAAAGTTCGACAATCCGAACTGTAAAAAAAGCTGTTAGAGATGTTTTTGGAACGGAAATTGATCAATGTGATAATGTAATTATACTTGACAATCAAGAAGATTACGAAAAACATCTACTTAATAATGGTTATGAAAATGAAATAGTTGAGGCAATTTGTTTGATTGAAGGTGATACAGATTTTGTATCAGAATATGTTCGCACCAGGGATCATACTGTTGCTGGTAGAGAAAAAACCAGTTTACCCAAATGCACCGTATGTCAACAATTCATATATCAAGATGTTATTAGAGATTATTCTGGAACAGAGGGTTTGCGTAATGCGATATATGATTGTTGCACAGCAAAACAGGCTAAGGCTAAATATGCTATTGGAGTTGCTGAAAAGATTGTATCTGTTTCAGATGAAAGCCGTCGTATCCCACCCAAAATAAACTCTTTGCTGGATGCGATGAGCGCAATTATGAGTAATGAAGGAGAGTTCCACGATGCAACTATCACAGAAACAACTACAAATAGTCAATCATAAAGATGGAGCTCTTTTGGTTGAAGCCGGTCCCGGAAGTGGAAAAACCAGAGTTTTAATAGAGCGAATCAAATGCTTGTTGTCTTCGAGTAAACGAGGTAAAGTTTTGGCTCTGACTTTCAGTAATTTAGCTGCCGATGAAATGAAAGATCGATTATCCGAAGATCGTGCTTTTGAGGAGCAACTTGATAGGGTTACCGCAGGAACAATCCATTCTTTTTGTTTGGACTTGGTTCAATCCAGAGGAAATCTGATTGGATTGAATTCAGATATGGTTTTGTTTGAAAGTGAAGATGATAGAAAAACTGTTCTGAAAGATGTTTTTTTAGAAAATCAGAATTTGAAAGATTTTCTTGTACGACAGCAAGATAAAAATCAGATTATACAACGAATATTGCAGTTAATCACCGAACAGAAAAAAAGATTCGTTTTGCCCGAAAATTGCAGTGTTAAGGATCCATTTCCTCTTATATATTCGGAATATAATCAAAAACTTATCGATCAAAATGCAATGGATTTTGATGATATTTTGTTTTTTGCATATCGAATATTGACGGAAAATCCCAGTGTTGTCCGTGTATATAATTCACTTTATCGCTATATTTGTATTGACGAAGCGCAAGATCTTAATTTTGCTCAATACCAAGTAATTAAGGCGTTATGTGGAGATAGCTTCAACAATGTGATGATGGTAGGTGATGCTAATCAATCTATATATGGCTTTAATGGTTCTGATAGCGATTTTATGACAAAGTCCTTTGTTGATGATTTTTCCCCCGATATTTATAAGCTAAACGATAACTATCGTTCTGCAAAACGAATAGTAGAATTCGCTAATCGATTGGAGCATTATGATAGTGTTACGAATTATGTTTACGATGGGGAGTTATTAGCCAAAAAATTGGAAGATGAAAGTGCCGAAGCGAAATTTGTAGCAGATAAGATCGAAGAACTAATTCAAAATGGGCACCCAGATGTTGAAGGGCAACTTTCTGTAAATAGAATGGCTGTCATTGCTAGAAACAAATATGTTTTTTCTCATTTGGAAAAGGAATTGTCTGACCGTAATATTCCGTTTTCTTTCAAAAAAAATTCCACCGGTATTGATAATGAATCCGAATATATGAAGGTATTTGGTTTAGCAATCCGAATACTCATTAATAGAAAAGATTACATTCATCTTACGCAACTTAAGAAGGTGGTTGGATTCTCTGACAATATTGCCGATAATAAAAATGGAATAACCATTTTGAGAGAAGTGCTAGCAAAAACCGATTATGAAAGTATGATTCCTGCATTGGAAGCGTTAAGTAAAGAGGTGCTAAATTTTAGCACAGCATTGAATTGTCTGGATAATATCTTATCGTCGTTCGATGACGATGAGCGTTACCTTATTTCAATGGATATTCAGCAATGGCGTAACCATTGGAATAAGTATTGTATGCTTGTTCCTAGGGAAAATCGAACACTAACTTCTTTTAGGAATCAGATTTCTTTGGGCAAGACGAGAGAGGCCGAAGATAATAATGGCATTGCCCTTTTGACAGCGCATATGTCAAAAGGATTGCAATTCGATGTTGTTTTTATTATCGGATTGAGTGAAGGAACTTTTCCGGACTACAGGGCGATTAAAGCTGATGGTTCTCAACTTTCTCAAGAAATGAATAATATGTATGTTGCAGTCACAAGAGCGAAAAGATTATGCTATATGACATATCCTGAAAAAAAGCGTATGCCTTGGGGAGACATAAAGTATCAATCTCCTTCTAGGTATATCAAGGATATTGTCACATAGCAATCTATCTGAAACATGCAAATTATCTCAAGTTGGTCATAGGTGTTGTGGCAACACTTTGGCAACAAAAAATCGGATAGCGTATGCTTTACCGATAATACAAATAATGTAGATACTCTCTGTTAAATCCCATAAACAAATGCGTTTAAGATTGATTTATAGGGAGCGAGTGGGAGTAATAAACAAAAGCGTGATAACCCTTTATTCATGGGCTTTCACGCTTTTTTAGTAAACCTTGTTAAATAAGCACACTAACTCACTTCTATAAAATAAAACTTACCCCTTAGTCTGTATTTCCCCTGCTTTTTCTAGTGCAAATTTTGCTGCGACAGGGCCTATTACTGAATATATAAAGGTTGAGCATAGGATTACGACTCTTATTTGAGCTGCATAATCAGGCACAAGCGTGCTTGCTACAACAATTAATCCTAAAGCAACGCCTGCTTGAGGCATTAGAGTAGGGCCAAGGTATTTGCAGATTTTGTTCTCCTGCTTTGTAATTTTTCCTCCAAACCATGAGCCTGCAACTTTTCCTAAAACCCTCATTACTACATATATCAAGCCTATAACGCCTATTCCTGCTAAAGCAGAAACATCAAAGCCTGCACCCGATATTACAAAGAATATCATAAAAATAGGAGGGGTAAAGTATTCTGTCACCTGCATCACTCTATCTATATCGGGATAAATATTTACTAGCACTGCGCCCAAAGCCATGCAAGCTAATAATGGAGAACCATGCACAACATTAGCTAACCAATAAGTAAATGATACAAAACCTAAGGTTATACAAATTACATTTGCAGGCTTTTTAAACCACTTGAATAGAATACGCATCGCTATGCTAAGCACTATACCTATTGCAAAGGATATAATTATCTCATATATAGGTGAAAGAATTGATTTTAATAAATTAGCATTTTCTGGGTTGTCTATCATTTTTACAGCAGTAGATGCAAAGCCAAAGCCTATTAAAGCTACAACATCATCAATAGCCACTACACTCATTAGCATAGAAGTAAGCGGCCCCTTTGCTTTATATTGATTAATTACCATAATAGTTTGAGCAGGTGCTGTCGCCGATGCTATTGCACCTAATAAAATAGAAAGCTTTAAATCAAAGCCAAACAATATTAAAGTAAGCGTAACTAAAATTATCGCACCAAATGCTTCTGTAATCGCTATAATAACAGGTGCAATTCCTACCTTTTTAAAATAAGCCAAATCAAATTCACTGCCTATTGAAAAGGCTATAAATGCAAGTGCAATATCGGAAATAATCACAAACCCATCAACCATTTCTTGGGTAACTACATTTAAAAATGACGGGCCTAAGATCAATCCGGCTATCAAATACCCAGTAACATTTGGCATTTTTAAAAGCTTTGCAGCACGACCTAAAGCTATGGCAGCAAAAATCATCACTGCCGTATCAAAAAGAATTTGATTTTCCATTACATAATCCCCTTTGCAAAGTCAATGGGAACAGTAAAGACAACACCCGTATCCTTACTTGATAAATCGCCTACTATTTGCTCAATTGTTTCAACTGCTGTACTTACCTGATCCTCATGAATCGCAGTAAAAATTAAATTGCTTTTCTCTCTTTCGGGATTAAGAAATTTTCTTAATGAATTTAAAAAGAAAAATTCATCATCATCGTGCTTTGTGCTTAAAATTCTTGCCATACCCATACTGTCAATAACAGTCGCACCTTTAATTCCATTTCGTGCGAAGGCTGATAACAAATCGTCAAGTAATTCTGTCTTATTTAATACAAAAAATAAAAGTTTCATTTTCCTTCCTTCCTCTCAAAATAATTATAACACTCTGCTTTTTATTTTTCAAGGTAAAATCTCTGCAATAGCGTTAAAATACAAAAGATAATAAAATTTTGTATTAATATACAAAATAAAAAAGTCATGAATCAAATATTTTATTTACTTTTAAACGGAAAATAAAATTCCTCCACGCATAAGCTTGGAGGAAATGTAAATTCCTTAATTATTAAGCGATGATATCCTTATATTCTTCACTATGCCTATCAAACCAGCTAACAGCATATGAACAAGTGCATTTCAGCTTTCTGCCGTCCTGTCTTAAAAGCTTAGCAACCTCTTGCATAAGCTTACCAGCTACTCCCTGCCCACGCAGTGAATTATCTACAAAGGTATGATTAATCACAACGGTGTTTTCATCAAGCTGTGGAAAATCCACCTCAGCAATAATTTTTCCGTCATCATTTTTTGAATAAATTCTATTCTTCTCGATAATAAAGTTCATATTANGNTTACCNCTTAGCTAACATCAGTTTCAAAATCAATATTAGCTCTCTTATCTACTATATTTTCAAGAAATTTTACAACCTTCATATGCTCAGGATGAATGCGATACGCCTCAAGGTCTTCAACAGAATTAAATGTAGTGACTATACCCAGCTGATAATTAGTTCCATTACTGAAAATGCTTCTCCCCACCTCAATGCTAAGCAGCTGAGGAACCTTTCCATTNAAAGAAATAAGCATCTTNGCNGCATCATCAATCTTATCCTGTGCTTGCTCTTTAAAAGTCCATAATACAATGTGTTTGATCATAAAATACCTCCAAATCATAAAAATAGGGAAAGCCAATTTTACGGCTTTCCCACCGTAGCTTGTGTGTTTAGGAGGTCCACTCGTACGGCAACATAAAGAAAATTATGAAATGTGTAACTCGTATTCAACACCATTGAGTAGACATGATTATTTTATCATAATAATCATGCGTTGTCAATCATATCTACTAGCTGCTCAAGACTTTTTGCACCAAAGCTTGCTTCCCCGTCATTAATAATAACAGCAGGTACACTCATAATCTTGTGCTTTGTTCTAAAGTCATTAAACTTCATTGCATCTATCATTTCTGCTTTTATTTTAGGATTTTTTATAGCTATTAATTGACTAGCCATAACAACCTGAGGGCAGAATGTACATGATAATGACACAGCTACCTGTATCCTAATATCCTTATCAATACCCTTTATTCTCTCTATTATCTTTTCATCAACTGCTTGTCCGGGGCCTGCAGTATTATATAAAGAAATAATAAAGGAATTTATCTCATGCCCTCCCGGTATTCCATAATAAGAAACGCCGGTATAGGTATCATCATTATCATATATTGCAAAGACTGGATACCTGTCAGGGGAAATTTCAGACTCAGCCTGTGAATTATCACCCTTTTTATAAAATTCAAGGCTAACCTTATCACCTAAGGATACAAATTCCTCTAAAAATAGCTTTAGCTCACTGCTAAAATCACTTTCATCTAAAATAGCCTTTAATTTAACATTATTCTCAAACTTTTCAAGAACTGGCTTTATCTGCTCTTTTAAGTCATCATCTAATAAAGCACTATGCTCCGCACTCGTTTCATGCTCTTCTGTTTTTATGCCTAGCTGCTCTTTCTTTTGTTCTATATATCTTTCCGCATTTGTTGCTGCTATTGCACCGTCGGAAACAGCGGTAACAAGCTGCCTTAATGCCTTTGGCCTAATATCGCCAGCAGCATAAACACCCTCAACATTAGTCTGCATATTTTCATCAGTAGGAATATAGCCAAACTTATCAAGTGCAACTGCTTCCTTAAACACTTCGCTTATAGGGATATATCCCACAAAAATAAATATACCAAAGGATTCATCTGCATTTTCAGGCCTGTACTCCCATGTTTCTTGCGTTTTATTATTAATGAATTTTGCACTCCTCAAAGCACTATCACCGCTCGCAGACACTATCTCAGTATTAAACTTTACTTCAATCTTAGGATGTGCCTTTACCTTATCAGCAATAGTTTTAGAGCAAGTAAATTCAGGCTCTCTTGCTATAATTGTCACTTTTTTTGCAAATCTTGTNAGAAATAAGGACTCCTCAGCCGCTGCAAATCCAGCTCCTATAACAAATACGTCCATACCAGTGAAAAACTCACCGTCACAAGTTGCACAAAAGCCTACGCCCCTGCCTTGATACTCCTCTTCACCGGGGAAACCTAGCCTTCTTGGTGTAGCACCAGAAGCAATTATTACTGATAAAGCCTCAAAATCACCATTATTTGTTACTACCTTTTTTATATCACCCTTAAAATCAACAGAATCAACTGCCGCATTAATGAATTTAACTCCAAAATTTTCAGCCTGCTTTTTCATTGTATCGCTTAATGTAGGGCCGTCAGTGCTGATTATACCAGGATAATTTACAACCTCTGATGTAATTCTAATCTGCCCGCCAGGCTTTTCTTCTCTATCTATTATTAAAGTATTCAGCTTTGCTCTTCCTGCATATATTCCCGCAGTAAGACCAGCAGAGCCAGCACCTATTATTATTAAATCATATAAATTCTTTTTATCAGACATAATACCACCCTTTCAAAGGGAACACATTCCTTAATTTTAATAAAAAACATAATTTTCTATATATTTTAAGGGGGAATATTCCCCCTTAAAAA
>JGI24708J26588_10001356_pt1 | contig 19369 bp, 19 predicted proteins | sample BioPla1DNA2_FD_26588 | JGI IMG/M metagenome (IMG submission 26588) | reverse complement strand
TGCCTCTTCCGTAGAGGAGAGCATAACCGGGGCTGAGATAGATAAGTTAGCAGAGGAAGAATTCTCCCGGAACATTGATAAATACCGGGTTTTTGCCCGGGTTTCACCTGAACACAAGGTGAAGATTGTAAAAGCCTTTAAAGCCAGGGGGAATATTGTTTCCATGACCGGAGACGGGGTAAATGATGCCCCTTCCCTGAAATATGCTGATATCGGCGTAGCCATGGGCATTACCGGAACAGATGTGGCCAAAGGTGCCAGTGATATGATACTTACTGATGACAATTTCACCACAATAGTCCATGCCATAGAAGAGGGCAGGAATATCTACAACAATATCAAAAAAGCGGTGATTTTTTTACTCTCCTGTAATCTGGGTGAGGTCGTGGCCATTTTCCTTTCCATACTATTTTCCTGGCCGGTACCCTTATTGCCAACCCAGATCCTGTGGGTTAATCTCATTACCGATTCCTTACCGGCCATAGCATTGGGTGTGGATCCCGGTGATAAAGATGTGATGAAGAAGAGACCGAGAGATCCGGAAGAAAGCTTTTTCGCCGGCGGGGCGGGCTTAAGGGCCATTATTGGCGGATTTTTGATAGGTATACTGACCCTGGCTGTTTTCTACTATGGCATAAAGGATTATGGCTTCAGGAATATACCGGCGGATGTGTTAAGCCATGCCCGGACCATGTCCTTTGTGGTCCTGGCTCTTTCCCAGTTATTTTATTCCTTATCGATGCGGAATTTTAATAAGTCTATCATCAAAATAGGGCTTTTTACAAATAAATATCTGCTTGCTGCCATTGTACTTGGTATAGTCCTGCAGGCCGGGCTAATCTCTATTCCATTCCTGGCCAGGGCCTTTAGCTTATATAGTTTAAGCCTGCAGGATTGGGGCCTGCTCATCGTACTTGCTTTAATCCCTATGTTAGTAAATGAATTGATTAAGAAGATTATAAAAGAAAAAACAAATGTATCAACACATTAAAAAGGGAGGCTTATAGGATGGAACTGATTTTTGCAAATTTATTTAATCTGGAGCTGCAACACGTGGTGATGTGGCTTATTGGGGGTATCCTCATTTATCTGGCCATAAAAAAGGACATGGAGCCCACCCTGCTCCTGCCTATTGGTTTTGGTGCCATACTGGTCAATTTACCCTTTTCCGGTGCTGTAACACAGGTTATCGACGGGGTAACTGAGGTAGGGGTTCTGGATGTCCTTTTTAATGCAGGTATTGCCAACGAATTATTCCCCCTATTGCTATTTATCGGTATAGGTGCCATGATCGATTTTACCCCCTTATTGACCAACCCGAAAATGCTATTTTTCGGTGCTGCAGCCCAGTTTGGTATTTTCTTTACCTTTAGCCTGGCGGCTTTACTGGGTTTTGATATCAAGGATGCAGCTTCAATAGGTATTATCGGTGCTGCTGACGGACCGACCTCTATATTTGTGGCCAACTACTTTAATTCCAAATACCTTGGTGCAATCATAGTTGCTGCTTACTCATATATGGCACTTGTTCCCATCATTCAGCCCTTTGTAATCAGACGGATTACTACCAGGGAAGAGCGCCTGATCCGGATGGAAAATGTAAAGAATACAGTACCCCGTATTGTTAAGATCTTATTCCCTATTTTCATAACTATAATAGCTGGCATAATGGCACCCCGTTCTGTAGCCCTTATCGGCTTCCTGATGTTTGGTAACCTGATCCGGGAATGTGGTGTCCTGAATATTTTATCTGAAACAGCCCAGAAAGAGCTGCCCAACCTGATCACCATCCTGCTTGGCATTACCGTTGCCACGAAGATGCAGGCAGAGTATTTCCTGACCAGGGAAACCTTTATGATTTTAGGCCTGGGTCTTGTAGCCTTTGTCTTTGATACTGTCGGTGGTGTCCTGCTGGGCAAATTTATCAATCTATTTGCCAAAAATAAGGTTAACCCGATGGTCGGTGCCTGTGGAATCTCTGCTTTTCCCATGTCAGCCAGGGTAATCCATAAGATGGGTCTTGAAGAGGATCCCCATAATTTCCTCTTGATGCATGCTGTAGGAGCAAATGTGGCTGGACAGATTGCTTCAGTTATTGCTGGCGGCTTAATTATGAATCTTGTAGCTTAAGGAGGGGTATTATGAATATAGATGGTTTTTTGCAAACACTATCCATTGCTTTAAGGGGTTTAGGCGGTATATTTATAGTTATGGGTATCATATACCTGAGTATAAAACTGGTTAATATATTCTTTGCTGATAATGGGAATAATAATAAATAAATATTCCAGGGGTTTTGCCCCTGGATTTCTTAAATATTAGTATTCAATAGGCAGGTACAGCCGGTGGAGACTCTGGCAGGTATATAGCTTGACATTTGTAAAGAAGGTAATATAAAATATATACCGGTGATTTCAATCCGGCAGCTTTATTACTAAAGTATTAAATACTAAATACTAAAAATCTATATAAAAATACACACTGTTCAATACAAAATATCAAAAACAAAGTATAGAGGAAAGGGATGATTGCAGGATGCCTACATATCTCTATGAATGTGAAAAATGCGGACGTTTTGAAGAGTTTCAGAGGATGAGTGATGAACCCTTAAGTGAATGTCCGGAATGTAAGAGCCCTGTGAAGAGGATAATCGGTGCTCCGGGTATTATTTTTAAGGGTTCAGGTTTTTATATTACAGATAGCAGATCTGACAAAGGGTCAGAGGGCAAATCCGGCAGCGAAAAGGCCTCATAAAGATGATCCTGGTCAGTGCCTGTCTTCTGGGGGAAAATGTCCGTTATGATGGCGGTAATTCCCATAATGAAGAACTACTGGAAGTCCTTAAAGGCAGGGAAATAGTGCCTATCTGTCCTGAGGTAGCCGGTGATCTGCCCGTACCCCGCCCGCCCTCTGAGATAGTGGGAGGGGATGGAAAGGATGTCCTGGCTGGCCGAGCCGGTGTTATGTCAGTGGAAGGAGAAGACCTTACTGCTGCNTTTATCAAAGGGGCCCGTAAGGTCCTGGAGGGACTGGACCGGCAGGAGGTTGAATTTGCCATCCTCAAGGCCAAAAGCCCATCCTGTGGAGTAGACCGGATTTACGATGGCCAGTTTAAGGGACAGTTGCGGCAGGGGCCAGGGGTTACCGCTGCCTATTTTATGAATATGGGGATTGAGGTCTATACAGAGGAAGAACTGGATAAAATAAAAATAAATTAGCAGGCTTACAAATATAGGGATAATAATCCTAAAGATAATAAATACCTGGATAATAAAAAAGGAATAAAGAGGGAACTTCTATTAATAGAGGTTCCTTTTTTATACTCACATCTGGTTTTTTTATCCAGATAATTTTTCTGAAAGATAGAATAAAAACTACTGTTCCTGAGGCAAGATATTAGTAAAATCAGGCCTTTAAGGATCGAGGTAAGAGAAAATAAGGAAGATAAAAAAAGAAAACAGAAAAGCAAAAGGAAAGGAGAAAAGATAAGTGAAGAGACGTTCCCCATACTACATATTAAGCGGAATTGTACTATTATTGCTTATCCTGGCCCTGGCAGTAAGGGAACCGGTGGAAACAACAGCTGCCCAGCCCACCCTTTACTGGGGGAGCAGGGGGAGAAGTGTAAGCCTGTTACAGAGGAAACTGGCCAGCTGGGGTTATTATGATGGCAGGGTAGATGGTATATACGGTTCAGATACATACAGGGCAGTGGTAGAGTTTCAGAGGAAAAATCGTTTGAGGGTGGATGGCATAGTAGGCAGGGAGACCTGGGCAGCCCTTGGTTATCAATGGGCTGGCAGCAGGCAAAATGTGGTCAGGGCAGCTACTACCGCCGGCAGTACCAGAAGTAATGATGTGGAAATGCTGGCCAGGCTGGTCCATGCTGAAGCCCGGGCAGAGCCCTATGAAGGGCAGGTCGCTGTAGCGGCAGTTGTATTAAACAGGGTCAATAGCCCATCCTTTCCCAATAGTATCAGCGGAGTAATCTACCAGCCCCTGGCTTTTGAGTCAGTAGCCAATGGGCAATTTAACCTGCCTCCGACGGAAGAAAATTACAGGGCAGCCAGATCAGCTATAAATGGTTGGGATCCGACCCATGGTGCCTTATATTTCTGGAATCCTTCCAAACCGGTAAGCCGCTGGATCTGGTCGAGGAGGATAGTAAGAAGGATTGGCAACCATGTCTTCGGAATATGATTTGGATTTCCCGTAATATGATATAGATGGCTCTGCATTATTAAGTGATGTCTCTGGAAATATAAAGGAGGTTTTGAAAATAAACAGGTCCTGGATTATCCCTTTAGTATTGGCACTGGTCCTTGTCGGTATAACTGCATATTGGGGTTATGATCAATACCGTGAGAAAGAACAATTACAGATTTACATGGGCAATACCTTTCAGCGCTCCTTCTATGAATTGGTAGAAAGGATAGAGGAGATGCAGGTCCTGATCGGGAAAAGCCTGGTCTCTACTTCTCCCAGGCAAAATATTTTACTTTTGACTGATGTCTGGAGTCATGCCAATACAGCACAGGCGGAGTTAAATAGATTGCCTCTGGCAGCCCAGACGGTTTATGATGTGTCTAAATTTTTGAGCCAGACCGGTGACTTTGCCCACACAATGGCTAAACAGAATGCTGATGGCAAGGTGTTAACAGCTGAAGAACGCCAGACCCTGAGTGAATTGAGGCAGCATGCTATCCGTATTACAGAACTACTCCATGAAGTGGAGAATGAGGTTCTGGCCGGCAGGGTTAACTGGGTAGAAATGGTCAAGAGTACCCGCCGGGCCCTGAGGGAAGAACAGGAAAGGGATAAGCCGGATATAAATCTGGATGACCTCAGTGATGATCTGAGCAAGGTCCCTACCCTCATCTATGACGGCCCCTTCTCAGATCATATCAATGAACGGAAGCCCGAGGGTTTAAGGGGAGAAGAGGTTTCCAGGGAGACTGCCCGGGAGAAGGTACGGGATTTTCTCGATGGAGTGGATGGAGCTAATATATCTGTTTCAGAGGGAACAACAGTTAATGGCCGGATACCGGGCTACAACTTTCAGGTAGAGACAGGTAATGGCGTCTATTCAGTTGATATCTCGAAAAAAGGCGGTTTCCTGGTCACTCTTATAAACAACAGGAAGGTCCAAAGTGGAAGAATCTCCAGGGATCAGGCGGTAAAAAAGGCCCAGGAGTACCTGGAAAGAATTGATTATACTGATATGGAGCCTACCTTTTCTGAAATCAAGGACAATATAGCCTATATCTCCTTTGCCTACCAAAAGGATGATATTATCTTTTACCCGGATATAATCAATGTCCAGATTGCCATGGATAATGGCCAGGTCCTGGCTGTAGAGGCCCAGAATTATCTGATGTCCCACAAGGAGAGGGAGATAAAAGAGGCTGAAATTACCGAAGAAGAGGCCCGGGAACTGGCTTCAGCTACCCTGGATGAGATAGAGAATGTGAGGCTGGCAGTTATCCCGACCTCCAGCCTGCGGGAAGTCTTTACCTATGAGGTGCGGGGCAAGGCAGGGGACGAACTCTATATAATCTATATAAATGCTGAGACCGGTAATGAAGAACAGATCTTAAAGGTAATATTAAGTGAGACGGGAACCTTGGCTCTCTAAAATCCTATTTCTAATATTAATATAGTCCCAGAAATAAAGCAGTGGCAGCCTTTCTAAAAAAGCTAAATTATGATATAATTTTAGCAAACAGTTTAAGTAGGGGATTATATGAACCGGGTTTCTGTTATCACCTGTAAAGACTATGATGAAGTTTTATTAAGGAAAAAAATTAATAAATTATTTGATTTACTGGGAGGCCTCGATTCCTATATAAAGCCCGGGCAGAGGGTATTGCTGAAGGTAAATCTCCTGATGGAAAAGCCCCCGGAAGCCATGGTGACCACTCATCCTGCTGTTGTCAAGGTGATTGCGGAGATGGTCAGGGAAGCCGGGGCTCATCCCATTATTGGCGACAGCCCTGGCGGTCCCTTTACCAGGGTACTACTGGAAAGGGCCTATAGAAAATCCGGGTTGGCCCGGGTGGCAGAAGAAACCGGGGCAGAGTTAAATTTTAACCTGGAACAGGTCACTGTTCCCTTTGATGGAGTCATCAATAAATCCTTTGTGCTGGGTAAGTACATAAAAGAAGCAGATCTGATTATCAATATTGCCAAGCTAAAGACCCATGGTTTAACCATGATGACAGGGGCGGTAAAGAATCTCTTCGGGTCCATCCCCGGCCTCCTGAAGGCTGAGTATCACCTGAGGATGCCTGATCTGACTGACTTCTCCAATATGCTGGTTGACCTTTCCCTTTGCGTAAATCCGGTCCTCAACGTCATAGACGGGGTCTGGGGAATGGAGGGAGAAGGCCCTTCTGCCGGTATAAGGAGGAATTTTGGCTATCTGCTGGCTAGTCCTTCGCCCCATGCTCTGGATGTGGCTGCAGCCCATATCCTTGGTATTATGCCTGAACACAGGGCACCAATTATCAATGCTGCCCGTGAACGTGGTCTTCCATCCAGCCTGGAGGAAATCACCCTCCTTGGAGAACCTTTAATACCGGCGGAGAAGACAAAGATACCTCCTCCTGTAAGATTCTCAAACCTGCTGGACAGAAGATTACCCGGGCCTATAGCCAGAACACTGAGCTATCTCTTGAGACCACGGCCGGTTTTTATTTCCGAACTCTGTGTCGGTTGCGGGGATTGTTACCGCAGCTGTCCGCCACAGGTTGTTAACATGAGGAATAAAAAGGCAGAGGTCTCTCTGGATGGCTGTATTCGTTGTTTTTGCTGTCAGGAATTATGTCAGTATCAGGCGGTAAAAATAAAAAGACCCCTTTTAGGCAGAGTATTGACCAGATAATGAATGCCAGGTACTGGTATAGGGCCGGCAAGAGTTCAAAAATGAGGTGAGATTAATGAAGATTGGGGTTATTTCTGATACCCACATTCCTTACCGGGGAAGGAAGATTCCTGATATTGTCCTGGACTCCTTCAAGGATGTAGATCTAATCATCCATGCTGGAGACCTGGTCCAGGAGGAGGTACTGGCTACACTGGAGGAGATTGCACCGGTAAAGGCTGTTTCAGGAAATGTGGATTCCCCTGAACTTAAGTTAAAACTACCGGAGAGGCTGGAATTGGAGCTGGCCGGTTATAAAGTATGTGTTATCCACGGACATAATGTCAGGGGCCATTTGCTGAATACACTGCCTTATGTTTTTCCTGATGCTGATATAATTATCTTTGGCCATACCCATAAACAATGTAATGAGCTAATCAATGGCCAGTTGTTATTTAATCCAGGCTCTCCTACTGATAGAAGGATGGAGAAGAATTATTCCTTTGGTATTATAGAATTGGCAGATGAAATCCATGCCGAGATAATTCAATTCTAAAACAGTCAATAATTGAGTTTCAGAATACGGAGGGATAATGAATGAAGGTATATGATCTGGCTCACAACCTGGCCAGGGAAATAAAGAAAGCAGATGAATACAGGTCATATCTGGAAGTCAGGGATAAGATTAAGGATAATCCGGCAACAATGGAGATTTTAAGGGATTTCCAGAAAGAGCAGTTTATAATACAGAGCAAGGCCCTGACCGGAGAAAAGATTACTGAAGAAGAGAAGGAGAAGTTTGTAAGATTAATGGAGATTGTCAATTTAAATAAGGATATAAAAAAATATCTGGAAGCAGAGTACCGTATATCTGCTATGTTGAATGATATACAGGAAATCCTGTTTGGGGATTTACAGCTCGGCTTTGGAAAAGAAGAAAAGCACCCGGAATAGGGTGCTTATTTAGCAATTATAGGTTTACTGCATTATACAGGTATTACTTCTTTAACTCCTGGAACATATTGTTTCAGGGTTCTTTCAATACCATTTTTTAAGGTAAGTGTTGACATGGGACAACCGACACAGGCACCAACCAATCTAACCTTTACTATACCATCATCGGTAACTTCAACCAGTTCAACGTCACCGCCGTCAGCCTGCAGAGCTGGTCTCACTTTATCCAGTATTTCAACTACCTGTTCTTTCACAACTACACCTCCTGTTAAAGCATTTACTTTCCTAATTATAACACTATTGAAAGTAAAAATAAAGCAAATAAATAAAAATAATTATTATTCTTCATTACTATCCTTCTGCTCGTCCTTTACCTTAAGGTATAAGTCTAATTTATCGCTGATGACCAGATAGGATAGGGATAAACGGTAACTGCGTTTTTCTACCATTATAATGGCTTCATTGATGATATTATGCAATAATAGAGGATCTACTTCACTTATCTCCTTGCCTACTAATCCATTTAACAGGCTGCGTATTTTTTTTACAATTTCCTGCTGGGTATGTTTATTTAAATTTGTATCCAGGTAGGGATTGATGGACTTGATAATCAATCTATCCTTAAACTTTAAATCCAGTTGTTCCAGCTGTTTTTCCAGTTCTGCCAGGTCTGTTTTTAATTCTTTATTTTCAAGGATTAATTTGTCCAGATCCCTGCCGCTATATGCAGAAATAAATGTTGCACCTAACAGAAAGCCCAGCAGGAAAACAGCCAGGATGAAGAATAATTCTTTTTTTGTGAAGACCAGAAAGGGATTTCCCTGTAGTTTTGCTGCTTGTTTAGATAAAGGTTTTGCCGGCGGCTTTAACAAGATTATTTACCTCCACAGAAGATTACAATGAGCCAGTAACCCAGCTGGGCACCAAAGAAGGCACTGAGTAGGACCAGGATCTGCTGGATGATAATCATCAGGTTCCCCTGAAAGAATACCCCTTCCAACAGGCGCAGATTGGCAAAGGTGCCGCCAATGGCACTGAGGATACCATATAATTTAAGGTTATCAGCGATATCCAGCATTATCTTCAGGGGAGACTGGTGGATCAGGATTCCGCCAATACTCCCGATAAATGATCCCCCCAGTACAACACCAAGGGCAATAAAGAAAACAGGAATTATCCTGGCCAGCATTTTCTTCACCTCAATATATTTATAATAGGCAGGGGAATTAATTATACTTAAAAGGCCCATTTCTACTCTATAAATTAGAATTAATAGACTAAAAACAATTACAAGAGCTTCAGGAACAGGGTTAAATAGGTTTTTAGTAAATTTTTTAATAGATTTAAATTTGGTTATCCCTTAGAAGAAGGAAGCAGGATTCAGGGAGAGAAATATTATTTATGAAATAATAACAGGGTGGATGTTTATTATGGAAATAAAGGGTTTTGTTCATCTACATAATCATACAGAATACAGCCTTCTGGACGGGGCTGCCCGTATAGAGGCTCTGGTCAGGAAGGCCAAAGAATATGATATGCCGGCAGTGGCCATAACTGACCATGGGGTCCTCTATGGTATGGTGGAATTTTATAAAAAGGCGGTTGCTGAAGGAATCAAGCCCATCATCGGCTGTGAAGTGTATCTGACTCCGGGTTCCATGAAGGATAGAGATACCCGGGACAGGTATCATCTGATTCTGCTGGCAGAAAATAATGAGGGTTACCATAATCTGATCAAACTGGTCACCAAAAGCTGGCTGGAAGGCTTTTATTACAAGCCGAGGGTAGATAAGGATGCCCTTGCTGAACACAGTAAGGGGTTGATTGCCCTTTCTGCCTGTATCCAGGGGGAGATACCTGCCTATATACTGGGGGGTAACTACCAGGGGGCAGTGAAGGCAGCTGAGGAGTACCGGCAGATATTTGGCAGGGATAACTTCTTCCTGGAGCTGCAGGACCATAACCTCAGGGAAGAGAAGATGGTTAACAGCCAGCTGATCAGGCTGGCCAATGAACTGGATATTCCGCTGGTACTGACAAATGATGTCCATTATCTGGAACAGGGCGATGAGAGACTCCATGATGTCCTGCTGGCCTTGCAGACCGGAAAGACTATCAATGATGAGGAACGGATGAAATTCCCCAATGATAGTTTTTATTTCAAATCTATAGAGGAGATGAAGNCCCTCTTCCCCTCCATTCCTGAAGCCTATAATAATACTTTAGAGATAGCGGAAAGGACTGAGTTAAAGCTGGATTTCANCCAGATCTTTCTACCGGCCTTTCCTGGAAGCAATGAGGAGAAGCCCAACAGCCAGCTTCTCAGGGAGAAATGCCTGGAGGGCCTGGAACAGAAGGGCCTGGCCGATGATGCAGAGGCCAGGGAGAGGTTGGAATATGAATTAAAGATGATTGAAGAGATGGGTTATGTGGATTATTTCCTCATAGTCTGGGATTTCGTTAATTATGCTGAAAAAAATGGTATCAGGGTGGGCCCGGGCCGGGGTTCTGCTGCCGGCAGCCTGGTTTCCTTTCTGTTGGGTATCACCAAGATCAATCCTCTGGAATACGGTCTGCTCTTTGAAAGATTCCTGAACCCGGAACGGGTGAGCATGCCTGATATTGATATAGATTTTGATGAAAACAGGGACCAGATTATTGAATATGTAAGGAAGAGATATGGGAAGGAGCGGGTGGCCCAGATAGGGACCTTTGGTACCATGGCTGCCCGGGCTGCCATAAGGGACATCGGCAGGGCTTTGGACATTCCCCTGCGTAAGGTAGACCGGATAGCTAAACTGGTCCCCGGCCAGCCGGGAATGACCCTGGACAAGGCCCTGGAGACCAATGAAAGATTGAGACAGTTTTACGAGGAGGATGGGGAGGTAAGGGAACTACTGGATCTGGCCGGTGCTGCTGAAGGCCTGCCCCGCCATATCTCTACCCATGCTGCCGGTGTGGTAATCGGTGCAGATGATCTCAGTAATATAGTGCCATTACAGCTGCAGGATGAGAGTGTGATTACCCAGCTGGCCATGGATGATCTGGAAAGCCTGGGTCTCCTGAAGATGGATTTCCTGGGCTTGCGTAATCTGACCATTATCAATAAAACCCTGGCCCTGGTTAAAGAACGGCATAATATAGAGGTAGATATAGATAATGTACCCCTGGATGACCCGGAGGTATACAGGCTGCTCCAGTCTGGCAGGACCCTGGGGGTCTTCCAGATGGAGTCATACCTGTTTCAGGAACTGAACCAGAGGCTTAAACCGGACCGGTTTACAGATATTGTCGCTATACTGGCCCTGGGCCGGCCGGGACCTCTGGGTAGCGGGTTGGTGGATCAATTTATGGACAGCAGGCATGGTCTCAAGGAACCTGAATACCTGCACCCATCCCTGGAGCCTATCCTGAAGGAAACCTTTGGCCTGATTTTATACCAGGAGCAGGTGATGGAGATTGCCAGTAAGATTGGCGGTTTTACCCTGGGAGAAGCGGATCTTCTGCGGCGGGGAATGGGTAAGAAGGATAAGGAGCAGATTGCCAGTGAACGGGAGCGTTTTGTCAGGGGTGCTGCCGAAAGAGGTATTGAAGAGAAGATTGCCCACCAGATCTTTGACCAGATGGAGTATTTTGCCGGTTATGGATTCAATAAATCCCACAGTGCTGCCTATGCCCTGCTGGCCTATCAGACTGCCTATCTGAAAGTGAAATATCCGGCTGAGTTCATGGCTGCTCTTCTCTCTTCGGTCATGGGCAACCAGAATAAGGTAGGCCAGTATGTCCGGGAGTGTAAAGAACTGGGCATAGAGGTCCTGCCGCCGGATATAAATAAAAGTTCCTATGGTTTTGTCCCTGAGGGGGATAAAAAAATCATCTTTGGGCTGGCCGCCATCAAAAATGTAGGCAGGGCAGCCATAGAGGCTATTCTGGAGGGACGTAAGGACGGTCCCTATGTTTCCCTGGATGATTTCTTAAAGAGGGTAGATCTGCGGTGGGTCAATATCCAGGTTACTGAATCCCTGATCAAGGCCGGGGCATTTTCCTCTTTTCAGGAGAACCGGGCACAGATGCTGGTGAAATTTGAAGAATTATATAAAAACGCCAGCACCTTCCGCCAGCAGCATGCCAGCGGCCAGACCTCCTTCTTTGACCTGGTGGAGGATGAGGAGAGCTTTTTTGCTGAAACGGTAAAATATCCTGAAATCGGGGAGATATCCATTGAGGAGATCCTGGTCCAGGAGAGGGAATATCTGGGGATCTATCTGACAGGCCATCCCCTGGACAACAGCAGGGAGAAAATCAGACGTTTCAGCAACTGTGATTCCCTTGCCCTGCAGGAGGAGTCGCAAAAGAGAGAACTGGTCTTTGCCGGCATGGTTATTGAAAGGAAGAACCACCTGACCAGAAAGAATACCATGATGGCCTTCCTGACTCTGGAAGACTGGTCCGGAAAAATAGAAATAGTGGTTTTTCCGGAGGTTTATAGTAAATATGAGGAAAACCTCGCTCCTGGCAGCAGGGTGATGGTTACAGCCTACCAGGATGAGGACAGCATTATCGCCAATTCAATCCTGGCCCTGAGCACCCCTTTTCTGGAGATCAGGCTCAATGAGGGGAATACCAGGGGTAGGGTCCTTAATGGGATAATAAAAGTGATAAAAAGATACCCGGGAAACAGTCCCCTCTTCCTGCAAATCAGCGAAGGAAAGAGCAGGAAACTGGTACTGAGCGGGAGCAGTTACTGGGTTGATTATAGTGAAGTATTGGTTAAGGAGCTGGAGGAGATAGTAGGAAAAGGTAATTGCAGTTTTTATAAATAATTGTTATACTGAATTAGTAGAATATATATCTTTAATTTTAAATTTTTCCAGAAAATATTTCCGGCCTGCTTTCTGTATAGCCTGAACCGGGTTTTAAGCTGATAATTTCAAGGCTCAACGGAAATCCTATATACTGGAGCTTTGCTTGACATTAAATTGAAAAAAGTGTATTATAAAACAAACAGAGGAGGATGTACATATGGAGATTCAGGCTGATTTTATTATTATAAAAGCGCTGGAAGATGGAGTAACCATAATCGGACTGACCCGTGGAAGAGAAACCAAATTCAGCCATACAGAAAAACTTGATGAGGGAGAAGTATACGTGGCCCAATTCACTGAACATACATCAGCCATCAAGGTAAGAGGAAAGGCGGAGATCCTTTCTAGACATGGTTCTGTTCTTTCAGGAGAAAGTAGTTAAACCAGACTAGTTAAGGGGCTGATTTTTCTTTTGAAAAAAATACCATATTTAACATTGGCAATCGAGAATATTATCCTGAGAAAGATTATACAATAGAATGAAAATATGGGGGAGTCAGCTATGTGGCAGGTAGTTTTTATTGCTTCAAAAGAAGAGGCCCTGGCAATCCAAGACCGCTTGCTTAAGGAAGGATTTCTGGTAAAACTTGAACCCATGGATGAAAACAGTTATCAGATTAAGGTCCCTGAGTCGGAAGCAGAGGAAGTCTATGATCTCATCCATGAGTGGTTGTAGGAAATCTAAAATTTTGAGGTGAACTATATGTTTAAAGACCTTTTCGGCAAACCAAAATATGTTACAGTCAGAACCCGTACTAAACAGGAAAAAGAAGATATTTCCCCTGACAGCCGTCTCTGGACAAAGTGTAATAGCTGTAATCAGATTATCTTTAATAAAAAGCTTGTAGAAAATCTGCTGGTCTGCCCGGAGTGTAATTATCATTTCCGGATATCGGCAAAGGATAGATTGGCAATAACCATCGATGAAGATAGTTTTCAGGAATTCGGCCAGGAAATTTTCAGTACAGACCCCCTGGAATTTCCTGATTATAAAGAAAAACTGGCCACAGCCAGAGCCAGGACCGGCCTGGATGAAGCCATAATAATTGGAGAAGCTGCCATCAATGGATACCAGGTAGTAATTGGTGTCATGGATTTTAATTTTATGGGTGGCAGCATGGGTTCTGTTGTAGGAGAAAAGGTCACCCTGGCCATAGAGAGGTCCATTGAGACCAGGAAGCCCCTTATTTTAATTACCACTGCCGGTGGAGCCAGGATGCAGGAAGGCATGATTGCCTTGATGCAGATGGCTAAAACCAGTGCTGCAGTCAAAAGACTGGATGATGCCGGTATTTTATATATTTCTATCATGACGGATCCGACTTCTGGCGGTGTGACGGCAAGCTTTGCCTCCCTGGCGGATATTATTATTGCCGAGAAGGGAGCCCTGATAGCCTTTGCCGGCCCCAGGGTAATCCAGCAAACCATAAATACCAGCCTGCCTGAAGGGTTCCAGAGGGCAGAATTCCTGTTGGAACACGGCATGGTAGACATGGTCCTTTCCCGTCATGAGATAAAGGATACCTTAACAAGAATCCTTAAAATCCACCAGGTCGGGGTGAGTAATTATGACTAATAATATTCTGGATTTTGAAAAACCTTTACTGGAATTATCGGCCAAGATAAAAGAATTACAGTCCTTTATGGATGAAAAGGGCCTTGATCTCAGTGAGGAATTAATGAAATTGAAGGAACGGGCTGCTAAACTGCAAAGAGAGATTTATGCCAGCCTGAATACAATGCAGATTATCCAGATTGCCCGGCATCCCAATAGGCCGACGGCAAGGGACTATATAAATTATATATTCGACGAATTCATTGAACTGCACGGTGATAGGAAATTCAGTGATGATAAAGCCCTGATTGGTGGAATTGGTTTAATAGATAATCAACCCTTTACCTTTCTAGGGCACCAGAAGGGGAAGACTACCAAGGAAAATCTTTCCCGTAATTTCGGCATGGCCCATCCGGAAGGTTATCGTAAGGCCTTGAGGTTAATGAAAGATGCTGAAAAATTTAAGCGGCCTATCCTTTCTCTCATCAATACACCCGGAGCCTATCCTGGAATCGGAGCAGAGGAACGGGGCCAGGCAGAGGCCATTGCTAAAAACCTGATGGAGATGTCTGCCCTTAAGGTTCCCGTAATCGTTGTGGTGACAGGTGAAGGGGGCAGTGGGGGAGCCCTGGGTATTGGCCTGGGAGACCGGATTATGATGTTGGAATACAGCTATTATTCAGTATCTACTCCGGAGGCCTGTGCTGCCATCCTGTGGAAGGATGTAGAAAAGGCTGCTGAGGCAGCAGAAGCCCTGAAAATAACTGCTAAAGCTTTAAAGGGATTGGGGATAATTGACAGGATTATTAAGGAACCGGTGGGTGGTGCTCATCAGAATCCGGAAGAGGCTACCATGCTCTTAAAGAAGGCTGTTCTGGAAGAGTATGCCTCTCTCAGCAAATTATCTCCTGATGAACTGATTAATCAGAGGTATATGAAATATAGAAACCTGGGTGTATATAATAATGATTGGAACGATGTTCTGGAAGGAGAAATACTTAAGGAGGAAGTAGAATGAAGAAAATTGCTGTATTAACCAGTGGCGGAGATGCCCCGGGAATGAATGCAGCCATTAGAGCAGCTGTAAGGACTGCTATATATAATGGTCTGGAAGTTGTGGGAGTTAGACGCGGTTTTGCCGGTCTCATTGAGGGTGATTTCTTCCTCATGGAAACCGGCTCCGTTAGTGATATAATGCAAAAAGGGGGTACCTTTTTACTTTCAGCCCGTTGTGATGAATTCCTGGAGCCAGAAGGCCGGAAAAAGGCTGCTGACCAGTTAAAAAAACATAGTATCGAGGGTTTGATAGTCATCGGTGGTGATGGTTCTCTAAGGGGAGCAGAAAGCCTTTACCGGGAACAGGGTATAGCCTATATTTCAGTACCAGGTACCATTGATAATGACCTGCCCGGTACCGATTATACCATAGGATTTGATACAGCCATGAATACCATCATTGAGGCAATTAACAAGGTCAGGGATACAGCTACCTCCCATGAGAGGACCTTTATTATTGAAACAATGGGCAGGACAAGCGGCTATCTTACTATGATGGCTGGCCTGGCCAGTGGTGCTGATGCGGTTTTAATCCCTGAAAACAAGGCAGATATAGAAGAAGTCTGTCAAATTTTAATTGAGAGACAAAAACACGGCAGACTGCATAATATAGTGCTTGTAGCGGAAGGTTATAAAGGGAACTTCCGTACCAACCGGGATTTGACCGAGAGTACTGCCTTCCTCATCGGAAAGGAAATTGCCCGTAAAACAGGCCAGGATACCCGGGTGATTATTCTGGGTCATTTACAAAGGGGAGGTTCTCCAACGGCCATGGACCGGATATTGGCTAGCAAATTGGGGGCCAAGGCTGTGGAATTATTACTGGATGGAAAGAGTTCCAGGATGGTAGGTATAGTTGGAAATAAGATTCAGGATAGTAGTGTTGAGGATATTCTAAACGGCAAGAAGGAAATAGATCTTGACCTCTATAAGTTAAATGAAGTCCTGTCTATTTAATTCTGGGTTGTTTGTTATAAAGAGACTTTTTTGGAGGTTAACAGGATGAGGAAAACCAAGATAGTTGCTACAATTGGACCAGCAAGTGATAACAAAGAAACGGTTACCAGACTGGTAGAGGCCGGCCTTGATGTGGCCCGTTTAAACCTCTCCCATGGTGACTATGAGGAACACAGCAGAAAGATTGAAATAATACGTGAAGTAGAAGACGATACAGGCAAGACTATCGGTATCATGCTGGATACCAGAGGCCCGGAGGTACGCACAGGCCCCCTGGAAGAAGACAAAGAGATCTTTCTCTATACAGGTGATGAGATAGTTTTAACAATTGACGATGTAACAGGGACTAAAGAGTGCATTTCTGTGTCCTATAAAGAGCTGACCAAGGATGTAAAAGAAGGTTCCAAAATCCTCATTGATGATGGATTGCTCGAATTACAGGTCCTGGCTGTTAAAGGTAATGATATCCGCTGTAAAGTATTAAACGGAGGATTACTGGGTTCCTATAAGGGAGTCAATATCCCTGGTGTTTCACTGAACCTTCCTGCTCTGACAAAAAGGGACAAAGAGTTTATACACTTTGGTATGAAAATGGGTATTAATTTTATAGCTGCTTCCTTTGTCCGCAAGGCACAGGATATCATAGCCATCCGTGCTTTTCTGGACAATGAAGGGGCTGAAGGTATTTACATAATAGCCAAAATCGAAAACCAGGAAGGTGTCGATAATATTGATGAGATTCTGGAAGTTGCCGATGGTATAATGATTGCCAGAGGGGATTTGGGAGTAGAGATACCCCCGGAAAAGGTACCGGTAATCCAGAAAAAACTGATCCGGAAATGTAATGAGGCCGGCAAACCGGTTATTACGGCAACCCAGATGTTAAATTCCATGATAGGAAATCCCCGTCCTACCAGGGCTGAGGCCTCAGACGTGGCCAATGCTATCCTGGATGGGACAGATGCCATAATGTTGTCAGGAGAATCAGCCATTGGTAAATATCCTATAGAAGCTGTAAAGACCATGGACAGGATTGCCCGGGAAATAGAAGGCTCTGCTTTCTATCAGGAAACCATGTTCAATACAACACAAAAGAACAGGGCGAAGGTCAGTACAATTACTGAGTCTATCAGCTCAGCAACCTGCAAGATTGCCATGGAAATCGGTGCCAGGTGTATAATCAGTGCGACCACCAGTGGCAGTACTGCCAGGATGGTTTCCAAGTTCAGGCCCAATATCCCTATAATTGCGGTAACCCATGACAAGTATGTCAAACATTACCTCACAGTCTGTTGGGGCATTCATCCGCTCCAACTGGCAGTTAGAGGACGCACAACTGATGAATTAATAAGCAACTCCATCAAGGCAGTCCGCAGATATGGGTTGGTAAAAGCGGGGGACAGGGTGGTCATAACTGCTGGAACCCATACATCAGGTACTACAAATTTAATAGAGGTAATAGATGTATAATTAAGACAGGCATATAAAAATTAATCAATAATTTTAAAAGATTATAAGGAAAAGGCTTGTGAAAAAAACATATAAATTATACAATAATAAAAGAGGGTTTTTACACTTTATGTTGAATAAATAAAATTGGCTTGTCGAACCCAAATATTTTTACTGATATTTTGGTAAAATATAAAAACAAGTTATAAGTTATACTCTACTGTGATGAAAGATCAGGATAGAGTAAAGGCAAATAAGAAACTTGACCTATACATAAATTTTAATATGTTGAGTTTCTTTAGTCCTGAATTAATCACTTTAATTCAGGTTTTTTTAGGAAAAAATAATATAAGGAGGTACTGTGATTAATGGCAGACAACAAATATGTATACTCCTTTGGTAAAGGCATTACCGAAGGAAAAGGTGAAATGAGAAACCTTTTAGGCGGTAAAGGTGCTAACCTTGCCGAAATGACCAATTTGGGAATCAATGTTCCCCCTGGATTCACAATTACTACAGAGGTTTGTACCCTTTATTATGAAAATGACAGGACATATCCAGAAGGCCTGGAAGCCCAGGTAGACGAAGCTATAGCCAAGATAGAAAAACTGATGGGCAGCAAATTTGGTGATACTGAGAACCCGCTTCTTCTCTCAGTCCGTTCCGGTGCCCGTGTTTCCATGCCCGGTATGATGGATACAGTTCTCAACCTGGGACTCAATGATGAGACCGTACAGGGCTTAATCAAGAGCACAGGTAATGAGCGTTTTGCCTATGACTCTTACCGTCGTTTTGTTCAGATGTATGGTAATGTTGTTATGGGTGTTGATGGTGCTGATTTTGAAGCCCTGATCGATAAGAAGAAAGAAGCAATGGGCGTTACATATGACTCTGATCTCTCAGCAGAAGCCCTTAAAGAGTTAGTAGAAGAATTTAAAGCACATGTAACTGAGAAGACCGGTAAGGAGTTCCCCAATGATCCCAAGGAACAGTTATGGGGTTCTATCAACGCAGTATTTAATTCCTGGAATAACCCAAGGGCTATCACCTACAGAAACCTCAACGATATCCCACACCACTGGGGTACTGCTGTAAACGTCCAGGCTATGGTGTTCGGTAACATGGGTGATGACTGTGGTACAGGTGTTGCCTTTACCCGTAACCCGGCTACCGGTGAAAACGAATACTATGGTGAATACCTGATCAATGCTCAGGGTGAGGACGTTGTTGCCGGTGTTAGGACTCCCAAACAAATAGAAGAATTAGCAGATGAGATGCCAGAGATTTACAAAGAACTGACTGGAATCTTCGACAAACTGGAAGAACACTACAAAGATGTTCAGGACGTAGAGTTTACCTTCCAGAAAGGTACTCTTTACATGCTCCAGACCCGTGCCGGTAAGAGGACAGCCAAGGCTGCTGTAAAGATTGCAGTAGACATGGTAAGGGAAGGCCTGATTGACAAGAAAACAGCTATTACCAGAGTAGAAGCCGAAAAACTGGATGAATTATTACATAGAAGAATTGATCCCAATGCAGAGGCAAAATTACTGGCTAAAGGCCTGAATGCTTCACCAGGTGCTGCTACCGGTAAGGTAGTCTTCGATTCTAACGAAGCAGCTGAACTGGGAGCTGCAGGCGAATCAGTTATCCTGGTAAGAATTGAAACCT
>JGI24708J26588_10001349_pt1 | contig 19418 bp, 19 predicted proteins | sample BioPla1DNA2_FD_26588 | JGI IMG/M metagenome (IMG submission 26588) | reverse complement strand
ACTTCGATGAAATCTCCATTGTCAAATACCTTTACATTCCGAATATGGGCAAAATGTATACGATCATGGAATTCTCTAACCATAGCTGGGATATCATTGAGGAGATTTGGCCCTAGGGACCCTGTGCATAGGGTTAATCCGTTATAAGGACTGTCTACTAGCTTTAAGAATTTTCTTATATGGTCCCTGCTCCGAATAACCCGAGGCAAACCGAAGATCGGCCATGGAGGATCATCGGGATGTATAGCCATCTTTACATTGTATTCTTCACATATGGGTATGATGCGCTCTAGAAAATACTTTAGGTTGTCAAAGAGTTTCTCTTCCGTTACTCCCTCATAAGCTTCAAACAATTCGTCTAGTTTTGCCATGCGCTCTGGTTCCCAACCGGGCATTGTAAAATCCCCGGCACCATCTAATATTCTAGCTGCCATTTCCTTAGGATCATCAATTATCTCGTCCTTTTCATAGAAAAGGGCATTAGAACCATCGGGTAACTCTTTGTACAAATCTGTCCGAGTCCAATCAAAGACAGGCATAAAATTGTAGCATATTACTTTTACACCAGCTTTTGAGAGCTTTTTAATGGTATCGATATAAATATCAATGTACTTATCCCTTGTGGGTAGTCCAATTTTTATATCGTCATGAACATTTACACTTTCCACAACATCCGCGCTAAAACCCTTACTCTCAATCTGCTTTACAACCTCTTCTATCCTCTCCATTTCCCATTCTTCACCAGCTACCTTGTCATGTAGAGACCAAACTATTACTTCTACTCCTGGTATTTGACGGATATGGTCAAGGGTGATTGAATCATTACCCTCCCCATACCATCGCCACGCCATTTTCATACTAATCCCTCCTCTGTTTATCACGTAATTTTAGCATCCCAGTCTTAACTTGTATACAAGTTATGGTTTCATAATATCCTCAATAATCCGCTTTGTCAACGCATATCACTTGTCACTTATGTGTCTATCTCTTCCCTTAATATTTGTGTTTACATTCTCCTTTATTCATGTATACTAGTATTAGAATAAAGAATAGAAAGTTGATTAAGATGTCCCATAAGAAAAAGGAAATAATGGAAAAATTAAAAAATGATATTCTTTCATTAGAGCTAAAGCCTGGAACCCTTATTAGCGAAACATCCCTTTCAGAGAAGTTTAATCTATCTAGAACTCCTATTAGAGATATTTTAAAGCAATTATCTCTACAGGGGTTTATAGATATCTATCCTAAAAAAGGTAATATTGTTTCCTATATCGACTTAGAATCCGTAGAGCAAATTACCTTCCTTAGAAGCACTTTAGAAAAAGAGATTATGAAAGATTTATCCTCCAATATACCCATTACCGGCTTACATAACTTGATGAGTATCCTTGCAATGCAAAATGAATGTATTGAAAGCAAGAATGAGAATCAAGATAAATTGGTAAGGTTCATGGTTCTCGATGACCGTTTTCACAAAACCCTTTTTGAATTAGCTGGAAGGAAATTTCTATGGAATCTAATCCAACAATTCAATGTACACTATATGCGTTACCGCAAGCTTCATGCTTTTAAAAAGGAAAAATTACGGGAGCTGCTGCAAGGTCACCAAGAGATTTTAGACTGCATTGTCCACGGGCAGAAGGATAGAATCGACGATTTAGTCTACCATCATATTCGGGCTGATATAAACTCCCCCTATTTTAGAGAAAACTTTATGGAATATGTTAAAACGCCTTCTAAATTAGTATAACTTTCACCTATAGCTTTAGCTTATCATTTTGATGATCTTTTACTTGATAAGCTAATGCACTTACCGATATTTGCACTTCGTATATAAGGATTATCAGTGACACCATAAGGGCTATCAGACTGATGGCAAAGCTTATCTGCCCTCCTATCTGTCGATTTAAAAAAAGTAAAAACATAGAAAGCACGCACAGAATAAAGCTAAGGACTCCCATTATCTGCATCCATCTTATAAGCTGTATTCTGTGGCTTAGATTTTTCATCTGCTCTAGTATGCCCTCCTCTGGTCTTTTCCTATAAACAGAGTCTAACTGCCTAAGTAGTTGCGCCAGGGTCAAAAATCTACTAGTATATGCAGAGATCAGCAGGGATATAGCAGTAAAAAGTAGGGCCGGTGTGGTAAGTTCTAATGTCATACTAGATCACTTCCTATATTATTTCTAATTAGGCTATATCATATATTTCCTTATCTCTTCCATAAATTCCAAGGTTAGCGTTTCTAACTCATTTATATAATTCACTAACTCTTTTATCTCCTCCGAGTATTCAGTGACAGTAGCACTCATTTCTTGGGAAGAGGCAGAGTTCTCCTGTGCAATAGCAGATAGAGAATGAATGTTTTCAAACACGCCAGTCATTAAAGCAGTTTCTTTTGAAAGAGCCTCGACTAACTCAGAGATTCCTTGAGCCACTGAAGATACTCGCTTGGTGGAATTCATATTCTCCTTCAAGGATCGATCTAGAGTTGTGCTACTTTCTTCTAGTTGTCCAAATCTGTTGGTCAGCTCTTCAACCACTGAGGTAATTTCTTGTGTAAACCCAACTAGATTATCATTTATTTCTTTGACTGCACTCTTTGTGGTCTCGGCCAATCTTCGGATCTCATCAGCAACCACCGCGAATCCTCTTCCTGCTTCCCCCGCTCTAGAGGCTTCAATAGAAGCATTTAAGGCCAGTATATTTGTCTGGTTGGAAATAGTCTCCACAGTATTTACAATATCTAGGCTTGCTCTAGCCATATCAACCAGCCCTTGGGCACGTTGGTTTACTTGCTCAAAGCTATCTCTAACTTCTACTAGCATCTCCCCAACATTCTCAATATGTCCGTGGGATTGCATTATTATTCCCACCGATTCATCTAAGTCTTCCTTTCCCTTTATCTCTTGATCTGCAATGTCATTTATATTGATTATATTATTATTTAAGCTTTCTACTGCCTTTTCTGTCTCCTCTGCTTGATGGGTAGCCCCATAAGCCACTTCCTGTACCACTGCGGATATACTATCGGAAAGATTGGACATTTTATTAGCTATCTCTGAAAACTCATTGGTAAAGCGATACATATCATCAGTACCACCCTTTAGTACTAAGAAATCTTTTCGTATATTTTCCTTTATCACATTAAATAGGGAGACATATTTTTCGAATCTATCCCCTGTCTTTATTCTGGTCTTGCCCGAAAAATCCAGATTACTCATACGCTTTAGCTCATCTTTAATATCTTTCATAGGATATAATATTCCCATAGATACCATGGTAATTATAAAGAAAATTATTCCTGAATAGATCATTCCATCTGTTAGACGATTTGGTATGTCAGGAAGGATATAGGCCAGGGCAAATATCAAGGACGAATAGAGAGAAATCTTTATAGGGATATTCTTAATAAAGCCTAGGGATAGAACTCTGCTTACAGTATGATTTCGAACCACATCATCCTGCTTTTCAAATTTCAATCTAGCCCTCAAAAAGCCTTCACCTTCTTGAGTGTGCCCTCTCTCTAATTCAGTCCATTCCAGCTTCTCATCAAATACTTTTGCACTTCCTTCTAACAATCCAAGAAAATAATCATAGAATTCCCGTTTTGAAACATATTTTAATTCTATTTCCTTTGGTGAGAGCTCTTTAACCAGCAAACGAGGGGGTCTTGCTCCCTTTACTTTTTTTGTTATTTGAGTATGTACATCATCCATTAAGGTGATAAAGCCTTTTAAGGTCTTTCTTTCAAAATAGGATGGAAACCATTTTTGGAATGTATAAATATTGTTACGCCCCAGCTCTCTTAAAATAGTGGATTCATCCTGGCCAACCTCCCCGGCGACTGAAGCAAAAAAGNCCTTTACTTCTCCATCATCTATATCTTCCAGGGGAGAGATTATTCTATTAGGCTGCCAACCAATGGCCTCCATAGCCCTATCTACCTTATCTTCACCATAGAGTCCTCTAAAGGTTCTAATCCATATTGATACAACTGTCCCTTTCATCTTGTCCTCCTTGAAAAAATCTTTTAGACTATTTTCTTCTATATTCGAACTAAAGAGTTTATCCCAGTAAATCCTTTATATGTATTAAGGCATTACTACTTATACTTATAACATCTTGCTTGAGCTATGTAACAAGAATTTGGCGTCTTTGCCCACAATTTACTAATAATCTACAGATTTCTACTTGTAAATATAAAAATCATGACTGAAAAGCTTATAAATTCATTCCAGCCATGTTTATAACAATTGTTTCTATTCTTACTATTTAGCTTTCCCTAAGCTGCCTATTTGAAAGTGTTAGTATTTCTGAACCATTTATAGTTTATAAGTCACCAATCTTTTCTCTATCTCCTTCACCTTCTCAAAGAGGGCTTTGGCCAATAAACTATGTCCTTCTTCACCCAAATGAACTCCATCCCTCTCATCAGGCTGTGCTATTTTTGCTGCATCTAGAAAATGACAATTGTATAGATCTGCAAACTCTTCATATCTTCGTGACAGCTGTTTTGATATTTCTATACCTCGTCTTCCACCAAACATTTCACAAAATTCTGATTCCATAATACTTTCTCCTATATGGATAGGCGAAACAACAAGAACATCCTTATGGTATACCATAGGATTACGTAGCTTCTTTAGAAGACACTCTAGCCCCCTGGCTATTCCATCAGGACCAACATTAAATCTTGGTTTTATATCATTGGTTCCAAGCATAAGGATCACTAGGTCGAGGGGTTGATGGGTTGCAATGCATGTCTCCAATAAATCTATCCCTCTTAAATTGTTTGTGTAGGGATCTTCAAAAACTGTAGTTCTTCCATTTAAGCCTTCTTCAATTACATAATAATCTTGGCCTAGATGCTTTTGGAGCAGCTTTGTCCAACGTTTAGTCTCATCATATCGATCACCGCTCCCTGGAATATGTCCGTATGTATTTGAATCTCCAAAGCATAATATATTCATCATATCATTCATTCCTTCCCATAATAGTTTTATCCTTATACCATAATATCCTTGATGTGCTTTGAACATTCATAGAACTTTACACCATCTATAACACTCGCCCCTACTTTAGCATCTTCTCTCTGTTGGTATTTCCAATATTATTTCATAATAAGACCCTGCCTTGATCTTAATTTCATATACATCTAGTGTATTATAATAGACTCTTATATTTCAATAGCTTTTCTTAATCCAGTCTATTATTGGCACATTAGTATCCCACTCCAAGCCTTTATTAACAATAACTAGCTTAATTGCACCCACATGGGAGTACAATGCTAATGGTTCAGCTTCCCAATAAATTTAATATTCCCTCCTGGGGCATCGGTTTGCTGAAATAGAAGCCCTGGACCTTATGACATTTATATCGCTTGAGATATTCTAATTGCTCTTTTGTCTCAACCCCTTCAGCGACTACTGATAAGCCTAATTGATGCCCTAACATAATTAACATGCCTATTAGGGAGTCATTCCCGGCGTTCATATCTATAGTGTCAACAAAGCTTTTGTCTATCTTTATAGTTTTTATAGGTATCTGGGTCAAACATCTTAGAGAAGAAGGGCCTGTACCAAAATCATCAAGAGCAATGGATACATCTTTAGATATTAGAGCCTCCAACTTTTCTCTTGCACTAGAATAGGGCTTTGTATAAGCTGTTTCTGTCACTTCCAACTCAATGTATTTAGGATCCAAATCGTAATACTTGAGGGTTTCCATAAGGTTATCGGTAAAACTCTGCTGCATGAGCTGTATTATGGAGATATTAATTGATAGGCCAATGTCAATATATCCTAAATTATGAAGTTTTTTTATAAAGCTACATGCATTTGAAATCACCCAGTCCCCTATGGAGTTTATTAGGTGGGTCTCCTCAGCAACTTCTATAAATTTCAGTGGAGGTACCCAGCCCAGCTTGTCATTTTTCCATCGAAGTAAGGCCTCGAGCTTGCAGATCTTTCCTGTATTTAGGTCTATTTGGGGCTGGTAGTATAGCTGAAATTCGCTCCGATCTAAAGCGCCTCTGAGTTCATTGCCAATTAGCATCCTTTCCTGAAGTACTTGATTCATGCTTTCATGATAGATAGTATAGCTGCCCCGGTCATGGGATTTTGACTTATACATTGCTATATCAGCATTCTTAAAAAGAGATTTTACATTTTTTCCGTGCAATGGATATAATGTAATTCCAATACTGACAGTAATATTTAGTGTATAGTTGGTTAGTTGATAAGGACTACTAATTATCTTGATGAGTTTTTCCACGAATTCCTCAACTTCTTTCACATCTTTATATTCATGGATCAATATAACAAACTCATCTCCACTTATTCTATAGGCAGACTTATTACTATCTATTAAATCCTTCACCCTTTCCCCAATACCTATAATTATCTGGTCTCCAATTAAGTGACCTACTGTATCATTTATGTGTTTAAAATTATCTATATCAAAAAATATCAGTGCCTTTTTCCTATCAGGCCTATTAGCTATATGATCCTTTACATCATTATAGAAAGAAAGCCTGTTTGGGAGGTCCGTCAAAAAATCTTTATACGCTAGCTCTTTTAATCTCTTCTGGGATACCTTCAGCGCAGTAATATCAGTGTGTGAGCCTGCACTTCGAATGATCTCGCCTTTTTCATCAAAAACTAATTTAGATTTGGATAATATCCACCTATACTCACCATTTTTGAATTTTAGTCTGTATTCATTGCTATAATAAGGATTCCTATTCTCTTTGTGCCATTGCAGTTTTCGTCTTAAATTATCAATATCTTCTGGGTGCACTAAGGACATCCAGTCACCTATCTCTTCTATATCTTCCTTGCTATAGCCCGTCATTTCATACCATCTCTCGGAAAAATATCTCTCCCCATATTTTTCATCCCATATACCATCATTGGTGCCCTCAGAAACCAATCTATATCTTTCTTCACTTTCAGTAAGCTTTTCTACTTTTTCCTGTAGAGCCTGATCCGTTATTGCAAGTTCTTCATAGTTAGCAAGGAGGGCCCGTTGAGTTGAATATATCCTTTTAAAAGCTTTCCGAATTAAAGTAAATAAAAGAATACCTGTTATAGATACATATAGCCAGCCCTTAATCATACTCAGTATTGACAGCCATTCATTGTTTAAAGGGAAGAAAAAAAGAACCCTGTCAGATAGCAGTATCCATGCCACACCAAAAATAATATACTTTAATGTTATTGACAAGGCGGCTTTAGAAGGACTGTACTCTCCAGAGCAAACCCTATAGTCTGTAACCCGACTCTTATCACAAGTCTCTTTGTGTAGAGCTTTTTTATGTATTTTCCCTGCTTTCACGGCCTCTCCCCTCTTAGACTCATAAATTAAGTATTTGAATCTATCTCTCCAATGCTCTCCATTTTATAGCCTGTTTTCTTGAATTTAATTAGCACATACTGCCTACTAAGTCCGCTTTACTGCTATAAATTTGATACAGTTGAGTATAAAATTCTGAGATTTAGTTTATATTACTTTTGCCGTCATAGTCATGAGCCTTTTTAGTTCTACTCTTTGCTTGCCTTTCACAAAAAATCCTGCTTAGATTTCTCTTAGTATAGTTGAATGTTTATGTAGTGGTAGAAAAGTTGACAAATATTGAATAAACTCTTGATTATTCTGTTAATTAAGGTTCTCTCTCAACAAAATGGTGAGTGTTTCTATACGAATATTGTAACATATGAAAAGACGTAAAATCAACAAGTATGAAACCTATTATAAACTTTCTTTCCATATCAGAGATGAGGCTATGCGTATAACTTATGAAACCGTGGGAATCACGGGGATCGCTTGCTTAATATCTACTAACTAGAGTGGAGTTCCCAGGAATCTCCCACTTCAAACGATGGTAAGCGGGGGTAGTTCAAAGTTAATAAATGCTAACTGGTAATCAGAAGCAGAAAAAACAATGTGAAGATTAAATGAAATTTGACAAGTCTATGTTTCAATATTGGGATGGGCATTTTGGATTTTAATATCCATTGGTCTTCAATGTAACGACAACAATCTCTGGTCTATTGAAAATCCTAATTGGAATAATGCTGTTTCCTAGTAGACCCCTGCTTACAAACATGGTAGATAGATTTTGCAATAGCTACCACTTGTATATTTAGGGAATAAACCCTGATCCGGAGCAACTAATCCTCCTAGAAATGTTTTAATTTTTTGAAGATAGTTTTCTGATTCTTACCAAACTCTTTATTATGTAGATCTGAAATATGAGCTATTTTAAAATCATTAAAGACTTGGGGTATTTTTGAATTAATATAGTCTGATTCTGTAATAATTATACTATTATTTTACCATAGACAAAACATGGTACTAGTAAATACAAGGATCAGCATGATAAATATCCTTGCTTTTCGTAGCGGCTTCTTTACCAAGGTCTTCTTAGGAACCATTGAATATTACTCCCTTATACTTTTTATGGGCCTTGTTTAGGAAACACCCGACTTTAAACATAAAAGCAGGCCTTGTTTTTTCTATGTAATTATTCCAGTTTCAGATAATTATCTCATGGTCTATTTTCTGCAAATTTGCAATAAGGCCTTCTTTTTGAGCGAAATTTCCTATAGTCTATATGTCGATAAATATTTGTGTCTCCATCTCCAAGTAATATGGGTTTAGCCGGATTTGAATATCATGTTCATCTCCTGTCATCTTCCCATGCCTCTATATCAATCCACTCTCTTAATATCAACACCCTCTGTCCAATCAATTTTTATGCTTATTTCTCCCTTTGCTTTTTTGCCCACAAGCTTAACCCTACTAACACCTTCTGTAATTTTAACTGTCTGATTACCCTCTTTGGTATCATCTACGATATTTAGAATCTTGTCATCTGGGCTTACTAAAACAACTTTAAATGCACCATCCTCGATAGTAGATTCAAAAGTAAAGAGGAGATCATTCTCTCCTTGGCTGTTAATTTTATAAATCGTATCCATCCCCGTAAAGCCAATGAATTTTACATGATTTTCATTCTCTTTACCCTCTTCTATTTTAGAGCCAACTCTAGATACATACAAATAGCTATCCGCGTCTTTCGCTATCTTTTTCTCATCATCAAATATGCTATTCTGATACAGTGTTACAGAACTGCATCCACTAACAATCATGATAGCCAATGTTAACAAAATGCCTAACATCAATTTGCTATAGGTTCTCATCTCGCCCACTCTCTTCACTTGTTTTGTTAATAATTTCTTATTGATTGTGCCGAAACTATAGTTTTCATTTCGCCTACTTCCCCAGAAATTTTAATGTTAAATATAGTATTTGTATGTCCAGTCTACATACTTATAACTTGGTATCCCTCTTCTATGTACTTCTTCATACCTGCATGGCCTGACATATCGTCTAACATAGGAAGTCCCGTGTTTAAATTAGCTTCATATACACCAAGCACCTTTGAACAGGCCAGACAGATCCCGGCTATTAAATCTGCTTTCTTAGCCTTTTTGTAAAGTGGATTGTTCTCTCCTTCAAACTTTGAAACCAGTTTAACAGACGCACCTTCAAATACTATCTTTACTTCTTTTCCAGCAGAATTTAACTGCAAGGCATTCATTAAAATATGTTGAAAGCACATCTTCTCACCAGTCATACCATAGAATAGAATCTTCTTCATGTTTATCCCTCTTATTATAATATTTTTTTATTTTAACCTCTTAGCCTAATTGAATGCTTGTCTCTATAGTAACATAATGTTCTATTTATACTATTCTGCATCATAGTGCAAAATCCTTTAATAGCATAAAATTGCCACCGTTTGGATGCCCCTTGTATTTAAATAACTGCTTTTCGCTAATATTGCTAACATAAAAGATGATAGGGCCTCAATACTTACCTGTTTAGGGGACGATCAAAAATAAGCTATCTTATGAGCTTTATGTAAATCAATATATATTGGATAATAAATACTATAAACCTACTTACAATCACCTATATTCCTGAGTCAATTGCACACGTATAGCAATTGGATATATATGTCAATGTCTTGGCTGATAAGAAAGGCACTATAAAGAAATTAAATATACCTTTTCGGTGTTATTGCTGCACAAGGTATAAGTATTATGATGGATAAAGCTTATGACCCCATATTGACATTTACATAATTAGCCAATATAATATTGTAAAATCCTCCTAGGGTTTAATGAATAACTTTTTGTAACGTTTTTGTATATTTAGCATATAGATAATAATGACTAATTAATAATCAATTTTATAATATAATTTGAAAATGAACTGGCGATAGGCTTAGTACTTATGCGGCCGGGTCTTTTATAAGACAGGGGTAATTGAAATCCATGGGACATTGCGTTAAATAACGCCCTATGGATTTTTTTAATAGATTATAGGAGGTATTCTTGTGGAAAAAAACAGATTCAAAAAAGTCCAACAAGTTCTCATTATCATTTTATTTGCAAATTTACTCGTAGCTGCATTGAAAATTACTATAGGTTCAATTATTAAAAGTGCGAGCATGACAGCAGATGGATTCCATTCACTCTCGGATGGTTCTTCTAACATTGTTGGGTTAATTGGTATTCATTTTGCTTCTAAACCTGAAGATGAGGAACATCCTTATGGCCATAACAAATATGAAACATTGGCGGGTTTATTTATATCAGTTATGCTATTTTTTGCTGGCGGAAAGGTTATTCTGAGCGCAATTGAAAGGTTTAAAGAACCAATAATTCCTGAAATAACATTAGAAAGCCTTTTCTTGCTAGTTTTAACTTTAATAGTTAACATTGTTGTCTCTGTTACAGAGTATAGAAAAGGAAAGGAACTTAATAGCCAAATTCTTATTTCAGACTCTATGCACACAAAAAGCGATATTTTTGTATCATTAGGGGTTTTAGTGACTCTTGTAGGTATTAAATTAGGGCTTCCTCCTATAATCGACCCTATTGTTTCACTAGTAGTAGCTACTTTTATTATTCACACGAGTTATGAAATCCTTAAGGAAAATAGCAATGTACTTCTCGATGGTGTAGCTATTGACTCAGACGAGATAAGAGACGTTGTTATGAGTTTTGAAGAGGTTAAGGATGCTCATAAAATTCGGAGTAGAAGTAGCATAAATCATCTAAATATTGACTTACACATAGTAGTTAATTCAAAATTGGATGTTGAAAAATCACATAGACTAGTCCATGATATAGAAGATGCTATTAAAGCAAAATTTAACAAAAATTCACAAGTAATAGCTCATGTTGAACCTTATAAAGATGAGTCACACAATAATGAAATGAGATAATTTCCTAGTATGTTTTGCTATCCTGTATCCCACTTCCATTTTGAACCATATAATCTTAAAAGCCATTTCTATTCTGACACTATATATCTGTTACTATTTATAAAGAAAGCATTTAGCAACTCTACAGTAATCACTATACTAAATCATGTAACCTGCTCCATAAATTTAAAAAATAAATTCGTGTCTTAAAGGACAATTTAATAATATAAGAATACGAAGAAAGCAGGGCAGACATGAAAACATCTTTTAAGAGCGTATTATCTATAATGATTTCTATAATTGTCATAACTTACATTACCTCGTATACAACCAGTTCGAGAGATTTAAATGCTGAGCAGATGGAAGAGCCAGTTAATTATCAACAACTTAAAGGGCAAGTCGATTATTTTAAACAGGCAATCGATGAATTAGGGGTAACAAGCCCATTGGAAGCTGCTAATCTCTGGGCAAAAGGTGAAGAAACAAGGAATGGTGTCTATCAATATTCCGTATCATGTAACGAACTTAAATCCAAAATGATTGAAAAATGGGGAAATGCGGATGAAAGCTATTGGAACATCGGGGCCTCAAGTCCTTGGATAAATAAATGTGAGATAGTCGAAAATAATAAGATAAATAGTACTACCCATGAGATAACAATTAAATACCATTGGTCCTTTTCAGGAGGAGATCTAGAGCCAACCTTTGACATCTTGACAATAATAAAAAACAATGATTACTGGTGTGTAAAAGATGTAAAAGAAACTAAACAGAGGCATGGTTTATAAAAAGCATCCTTTGACTCACTCAATCTTCAATAAAATTTCATCTAGTATTTCCTGAGTATCATCAGGATTAGTCATATTAAATATAACTGTCCTTTTATTGCTTATAATATTGATAAATGGGGGATACTTTGTATTTACATGCAGCCTCACTGATCCCATCTCCTTGGTGCTAAAATTTCCTTTTAAATGTGATCCAACAGCTGAACCATTGGTTCGCCTTTTTATAGTTGGTAGTTCCTCCAGCAAAACAGCTTCATCAATAGAATCCCATGTATATACATCTCCGTACATACCATGTATTTCTAACCCTTCTTCTAAAAATGTTACTTTCGTAGGTAGGGTTGACTGATATATTAAGCCAGCAACAAATATCAATGAAAGAACCACAACAAGGATTCCAAAAATATGTCCTTTAGAACTTCCCTTCCGCCTTTTACCATCTTCATCATAAATATTTCCATCATATTTTTGAGCTTTAATCAACAAGTAAATCGTAGAAATCATGGTAAATATAATTGCTAGAATAATAGCAGATGTAAAACCTAAGGTATGTAGAATGCCTGTAGCAATGTAGACACCTCCATTGGCATAGGCATATATACCCATTAATCGTCCAAGTCCTTCAGTGTCAACATTGGCCTTTTTAGCTTTGGGCATGGTATTGTATCCTGATATTAAGAAATGCCACTTTAATATATGAACAGCAAACCCAATAGCTATAAATATTAAACCTGTTATTAATAAAATCCACATAAAATTCTCCCCCCAAACTAGACCTACTTACATTATACTATCTCTTTACCAGCCTGTCATGCATTATTCTATATTACAGTGCTTGATGTAAAAAAGAATCCTAACATAAAATTCAGGATTCTTTTAATACATTCTATATTTTAACTTACATATTGTTTGGATTGGCAACGGTCGCCGGTAAAATCAACCCTTTAATAAGATCGCCAGCAGAAAGGGGAGGAAGCCATAATAATGGTGACTCCTTTTAGCCTTATTATAGAGCATATCCAGTATTAGACTATACTTAACTTTCTAATAGCCTGTTCTTGGTCCGGTAAGAAAAATATGTTTTCTCCCCTGTTGCTCTCGTAAATAAAATCTCTCAAGCTCTTACTGGTATATACAGAAAAATCACCTACAATAGCTATCTTCACATGATAATTAATAAACTTCTGTAGTATCTCCCCTGCAAGTCTGGTTTTTAAATCAAAGAACTCCTCGGATATTGATGATTTATCTAAAACTATACGATAGCAGCCCGTCTCAAAACCTACAGTCCCTATAAGATCTAGTGCTGATTGAACATCCTTTATTAATATATGACTACTGCTTACCATAGTAATTTCAATATTGTTCTCTATAATAGTATCTATCTTCATTATTGTCCTCCATTCCTTGAAAACATTCATAAACTTGTTGCCATTAAAGAAATTATTATCTGTTCTTTAGTTCTAAAAGTATAGGTGTTATATTAAGCGCTATAGATATAAACGTCAAAACCCATAGCATCACTTCCATACTAGGTACCACATCTAATAAAGCCGACCAATCTTCGGCTTTTACCCGCCCAGATACAAGACTATATTTTGAGCAGAGTGTTAATGCTGTAAAGGATAATCCTATTGCCATAACAAGTTTGTAATCCTTACCTGCCCTATACATATAAAGATTTATAAAAGTTGCTACTATAGCAATAACTCCTAATATTAACCACATAATTCTACCTCCATAATATCCGTAATATTCTTTGAGGGACATAATGCTGCTAGTTTGTCAAATACAAAGCCCTTACATAAACCATTATATACCATAATCATAGACTACTCCATACCCATACTTGCATTTTCTTTTTGCATGCATACTTCCCTAGTTCCTTTTTCCTTTACCTTTGCCCTATAATAAAAGTTTTTTCATTTTGGTTCGCCTTTTGCACTTTTTCTCTCTTCTAAACGCCGATATATAATATTTGTTTCTTGTTTTACTAATCCACGGCAGAGTCTATAAAGTATGCGTAGTTAATATGGTGATCCGCTTAACCAAAGCAATACTACTTTTAAGGAGAGGAAACTTGTACACTACTTTGGAGCTGGCTTGCTTGAAACAGCTATTATATGATAAAATCATCAATGGAATATAGCATTGCTTATACCACAGTATAAACTGCTATATAATAAAAACAGAAAGTGAGAAGGTTGTTCGAGAGTCATTAGACAGATTATCCAAAAACCGTACAACCTTTGTCATAGCTCATCGTTTATCGACAATTAGACATGCTAAAAGGATTGTTGTATTGACAGACCAAGGAATTGGCGAACAGGGAACACATGAAGAATTGTTGGCGTTGAATGGCACCTATGCACATTTATATAGTATGCAATTTAAGATCTAATTAATTGTCTGGTGTCAAGATTAACCTGGTTTAGTACATTTTCAATTTAGGTAGGGGGCTGTTTCAAACTAATTATTATTTTAGTGGAGAAACAGCCCCATTTTATGTATTGATATAAACATAAATCCCCGAGAATCCGAGATTATCTGCTATGATGATTAGCAGCTTTTCACACTTCAATCCATTTACCATACTTCAAGACAAGCCTAGCAAATAACTGTACAATTGAAATTAGCAGTAAAAAAACAAAAATCTGAACTAAAAATGTGGTTCCAAATAATTCTATATGAACAGATGTTGACATGCCAACAGCGAATATGAAGCCGATAATATTTACAAACCAAAAAGCAACTCGCCAAGGTAAACTCAATTTTATTCTGTGGCCACAGTTGTCACACAACAAATTGCGAAAAAACGGTTGGGGCATTCTGAATGAATAACCTACCATATACATATGTCTGCATTGTATATTGTCGTTATCATTTTCCTTCACAGTACTCACCTTCATTCTATAAATAATTCCTGTTTGGCTAAGATCTACTGATGCAATAATTCTAAAAAATTCAAAGCCTCAAAAGGTAGAAGAGCCCATTAGTTACCTACAACCTAAAGGACAGATCCGTTATTTTAAATCAAGTAATTGATTGATTAGGAGCAAAAAGCTCATTGCAAGTTGCTAACCTCAAAAACTAGACTATCTCCTTTATTGAAGCACCGGAGCCATTAAAACCTTTCCTGTTCCACGATATACATTAACAAGCCCTTCTCCTGAAGCGGCTGATCCTAAAAGAGTTTTTCCCGATCTTTCTACTGTAAATTTCAAACTACCAGACCAAGCAATTGCCATATTCCCATCAATTTTTAACTCATCATTATCCAATTCTATTTCTATTAATTCCTCTCTCGGCACATAAGATTCAAGTGCAACAACTCCCCCACCAGAAAGTCCAAGATTGAAAAGGCCCTCTCCACCTAATGCAGCAGAGGAAAGATTAGACCTCATAACGATTTTATGCTGTAATTCTGAATCACAAGCTAAAAACAAACCATCTTCAATAACTATCGAACCATTCCATTCGTCAACGCCAATCAGCAAAATATGCTTATAAGTTGGCTCTAATACGAGCATACCAGTCCCCGTGTATTCCGGTTTAATGGCAGACTCTTTTGTAACAGAGCCTCTAACAGATTTCTTTATAAAGTCCCCTACCCCTTTGAGTCCTGTAGTAGCTTTAACATCGCCAACCATCCACTGCATAGCTCCTGCCTGAACTGTAATATCAGAACGGCTTACATCGCAAACTAATTGTCTTCTTCGAACATTCATTAGAGAAGCATAATAAGCATTTTGAGCTGTCGAATGGTCTACACTTAGGTCGCTCTTATATTCTAATACCTGAAAAGCTCCTAACTCTTCCACAATTTTCACATTATCATTATCTTGAAAATTTCTTATTTTAAACATATGTCCGGCCCCTTTCCTTTTTATTTTAAATACTTTATATCATATATAGACATTTTATATCCTTCCGCCCATAACTTGCACGACTATTTAGAAGATTGATTCTTCTTATCTTGCAACATAAGAAGATTTGCTTTGCTTCGGCTCTTTAATTTTGTATTTCATTCCTAAAATGATAGATACAATTAATTCTAGAATAAAAACCATATAAACTTTCCAATTAAGATTCAACTGTAGATATCCTTCACTGCCTATATATACTGCTAGTCCTATACAGCCATTAAACCATGCATGACTTAATACACATAAGAATATATTTTTAGTATATTTATAAAAAGTTGTGAAACTGAAACTTATAATTATTGCTAGAATTGTATACGCTGTAAAAGGCAATGCACTTTGTACTGTTCCACTTATCAGCCATAAAGGTAAATGCCATATGCTCCAAATAACACCCACTATAAGTATAGAGACTAAATAATTCGTCACTTTCTCTAATTTGGGTTGTAGGTACCCACGCCAACCTATTTCCTCAAGTCCACCTCCAATAATGAAAAGAGGTAGATTGAGAAACATATATAGAATAGAAATAGGCTCTTGAATACCAAATGCAATCCAAACCATTAGAAAACGCCAACAAGTAAATAGCCCAAAGATTAACCATGCTTTCTTGTCTATATCTCTGTTGAAAACAAGCTTAATAAAAGACTTTAATGAAATGTTTTTATTAGACTGTCTATAAATCATGTAGGCTCCAATAGGAGGTCCAAGAGAACCAATTAGCATAGGTATCCAAGTTAATAGTTCTCCATACCAGAGTGCTTCAAAAACTCGATTAGCTATAATAATTATTAGCCAAAATAACCATGATATAGAGAATGTATACATCAAGAATATTCTAATTTCCTTTAAAGATTGTTTGCTTTCAGTCATGTTAACCATCCTTAATAAATGATGTGTTATTAATAAGTTTTAAAGTGAATTCTACAGATTCTATTCCCAAAATCATCCGTCAATTTATATAATCTTTTCTAAACATTTATATACAGGTAGGCCATAAAAAATCCAGTGTGCTTACATAAACCATTATATACCATTACCCTAGTATGCTCCATACCTATCCCCAAAATTCTTTTTTATATCTTCGCTTCCCTTAGGTCCTTTCTCTTACCCTTATTCCTTAACAGAACTTTATTTTCATTTGTATAACCCTTCCCTTTACCAGTATAGCAGGGGAGGTCATAAGTTCGTGTTATATTGCATGAACAGCTCGCACCTTGGGACTAACAACAATCCATGCATAATTACCCCTTCTAGCTCGATGAATTATAAATACCTTATAATTCTCAACGTCTGTAGAGAGATCAAACAAGAGAATGTTTGTTGATCATTCTGATAAAATAGGCTGGGGATTACCTCTACCTTATTATATTTCCTGCTTCTCCAAGAAGTTTAGAATTAAGCCTGCCGGGAATAGGCGCTGCTTAAATAATATGATAGCTGATAGAATGGCTTCTATTATTCCGATGACAAAAAATATGATATGTAAGGGCACAATTTCCTGAAGCATTATACACTGTACAACAATCCAAATGACTAGCGCCCAACTAAATGTACTGCTTATATATCCTTGAAACTTATAGCCATACCCTAGGGTTATGGCACTAACGATATTTCCTATACCGATTATTGTAAATAATATGATGCCTGGAATAAGAAAACTGCTAAAAGGGGAGTTCTTAAGTGCCTCTACTGTTACCCCAAGAGGTTCATTAGGATTAGTTATTGCAGCCAAACCACCAGCTAAAGCACCTATACCAACAAAACCATGCAAAACTAATAGTAGCCAACGTAATATCTTCACTACAATCCCTCCATTTTATTTTTATGGTTTTTTCCTGGAACTTCTCTGTCATTATCACTTTGTTGAATTCAACATTATTAGAAAATATGTTATAAAGCTATCAACCGGATCTCTTTACATATAGTTTTGAAAACTGGCTAACATGCTTGTATAATTTTTCCATTATGTTTTGCTCTCGAGTTTCGTCATATTTGGCAAGTAATAAAAAGATAGGTGAATAAAAATGCAATGCAATGATTTCCGGATCGGCATCAATGAATTCACCTTGCTCTATAAGATTCTTAAAAAGTTCTGTTTGATATTCCAATGCTCCGTTAATAAACATTTGACTGAAAATATCGCCTGCATCCGAATTACGATACTGTTCTGAAGTAATCATCTTACGAAATGGTGCAGCAAATTCATCTTTTGCAAAGTACAAAAATAGCTCTCCTGCAATTTGCTGTAGTCGTTCTTCCGATATGCCAACATATTGTATAGCTGCTTCCTTGGAAGTTCCAGTAGGGATACTAACCGTGTGCACTATTTTCTCATAGCGATTTTGCATTTCAGCAAGTAAGCTATTAAAAATCTCCTCTTTGCTTGAAAAATGATTATATATCGATGCTGCTTTAATGCCGACTGCGGCTGCCAGCTCACGCATCGAAACACCATCATAGCCCCGTTCGGAAAAAAGGTTCAATGCTGTAATAAGTATCAAATCTTTTGTTTTCATATAAAAATAGTCCCCCAACACTAACTAACGTTAGTATTATTATAGCTAACTGTCGTTAGTTTGTCAACGTAATTAGGAAATTTCTTTTATTCTATTTTTATTGTTCAGCTACCAATATACATAATCATTAACAAACACGGGCTATCTTTCCTCTTTAATTCTGAAGATCAATTTCTAGAACTTTTACTAAGAAATACACCCTTCAAAGCCAGCTATCCTAATATACAAATCAGTTTCTTAAAATAAAACTGCATAAATCAAATTTCTCGAGAATATCACACTCGCTTTGTTATTGATTACTACTTCCGCAAGATCCTTTCCATCGCTTTTCCCTTTGCTAATTCATCAATTAACTTATCCAAATAGCGAATTTCCTGCATGATTGGTTCTTTGATATCTTCCACTCGAACACCGCAGACTACTCCCTTTATTAAAGAACGTGAAGGATTCAATTGGGGAGCTTCTGTAAAGAAGGTCTCAAAGTCTATTTGCTTTTCCAGTTGTATTTCTAACTCTTCCTGGGTATACCCCGTTAACCAATGGATAATCTCATCGACTTCTGATTTAGTACGCCCTTTTTTTCTGCTTTAGAAATATAAAGGGGGTAAACTTTTGCGAAACTCATTGTATAAATTTTATGTTTGGACATAATATACCTCCATAATTCTTTAGCTAAATACATCTTTAAAATGTTATTGATCACTTTCAGCCCTTATTTAATCTGATTTATCATGCCCATTTGCCTAAAGACTAAACCATTTGTTGCGTAACATTTCATAACTCCTGTTCCTAAGCTCCATAGAATTCATCATATTTTATTTATTCACTATATAAATGATATGATGTAGCAGTTAAGGATAATTCATTTAAATTTGGCTTCATCAGCCCTTGTTAAAATCTCATTAAC
>JGI24708J26588_10001348_pt1 | contig 19419 bp, 16 predicted proteins | sample BioPla1DNA2_FD_26588 | JGI IMG/M metagenome (IMG submission 26588) | reverse complement strand
CACTCGCGCAACCTGTAGTTGCTAAAAACACCGTGAACATCGGTGGGCCGATCCGCTCGACGATCGTTCACGCCGACGGAAAACTCTACTTTACCTCGCGTGACGGCAAGTTCCACGAGATAACTTTCAACAAAGAGGACGGCAGTTTCGGCAAGCTCAGAAGTGTTAAGATCGGTCAAGTGTCGACGTCGACGCCGACCATCTATCGAGGGAAAGCCTACGTCGGAGGCGCTAAAGAGGGCAAAGGCGTATTCGCCGTGATCGATCTTGCGACCATGGCGATCGACTTTCAATACGACGTTGTCGGAGATGTGAAATCGGCGCCGCTTGTGATCGCGGGCGCTACAGGTAATCCGTTCACCTTCTTTACGGCGAATAATGAACCGGGCGCGCTTTATGTCTACGACGGCAAAGACGTCAAGATGGCGCACGAACCTGTTCAAGATCAGCGGAATTATTGCACGGCCAGTCCTGTAACAGACGGGAAGGGGACGATCTATTATACGAACGACAGCGGGCATATCTTCGCGATCCAAATGAGCGTGAAAAAAGCGGAGGCGAAGGAGCCGGCGCTGGACGGCATACCGCCGACGGGCGAGACGCGAGAACTCGTGTTTGCAGGGCTGTTGTTTGTTGCCCTCTCAGCAGGGTTCGTATGCGCGGCACGCAAGAGGAGACATTCGACGGTTTCCGACGAGTAATAGTTTATAACCGCTATTAACTGTGTGACAGGCTTGCGCCTCGTCCGGCTTTCATGCCGGACGCGCGCAGGCCTTGCGGCTATCTTGCCATGCATCGCGGTAAATAATAGAGATGTTGAAGTACAGCAAGCAAAAAACTGAAACCACGCTTCGGCGGGTCGTCTTAGTTCTGGCCTGTCTGCTGGTCATAAGCTGCGTCGCGTGTGCGCCGCCTGTGATCGAGAGCGTGGATCCTGCGACAAGCAGTCTCGCCGAACCGACGTTGAGCACGTCAGATTCGCCTTCCGACACTTCCTCCAGTACACCTGTTTTATACGGCGCATCAGATAAGCTGACTGATAGCGAGCTGCCGGCTGAGAGTACGGCGACAGAGGAGACTTCATCCGGTACGTCGACGTCCGGTACGACAACACAGTCGCCTGCAAGCCGTACTGCCAAGACGACAACAAGCCGTGTCACCAAAACGACGCGTCGCGTCACGACGGTAACGACGTCGACTAGTCGGTCGACAACGCCGCCGCCGACAACTGTATCAGATAAGATCACCGTTACGTTTGTCGTCGAGTGCCGCAACGCCGTTCTTCGCAAAAAAGAGTTTTCCGGTCTTGAGGATAAGATCGATTATATGATTGAGAAAAATCTATGCTCGGCCGACGGTCATATGCTCAAAAAGACAGCTTCGTTTCCACGCGATACGACTGTGTATGACGCACTGCTGTCACTGCCCTTGAACGTTACGGTCAGCGCATTCAATCCCGGTTATATTGTGGCGATCGGAGGACTCGCTGAAAAAGAGGGCGGATCTTACAGCGGATGGGTCTATCTCGTCAACGGCGTCTTTGTGATGAAAGGTGCCGGTCAATGTATTCTGAATGACGGCGATGTCGTACACTGGGGGTACACGATTGAGAAAGGTGACGTCAAGTAACGTCAAGCCTCAGAAAGGGAGTTCGAAGACCGTTGGCCCTGAAACGCTATCATCCTACAGTCATCTTCCTTTATTTTGCCGCCGTGCTGTTGGTGACGATGCTTGTTCGCCACCCTGTGATCGCGGGCATTTCTTTTCTTTTCGCCGTGCTTCTGAGATTACGCTTGTCAGGTATCGCCAAAACATTGAAATCGATCCTCTACATCTTGCCGATGCTGGTGCTCATCACGTGTTTCAACGCCTTGGCGAATGACCGCGGCATGACGGTGCTGTTTACGATCGGTCGAAGGTCATTCTCCTTGGAAGCGTTGCTATACGGATTTATCTCAGGGCTGACACTTCTTTCAGTGCTGTTTTGGTTTTCCTGTTACAGTGACTTGATGGATAACGGTCGCTTTCTTGCGATGCTGGGGAAACGATTGCCAGTGATCAGCATGATGGTATCGATGATTTTTCGTTATATCCCCGATACGATTCGACACGGACGGGAGATCGATATGAGTCAGCGGGCTCTGCTCGGTTCAGATGATCGACAACGAAAAGCGAAGGTAACGCGTGCGGTTCGTCTCGCTTCGATTCTCATGGCATGGAGTATGGAAAACGCCTTAGAGACGGCCGACGCGATGAGAGCAAAAGGTTACCAGTCGGGACTTCGCCGACCTTATGCGCGCGTCCGTTGGATGCAGCGCGATGTGTTGCCTGTTTTGCTGACTGTTCTACTGACCTGTTTGGCTGTCGTCGGTATCGCCATGGGGGGGGCGGCTTTTCTCTTTTATCCTGAGTGGTACGTTCCCTCACGCGCTCTGCAAGGCGGACGCCTTTACGTCCTCGTATGTGCTTTCGCAACGTTGGGGGCGCTTCCGCTCCTGCTGGATTTAGGTGAATGGTTTCGTGATGAGCTATGTCTCAGGCGCCATCGTTCATCAGATGAGATCAGTCCGTATGTCGCGGCGATGCTGCCGCGCCGTCACGATGCCGGGCGGTGGAGGTTGGCTTCATGCGTCGTGATCGATGAGAGAAAGAGGGATAATTCATGATGATCGGATCGGGCGGCATCGTGATTAAGGACTTCAGTTTCCGCTATCCCGGAAGTGACAAGAAAGCCGTTGACGGTGTCTCTTTCTCTGTCGCGCCCGGCTCTTTTACTGTTGTCGCGGGTCCGAGCGGGAGCGGAAAGACGACACTCTTGCGATGTCTAAAGCCTGAGCTTGCGCCGCACGGAGAAAGAGAAGGCACCATTCATTTCAATGGCGATGTTCCGCACGGTTCATCGGGACATCATTCTTTTCTCGATATTGCTTTTGTCATGCAGAACCCGACAAACCAGATCGTCATGGATGTCGTCTGGCATGAGTTGGCTTTCGGGCTTGAGAATAGCGGGCTGTCGCCTGAACTGATCGAGCGCCGCATCGCGGAGACGGCGCACTTCTTCGGAATATCGAACTGGATCCACAAGAAAGTCAGTGAGCTGTCCGGAGGGGAGAAGCAGATTCTCAATCTTGCGTCGGCTCTCATCATGCACCCGCACGTTCTCATCCTCGATGAACCGACGGCTCAACTCGATCCGGTGGCGATCAAGCATCTTCTCAACATGTTGCAACGCGTTCACCGTGAAATCGGCACGACGATCATTATGTCGGAGCATAGGATGGGCGATGTGCTCCCAATGGCGAGCGATGTGTTGTATCTGGAGGACGGACGAATCTCCTTTTCCGGAACACCGTACGATTTTGCATTGCATCTTCTCGAGAGCGATAAGCCGTTCAAATACGCATTGCCCGCGGCAACGCAGATTGTTTGGAGAGCACGTCAAGCTCTTGAAGAATCGAAAGGAGCGCTGAAAAGCGAGAATTGCGCGCTTCCGCTCTCCGTACAGGAAGCGAGAGTACAGTTGTCCCGTATGTCGTTTCCCAAAAGTGCTGATGAAAGTAGCGGCGGCGAAAAATGCGGCAGTCAAACGAACATAGCAATTAATAGCCGTACATCATCACAACATCACGTTAGCACCACAGAGGACTGTTGTGCCGCAGTCAGCAGATTACAGGAATGCAAATCAAGAGAAAAGCCTCTTCTTCAAGTGAAGCGACTCTCGTTTCGTTACAGGAGTGAAACGCCGTTTGTTCTGGAGGACTTGAATTTCGAACTCTACCGCGGTACGATTCACGCGCTTGTCGGAGGCAACGGCAGCGGCAAGAGCACGTTGCTCTATCTTCTTGCGGGCGTCTTGAGAGCGCAGTACGGCAAAATTGTGCGCGCTCCTAATGTCAAAGTCAGTCTCCTTACGCAGAATCCTCAAGCAGTCTTTGCTCGCGATACACTCATGGACGATTTGATGGAACATCGTTCTCTAGGAAACTATGATGAGCAACGCGTATTGGACGTCGCGGACAGTCTCGGTCTGATCCATCTTTTAGAGCGTCATCCCTACGATTTGAGCGGAGGCGAGATGCAGAAGGGTGCGCTCGCAAAGATTTTGCTCTTGGAGCCTGATGTCCTTTTGCTCGATGAGCCTGTCAAAGGACTCGATGCCGTGAATAAACGTGAGATCGCTGAGATCTTTAATCGCCTTCGTGATCGAGCGATGACGCTGCTCGTTGTCACACACGATCTCGAATTTTCTGCAGATATCGCCGACGAGTGTTCGTTAATCTTTGACGGACGTATCGTGGCAAAAGATGAGACATCATCGTTTTTTCGAGATAACGCTTTCTACACGACCGATGCCTTTCGCGTGACGCGCGGAATCATGAATCCCGTTGTGGCGATAGGCGGATTCGACCGAGTTTTCAATGTCGCTCAAGAGGAGCCTTGTGATGGCATCGGATAAACGTTCAATCGATACGGGAAGGATCATCGAGAGGGTTACGCTGATCGCTTTACCGATCCTTATGTTCCTCTGCGTCTATTACGAGGTCGAACAGACTGCTCTTTTGACGTTGTTGGCAGCGATCCTCGCCAATATTCCGTTCTTTATCAATTTTGAAAAATCACGCCCGAAACCGCGCCATATCCTGCCTATTGTGGTCATGTCGGCTCTTGCAACCGGCGGGAGAATTCTCTTCACTCCCATCCCGCATGTGAAGCCCGTATCCGCGATCGTGATCGTGACGGGGATCGCTTTCGGTAGACGGAGCGGATATCTTACGGGAGCGCTTACGGCGCTCGCGTCGAATATGTTTATGGGACAGGGACCGTGGACGCCGTGGCAGATGTTCGCATGGGGGCTTATCGGTTACTTATCGGGCGTTATGGAAAGCCGCGATTTGTTTCGAAATCGTTGGGTTGTCTATGGCTACGGTTTCGTATCGGGTCTCCTATTCGGTCTGATCATGGATTCTTGGCATATTATCAGCTTTGTATCGCCATTGACATGGAAAGGGGCACTCACAGCTTACGGATCAGGCTTCTTTTTCAATCTTGCACATTCGTTCGCCACGGTCATCTTCCTTGTCCCGATTTTGGGTTCGTGGACGAGAAAACTCACGCGCATCAAGCATAAATTCGGCCTTGATTATTCCGGGGAATGACCCCTGCCTTTTGTGCTCAAGTCCGATGTGCAGTTTCATGTTTAATCGTAATACCGCGTATCATATGCATGTGCTCATATGTTAATATAACAGGTAGATAACTAATCAAAATGAATCTTGATTTTTCAGAGGAGGTAAACATGAAGAAAACACCGTTATATCAGCGCCATGTCGATCTTGGCGCTCGTATGGTCGAGTATGCGGGCTGGAACATGCCTGTGCAGTATGCCGGCATCAGCAATGAAATCTTGGCCGTCCGCAACAAAGTCGGTATGTTCGATGTCTCGCATATGGGTGAAGTTCGTGTGTNCGGTCAAGGTGCGGGAGAATTTCTCAACTGGCTGATGACGCGTCGCGTTACAGGCAAAAAACCTGATCAGATCACATACACCATCCTTTGTGCGGCTGACGGAGGCACGGTCGACGATCTTCTCGTCTACACTTTAGGTGAGGAAGATTATCTGCTCGTCGTTAATGCCGCTAACAAGGATAAGGACGTCGTCCATATCGAAACCAGTCTGCCGATCTACGGGGAAAAGTATCCCGACCGCGATATTTCTGACATCAAAATCATCGATGAATCAGATCTCTACGGTCAAATCGCTGTTCAGGGCCCGGAGAGCCTCGCAGTCCTTCTTGATCTTTCCGATAAACTCGGTCTGACGGAAGAACAGCGTGCCCAGCTTGAAGGACTCAGACGTTTCCGCGATATGACGGTTCCTGTCGAAGGCGAAGAGCTCGCCATGATCATTTCGCGTACAGGTTATACGGGTGAAAACGGCTATGAGCTCTACATTCCCATCGATAAGACAGGCTATTACTGGGATATCTTCGTGGAAGCCGGCATCGAGCCGTGCGGTCTCGGTTCGCGCGACACGCTCCGCCTCGAGGCCGGGTTGCCGCTTTACGGTCATGAGATGTCGCCAACGATCAGTCCGCTGGAGGGCGGTATGGGATTCTTCGTCGATAAAGATCGCGAATTCCAAGGCGACGTGATGAAGGATAAAGTCACTCGTCGTCAACTGGCGCTCGTCAGCGACACGAAAGTGATCCCGCGCGAAGGCTATGAAGTCTATTTTGACGGAAAAAAGATCGGTGCTATTTCGTCCGGTACGTTCTCTCCCGTGCTCGAGAAGGGTATTGCGTTTGCTCTAGTAGATGTTGAGACGCCGGAAGTTGAAGCCGTCGAAGTGCTCGTTCGTAAGAAAATGCAGCCTTTCACCGTCGTCAAACCGCCTTTTGTAGGCTAGTTGGCACGGAACAGCAGGTATCTCGGCACGGCTCTTTGATGTTCGTGCCATGAAACAGCCGGTTCGAGACGGTATCGGAAACCGGTATACAAATGAAATAGATGCAGGAAGGAATCAGAATTATGAAATTTGCCAAAACACATGAATGGATTAAAGTTGACGGAAACATCGCAACGATCGGATTGACCGATTATGCACAGGATCAATTGGGCGAGATCGTATATGCGGAAGCCGAGCCGGAGGGNACTGTTGTTGAACTCGAAGGCATCATCGGAACCGTGGAATCCGTCAAGGCGGCATCGGATCTCTATGCACCGATCAGCGGCGAAATCGTTGAAGCGAACGAAGAGATCGAGGATGCACCCGAACTGATCAACGAAGCACCGTGGGACACATGGTTTGTCAAGATCGAGATGGCGGATCCCGCCGAGCTCGACGCACTCCTCGACGAAGACGCATACAAAGCATTCTGTGAGGAGGAGTAATTATGATCGGCTATCTTCCGATGAGCCGTGAGGAACGCCGCCGGATGCTTGCATCCGTCGGCGTCGACCTCGATAAACTGTTTGACATGATTCCTGAATGTGACAGGTGCAGCGTGGAAGAGTATGAAGCGCTGACTGACAAAGGCATGAAGGAAATGGAAGTCGTCGAACACGTTCAGGCGTTAGCTGACAAGAACTTGAATACAGCGAAATATGACTGCTATCTCGGAGCCGGTTATTACGATCATTATCAGCCGGCGGCCGTTAAGCATCTTATCAACAGATCCGAGTTCCTGACATCGTACACGCCTTATCAGGCGGAAATCTCGCAGGGTACGCTTCAGGCTTATTTCGAGTGGCAAAGCTACATTACGCGTCTGACAGGTATGCCTATCGCGAACGCGGGGCTCTATGATGCCGCATCGGGCGCCGCCGAGGCCGTGCTTCTCGCATGCCGTGACAAGCGCCGTTACAAAGTGTTCGTTTCGGGCGGCATGCATCCTGAAACACTCGAAACGGTCCAGACGTATTGCCACGCGGCAGACATTGAAGTCGTCGTCGGTGAGATTGATGAAAACGGTCAACAGACTGTTTACCCCGATGCGAATAGGGAATTCGCCTGTTTCATGATTCAGAGCCCGAACTATTTCGGTATTGTCGAGGATCTCGATTTGCTGGTTGAGAAAGCACACGCCGTAGGCGCACTGGCAGTCGTCTCCGCCGATCCCGTCAGTTTGGCGATGTTGAAGCGTCCCGGAGATGCCGGTGTCGACATCGCTATCGGTGAGGCCCAGTCGCTCGGAATTCCGACATCGTACGGCGGCCCCGGTATCGGGTATATGGCAGTGACAAACAAGTTGATGCGCAAGATGCCCGGAAGAATCTGCGGACAGACAGTCGATCGCGATGGAAAAACATGTTACGTTCTTACGATTCAAGCACGTGAGCAGCATATCCGCCGTGAGCGCGCGACATCGAACATCTGCACATCGCAGGCGCTGATTGCGACTGCCGCCACGATCTGGCTGGCGCTGCAAGGCGGATCGGGATTGCTGGACGTTGCCGAACAGTCAGCGGCGAAGGCGATCTATCTTGAGAAGAAACTGACCGCAAACGGTCACTTCAAACTCGTCTATGACAAACCATACTTCCGTGAATTCCTTATTGAGGCGAAAGAAGGTGTCGATCTCGAGAAGCTCAACAAGGCGCTCCTCGAAGAAGGCATCATCGGCGGACTCATCGTCGACGACAACAAGTTGCTGATTGCCGTGACGGAGAAAAAGACGAAAGAGCAGCTTGACCGCTTTGCGGAGGCCATGCTTCGTCTTTGCGATGCACAGGGAGGGAAATGATTATGTCAAGATATAAAGAAACACCACTAATTTTTGAACTTGCGACTTCGAACGAGGGAAGCCGGTACATTCGTCCTTTGGACGTTCCGAAACCTGACTTTTCCGAGTGGTTCGGTGATGCATACCGTGAAGGCAAACCGAACATCCCCGATGTCGACGAGATTTCCGTTGTGCGCCACTTTACGAATCTTTCATCGAAAAATTATCACGTCGAAGTTGGCACGTATCCGCTCGGCTCATGTACGATGAAGTACAATCCGAAAGTCAATGAGGATATGTCCGCCTTAACGGGCTTTGCGGCGACACACCCCATGCAGCCGGATGAGACGGTTCAAGGCAACCTCGAGCTGCTTTATCACCTTGAGAAGATGCTGAACGATGTGACCGGTATGGCCGCCCATACGTTCCAACCCGCGGCCGGCGCTCACGGCGAACTTGCAGGTATCCTCCTGATCAAGGCGTACCACGAAGATCGCGGCGACACGAAACGCGACACGATCATCGTTCCCGACGCTGCCCACGGCACGAATCCCGCGACAGCGGCGATGGCTGGTTATAAAGTCCGCGAAGTCAAATCGAACGAGTACGGTACGGTTGATTTAGAATCATTGGAAGCGGCGCTCGGTGATGACGTCGCCGGATTGATGCTGACGAACCCGAATACGCTCGGCCTGTACGACGGCAACATCGAGAAGATTACGAGAATGATCCACGACTGCGGCGGACTTTGTTATTATGACGGCGCGAACATGAACGCGATCATGATGCATGCCCGCCCCGGTGACATGGGATTCGACTGTGTTCACTGGAACGTTCATAAGACTCTCTCGACGCCTCACGGCGGGGGCGGTCCCGGTGCCGGCCCTGTCGGCTGTAACGAGCTGTTGGAGCCCTATCTGCCGAGACCTGTCGTCGCGAAAAAGGACGACATGTACTATCTCGACTTTGACCGTCCGAAATCGTTCGGCATGATCCGTTCTTTTGTCGGTACATTCGGCGTTCTCGTCCGTACTTATGCGTACATGCTCTCGAACGGTGCCGAAGGTCTTTACGAAGTCTCGGAAGGCGCTGTCGCGAACTCAACCTATCTCCGCGAGAGATTGAAGGATTACTACCACATCCCGTATGACACGCCATCCATGCATGAGTTTGTCATGACAAGCGAGTGGCAGAAGAAGGAAAGCGGTTGCAACACGCTCGACATCGTCAAGCGTCTGATCGATTACGGATTCCACCCGCCGACCGTGTACTTCCCGCTTGTCGTCGCGGAGGCGATCATGATCGAACCGACCGAAACGGAGACGTGGCGTGACCTCGACGCTCTCGCTGATGCTTTCATCAAGATCGCGGAGGAGGCGAAGGAAGATCCTGAACTCTTGAAGGGCGCACCGCGCTATACGCCGATCGCAAGACCCGACGAGACTGCCGCTGCCAGAGATCCGATTTTGGCAGGCTAGTCTGAGAGTCGTTTGACGACATCTCGTCCACACAGCTTAAAGGCAAATTAAAAACAGCCGGAGCCGCGCTCCGGCTGTTTTCATGCACAGAAAATATTTAACCTTAAAAAGTAATCCGATAATTGTTTCCTGCCGTTGCATGCAGCGGTAGGTTCTCGACTCCGTCATTTTTACGTTCTCTGACTTCGTAAACTACTTCGAACTCGTGTGCCAGCCTGTTGACGCGCGTCAGCAATTGTTTTCTTGCGATAATGCCGAGGAAACTTTTATCTCGTTCCGTGACGCAGAGGTAGTTAGTGTTGACCAGGACACGGAGGATGTCCTCAAAGGGCGAGTCTCGATAGACGAGCGGGACATTTGTCGTCATGACGTCTTTTACTTTTAGAACAGGTAGAAGATCCCAGTTGTAGTCTTCATTATCGAGTAAGCCGTTGATGATGGCAGGCATCGTGATAATGCCGGCGACGCGAGAAGATTCGTCTAATACGGGGACTGATGTGAAACCGACACTGGACAACAGCAGCAACGCGTGAAGTAGTGTATTTTCCGTTCTGACTGTGGCGCACTGATCGGCATTGATCATCAGCGGATCTTCGCCCTGTATCAGAAACTTTCCGATATGTTTTCCAATCATTCCCGATCCTTTCAATCGTTTGGATACCGGTCAAGTTGCCGATATTCGTTTTAAGATCACAACACAAATCTGATTAAAGAAAGAGGGTACACAACAATAAATTCCTTCGATCAGATTTTCCGTTCGAAGAAAATTTTATCGTTATCTCCTTTCAATCTATACACATTGTACAGTAAAAGTGCTAATAAGTGACAAACAAATTGTGAACAATGAGATTTTGATTGGCTATAATAGATCGTGCAAAAAAAGATAACGATGATAATATATATACATGAAATCACACATGAGCAAGCTTGACGATGCAAACCGACTTCTCGACGCCGGACAATTTTCCAAAGCGCGAGAACTTTTTTCTGCACTCATCGTCGATGTCGAGTCGGCACCCCTTATCAAGGGTCGTGCTCGTCTCGGTGAGGTTCGCGCTTTGATCGGACTCGGTAACTTCGAGGAGGCGATTGACCTCATTGAGCGAATATTTGAGGATAAGAAGCAACAAGTCCAGCCGAACCTTCGTCCTTATTTTTTCCATGAGCGGGCGAGAATTGCGGATTTTCAGGGTAACAGGCACGATGCGATTGCTTACTATCGCGAGGAGTTACTCCACTTGTCGTCCTCCATGCCGCATTATTTCCGGAGATTGGCGGAGAATTATATCAGGCAGGGCACGATATTTCTCGAACTCGGCGAAAGGGAGAACTGCGAAATCTATTTGAGATTGGCACGGGATTATGCCGATCGGGTGACATCGGAAAAAGCGTATGCCGACATGTTGACGTTAAAGGCACGTTGTCTTGAGGAGGACGGAGAACTGTCAAAGGCGCTCAATCTGTTATGTGAAGCGAGAGACCTGTATATNACTGACGGCTTATTNTATGAATCTGCAACAGCGGACAAAAGAATTGCCGATGTTCGATGTAGGATGGAAAGAGGCTGACAGTCATGAAAGACGAAGATAATGCAAAACAACTGACATCTCAAACTCAAGGCAGCGGAGACATTTTGAAAGGACCGATCGTCCCGGTTCTTTTTTCTGTTTCAGTCCCGTTGATGCTTACCAACTTGATCAATGCCGTATACAACTTGGCGGACGGACTTTGGGTAGCGCAACTTTCACTTGTCGATTTTTCCGCGACGAGCTTTGTTTGGCCTCCGCACTATCTGTTTATTTCGCTTGGCATCGGAATCTCAATCGCCGGAACGGCGATCATCTCGCAACTGATCGGGGCGGGTGAGAAGGAGCGGGCCGAGTCATACGCAACACATATCTTTTTCTTTTGTCTTGTAATAGGCGTGTTTTTTTCTGTCACAGGTTATTTCTTAGCGCCTTACATCATTAAGGTGATGGGCGCTACAGGAGCGCTTTACGATGCGGCGACGACGTATTTCTCGATTCTGATGATCGGATTCGTGTTTGAAATGGTCTATTTGTCGTATTATGCGATCTTAAGCGCTCAAGGTAAGACGCGCGTGACGACGAGGATCAGTGCAGTATCAGCTATCTTGAACATCATTCTCGACCCAGTTTTCATTTTTTCGCGAATTCCTTTCGTAAATCTGCCAGGACTGGGGATGGGGATTGCCGGAGCGGCATGGGCGACCATTATTTCGCAGGCAGTTCGTATGGTCATGGCCGCTATGGCGATTCGCTCCGATGTCAATGAGGTGAGATTGCGTTTTAAGGGTACGAAGCTGACCGTTTCACAATTTGCGAGGCTCGCACGTACAGGTTTCCCGACGGCGCTCGGGCAATCGAGTGCGGCGCTGGGGTTTACGTTAATGCACTCGCTCATTGTAGGCTACGGCGATGCGACCATTACCGCGTACGCCGCGGTCAACAGGATTAACAGTTTTATTATGATGCCCGCCTCAGGTATCGGTGGCGCATTGACGCCGCTTATCGGACAGAACATGGGAGCCGACAATCGCGAAAGAGCGCGAGAATTCTCAAGTACGGCCTTCCGCTACATTACGTATATAACGATCGCCGGAGGCTTTCTAATGTGGCTCCTGCGTCACCCCGTGCTATCGCTCTTTATCCGAGAAACGGGCACGCATGCCGATCTTGTCTGGGAGCAGTCGTTAGAGTATATGGTTTACTCCGCTCTCATGACGCCTCCAATGGGATATTTTAATGCGTTTGCCGGTATTTTCAGCGGTGCAGGATACCATCGATACTCCGCGTTTATTTCGATACTCAGATTGTGGGGTATTCGACTCCCGCTCATCTACTTTTTTAAATCGGTTACTTCGCTCGGAGCGACAGGACTCTGGATCTCTATGCTTGCCTCCAACGTAATCATCATTATCGTGGGAGCGATCTTGTATCGTAAAGGTAAATGGTACACAGATCCGATCGTCCGTCACTAAATATTAAGCAGTTGTGTCTCTTTTCGCGGCAAATGGGCGCATGATTTAAAAGAAGACATTATGTGATGCTCCTTTGATCAATTGCGTATAATGATAAGCGAAGATGAAGTATTGACGACGTGCTCGCTGGGCGCTCCGTATCGTCACGTGCTTTGATTGGTGAGAAGAGGTTGAACTATGGCTTGTTTATCGCGGTATTCTTTTTTGCTCGCTCAAGCGGTGTTTGTACCGACTGTTGGTGCTTCTGCGCCGCCTTGGTTGATCGCATTGATTGTCGTCGGTGCCGTTCTGCTTATCTTTTTATGGTTTGAGTTGTCTCTCGGACGCGTGTTGTTCCGCTACGCGACGAAACCGCCGGAAGGGAATGAGGATCAAGGCAGCAGAGCTTATGTTTCCGAGGAGACGGTAGCCTATTTCGCAACGGCTCAGCAAGTCAAAGAGGAACTTTTGACGGGTGACGAGATTGAACTTGAGATCGTGCGAGATGGTTTGAAACTCCGAGGCGTTTACATTCCTGCCTGTATCGGATCGACGGAGCTATCTGCTTTCCGAAACGGATGTGCCATCGTCGTCCACGGCTGGCGTGATGCGAGCGGGTCAAGAATCCTCGACGCGAAACCGTACATCGAGGCGGGTATTTCAGTCTTTCTTCCTTCGCTTCGAGGCCACAAGCCGAGCGAGGGAAAGAGAATCGATATCGGGTGTAAACATTACGACGATCTGTTTGTCTGGATAGACGAGATTAACAAGCGATTAGGCGAGGATGCTCCGGAATGGTACGTGCTCGACGGGCTGTCCATGGGTGCCGCGACGGTGCTGACCGCGACCGGTGACGTACGGTTCCCCGATAACGTTATCGCTGTCATCTCCGATTGCGGGTTTACGTCGCTCATCGATCAGGGCAAATGGCTGACTCGCGGTATGAGCCCGATTTTGCGCGGTCCGGCACTCTTTTTTTCTAAATTTTTCTTCTATTTCGTGATGGGCTACCGATTGAACGATCCGACGGCGCTTAGCGCCATCGCGAGAGCTTCTGTTCCTATTTTTATTATTCACGGCAGCGAGGATGTTTTTGTGCCGACGTGGATGTCGCAAAAACTCTTCGATGCCTGTTCTTCCGAACTTAAAGAATACTGGGTTGTCGAGGGTACTCAGCACGCATTGTCGTCTTTTGTCGCCGGACCGGAGTATCCGAAACGAAAGCTTGCGTTCATCAATCAGGTAATTGCGGATAACAAATATGAGTCTTGATGAATCCGAAGATTGTCTGTAAAACATTGAGAGGTTTGATAGCGCGGTCATGACCGTTTTTTATAATTATTTAAAGCGGCCTTGTCATTTTACTTATAAAACATACCCGGAAAAAAGGCGATAAACTGTAAAGTTTAGCACGTTATATATTTGACGTTCAACACCTCAAATGATAGCGTTAAAGGTAGTTAAGAATAGCAGGTTTGTATGTCAGGAAGGGCAGTGGCCATGTCGCTAAATGACTCGCGAATGTTCATGGAAACCTGTCGTTTATCGGTCTGGTCAATCGAGCAGATGAAGGGACACGACGATCCATTATACTGCCCCGCGTAAATGAAAAGATAAAGGAGCCACGACGATGGAATGGAATGTGCAAAAGATTAGAAAGCAGCAAAGGCTGCAGCGCGCTTCGGATATGATGCGCGGGAAAATCGTTCAAGCCGAAGATATTGTCTCCGTACTGGAGGCAGTTGTCTGTCCGAACGATCGAGTAGTGCTTGAAGGAGATAACCAGAAGCAAGCGACGTTTCTTTCACAGGCGTTAGCTTCGGTAGACCCTGCTGTTGTGCACGGTCTCACAATGATGATCCCCGCCGTATCGCGCGATGAGCATCTTGACCTTTTCGAGAAAGGCATTGCGCATGAACTCAATTTTGCGTTTGCCGGCATGCAGAGTGTGCGACTGGCAAAAATGCTTGAAGACAATCAGTTGAAGATAGGTTCGATTCACACATACCTCGAGCTTTACGCGAGACTGCTTGTCGACCTTATCCCCAACATCTGTCTTGTCGCCGCGGAGATGGCCGATGAAGACGGGAATCTTTTCACCGGATACAGTACGGAGGATACGCCTATTCTCGTCGAGGCGACCGCGTTTAAGGACGGTATCGTCATCGTGCAAGTCAACGAGATTGTCGGTAAGGGCGCGTTGCCGCGTGTCGATATCCCGGGAGACTGGGTTGACATCGTTGTTCAATCGGATGAGCCGTACCAGATGGAGGCGCTTTTCACGAGAGATCCGGCGAAGATTCGCGACAGACATATTTTGATGGCGATGATGACAATCAAGGGGATCTATGCCAAGCACGGCGTCATGTCGCTCAATCACGGTATCGGCTATAACGGTGCTGCGATTGAACTTATTCTCCCTACGTACGGTGAAAGCCTCGGTTTGAAAGGAAAGATTTGCCGTCACTGGGTTCTCAATCCTCATCCGATGATGATCCCGGCGATTGAAAGAGGCTGGGTGGAGAGCATCTACGCGTTTGGCGGCGAAAAAGGGATGGAGAAGTATACGGAAGCTCGCTCCGATATCTTTTTTACAGGAAATGACGGAACGCTAAGATCCAACCGCGCATACGCACAGTTGGCCGGATTATACGGTATCGATTTGTTCTTAGGCGCGACACTGCAGATGGATTATCTTGCAAACTCTTCGACCGTAACGAGCGGCAGGCTGTCGGGGTTCGGAGGAGCTCCGAACATGGGTCATAACACGCAAGGGCGACGCCATTCGACGCCAGCATGGAAAGCGATGATGCCGAACCCGGGCCGTTCCATGATAGGCGGAAGAAAGCTCATCGTTCAGATGTTGTCAAGCAGCGGGCGGTTCGGAAACAATTTTGTCCCCGAACTTGATGCCGTTGAGATCGGCAGGAAGGCAGGTTTGGACAGCACGCCCGTCATGATCTACGGAGAAGATGTAACGCACGTCGTGACGGAGCAGGGGATCGCATACCTCTATCTTGCTGAAAGCGAAGATGAGAGGACGACGCTGATGGGCGCTGTCGCGCAAGGGACGCCGATCGGTGACATGGCGACTCCGGCTGTNATTGAAAANTTGAGGAAATCAGGTAAAATCGCGCTCCCCGACGATCTTGACATTGACCAGGCGCTCGCGACAAAAGACCTTCTCGCGGCTAAGTCCCTTGATGAGCTCGTCGAATGGTCGGGCGGTCTGTATGAAATTCCCGACAGTTTTAAGAAATAGTGAATAATATTTGATTTGGTAGATGGAGGATACGAATTTGTTGGACGAAAAACAAAAAGCGTTGCTTGAAATGAAGAAAATGCTTTCTTCAGGCGGCAGTGAAGCCGGCGTTAAGCGGCAACACGCGCGAGGAAAGATGACGGCACGCGAACGTATCGAAAAGCTTCTCGATGAAAAAAGTTTTGTCGAGACAGGCCTTTTCGTCAAACACAGGGCGACAAACTTCGGAATGGACTCGAAGAATGCCCCGGGCGACGGCGTTGTGACAGGTTACGGGACGATCGACGGTCGACTCGTCTATGTCTCGGCTCAGGATTTTACCGTAATAGGCGGTTCTTTGGGCGAAATGCACGCCGATAAGATTGCGCGTACGCAGGAAGCGGCGCTCAAGGTCGGCGCGCCGATGATTGCCATCAACGATTCCGGCGGCGCACGTATTCAGGAAGGCGTCGACTCGCTGGCAGGGTACGGGCGTATCTTCTACAACAATACGAAGGCGTCGGGCGTCATCCCGCAGATTTCCGTCATCATGGGTCCCTGTGCCGGCGGAGCCGTCTATTCTCCTGCGCTTACGGATTTCGTGTTTATGGTTGATGAGACGAGTGAGATGTTCATCACAGGTCCGCAGGTCATTCTTGCTGTTACAGGTGAAGAAGTTTCTGCTCAGACGCTCGGCGGCGCGATGACGCATAACAGTGTGAGCGGTGTCGCGCATTTCCGCGCTTCCGATGAAGACGAGTGCCTCGCTCAGATCAAACAGTTGTTGAGTTTCTTACCTCAAAATAATCTCGAAAAGCCGGCGCGCACGGAATGTTTCCGTGATCCTAATGAGATGGTCAAAGCGCTGAATACGATTATCCCGGAAGATCCGCGCACGCCATACGATATGAAAGAGTTAATCTATGCGCTCGCGGACGATGAGGCGCTGTTTGAGGTTCAGCCCTATTTTGCGCAAAACATCGTAACGGGATTTATACGCCTGAACGGAGAAAGTGTCGGTGTCATCGCCAATCAGCCGCGCGTGATGGCAGGTTGTCTCGATATCAATGCATCCGACAAGGCGTCGAGATTTATCCGTATGTGCGATGCGTTTAACGTGCCCCTTTTGACACTCGTCGATGTCCCGGGATTCCTCCCCGGCACACAGCAGGAGTACGGCGGNATCATTCGTCACGGCGCGAAGATGCTTTACGCCTATAGCGAAGCGAGCGTTCCAAAAGTAACAGTCATCACCCGCAAAGCTTATGGCGGCGCCTACATCGGAATGTGCTCAAAGCATCTCGGCGGCGACATCGTGCTCGGCTGGCCAACTGCGGAAATTGCTGTCATGGGTGCGGAGGGCGCCGCGAATATTATTTTCTCGCGTGAGATTCGCAACGCCGACAATCCGGAAGAAAAACGTAAAGAGAAGATTGACGAATATTCCGAGACTATGATGAATCCGTTTGTAGCGGCGGAGCGCGGTTACCTTGACGATGTAATCTTGCCTGAGGAGACGCGTCAGCGCCTTATCTCCTCCTTCGACTCGCTGCGCGGGAAACGCATGCCGAAGATTGCCAAGAAACATGGCAATATCCCCCTATAGAGGTGAGTGTATGACGCCAGATAATATTACAGTGATAGACAGCGTCGTATTGTCGATTATCTATATGGTTTTCGTATTCATCGTGTTGCTTGCGATCTCGTACTTGGTCGATATTACGGCATTCTTCGTGAATAGAAAAAAGAAAAAAAATAAGAAAGATTCCGATTCTCCCGAACTGAAGGAGACGGAACTCCTCGCGACCGACGCGCCGGAGACGAAACTGAGTTCAGTAAAAATCGCCGCGCTATCCGCCGCGATTCAGGCTTATGCGGGTGATGATGTCACGCTTGTCGTCCGTCGTATCTATCGCGAATCAGCGGGGTCAACCGGATGGGAGGCCGCCGCCATTGAAGAGTCGCTCAGGCGCTCGCTATAAAGAGAAAGGGTTTAATCACATGTCCACAGTTAAGACATTTCGTATCGTCATTGACGGAGAAGAATATTTCGTTGAAGTAGAGGAAGTCAAAGCGGAGCGCTCGGCGTCGATACCGCGCCCCGTAAAGGCCGTGCCTACGCCCGTGGCGCCCGTCACATCCGCACCGAAGGCGTCTCCACCTGCGGCAGCTTCCGGCGGGGATGACGTGAAAGCGCCGTTACAGGGCACGATTCTCAGCGTCGATGTTGCTGCCGGCGACCAAGTGAAAGCAGGTGATATTCTCGTAGTGATCGAAGCGATGAAAATGGAGAATGAAATTGTCGCTCCGCACGATGGCGAGATCGCCAAAGTTCACACTAGCAAAGGTGTCGTTGTGTCATCTGGCGATCTTCTTGTCACGTTCAAATAGGAGCATTCTATGCACGACATACTCGTAGATTTCTTTAGGAGTACCGGCATCACGGAGCTTTTCCGTTTCGATACGGAGCTCTTCGGCGTGATGATTCCCGGGAAATTGATCATGGTGGTAATCGCGCTTACCTTTATCTACCTCGGTGTGAAAAGGGGCTACGAACCGTATTTATTGATTCCGATCGCTTTCGGTATGCTGCTCACCAACTTGCCGCTTGCAGGACTGATGGATGGGCCCTTAGGGACACAGCCTGGTGGTCTATTGTACTACCTCTATCAAGGAACTGCGCTCGGCATTTATCCGCCTCTCATCTTCCTCTGCATAGGAGTCGGTACCGATTTCGGACCGCTGATTGCCAACCCGAGAAGCCTTCTCCTTGGAGCCGCCGCGCAGCTCGGTATTTTTATTACGTTTATCGGCGCGATCGCACTAGGATTTACGGGAGCGGAAGCGGCGTCAATCGGTATCATCGGCGGGGCAGACGGCCCGACAGCGCTCTTTCTCACGGGGCGTCTTGCGCCTGACCTTCTTGGTCCAATCGCGATTGCAGCCTACTCGTACATGGCGCTTGTGCCTATCATTCAGCCGCCGATTATGAAAGTGCTGACGACGGAAAAAGAGCGTATGGTTAAAATGGAACAGCTTCGCGAAGTCAGTCAAGACGAGAAGATTATCTTTCCGATCGCTGTCACACTGTTTACCATACTGCTCCTTCCTTCCGCCGCTTCGCTGATCGGTATGCTCATGCTCGGCAATTTATTGAAGGAGTCGGGCAAAGTACCGCTTCTCGTCAATGCGATCAAAGATTCGCTCATGTACATCGTCTCGATTTTTCTCGGCATGACAGTTGGTGCGACGGCCACGGCCGAACGATTCTTACGCCCTCAAACGCTAATGATCGTCGGGCTCGGACTTCTCGCATTCTCGATCGGGACCGCGGGAGGTGTTTTGCTCGGTAAACTGATGTGTTTCTTGACGAAGGGTAAAATCAATCCGTTGATCGGTGCAGCCGGCGTTTCTGCCGTGCCGATGGCGGCTCGCGTCGTCCAGAGAGAAGGGCAGAAGTACAATCCATCGAACTTCCTGTTGATGCATGCGATGGGG
>JGI24708J26588_10001347_pt1 | contig 19435 bp, 11 predicted proteins | sample BioPla1DNA2_FD_26588 | JGI IMG/M metagenome (IMG submission 26588) | reverse complement strand
TCTAAATATCCACCTTGTTTACTGCAATATTTACCTACTGCTGTGCAATAATCATCATCGATTTTCAGTGAACTTTCTGCCATATTTACACCTCCTAATCCACAGCGTATCTAAGCTGTCTTCGCCAATAACTAATTCTGTCTCTACGATAAGAAATTTTATAATTGTAAGAGTCCACTTCTCTTTGAATACTTCTAATTTTTGCATTAACACTTTCCTGTGCAGAGGATATACCATTATATGCAGACGCGTATTCAGATCCATTTAACAAAGAATTCATTCCTGATATATAAGTACTAACCATTTTAATATTCAATCTATTAGAAGAAATATTGTTTAATTTTGATTTTCTCTTTGATTGCCTACCTGCGAATTGAGTTTGCAAAGATTTAACTTTAGTTCTGAGTCTTTGGAGTTGTTGTATTTTTGAGTTTAACTGTCTAACTGAATTTTGATAAGAGTACACTAAATTCTCATTGTATCTAATATTTTCTCTTATTTCTGCAGACGTCATTACTTAACCCCCTTTATTTATATTAAACACATAAGTGTGATCTTTCTAATATTTGTTGTGAATAATGGCCTTATATTAGACCATTACCCACAATAATTTCTTACTCTCTAAATTTTGAATAAAAAGATATGTCTATTTTCAACAGTTCTATTATTTTCTGAACTGTGCTGCAATAGATCTATCAGTTTCTTCAACAATTTGAGCAGTAGACTTAAGAGCAGCTGAAATTTCATCAATAAGCTCCTTAGCCTTTACAAAACCAGGACGTAATTCTCCAAATCTTGTAGCATAAGCTCGGCTTGCATTACCTTCCCATTCTCCTTGAAGGTTTCTTAACAATACATCCATCTTTGAAATAATAGATTGAAGATTGTTTGCTTGAGTAGTATACTCAGCCGCTCTGCTTCTCATTTTTTCTGGCGTCATTCTAATTTGGTTTGCCATAATAATTTCCTCCCTTTTATAATATATAAATATATATCAATTGGTTTCCCAAATTGATAGCTTAAGATTGATGATTATGATGCACTACTTTTAGCTTTGTAACACTATTATCTTTAATGTAATATGCATCACCTAACTGTAATTTTTTCTTATTTGCCCTAATTTCTTCATAAGGCACATCAAAGACTTTTAACGCATCTAGATCATCTAGAAGCAATAAATGTTGCTCTTGTTTTATCATTCTTAATGGTTCTGGTGCATCATATGAAACAGAAGCATTTTCATAATTTGAATAAATCACACAAATATTTAAATCTTTAAATCTTGTGACCATTTCTGTATACTGCCTCATAGCATCCATATCTTCATATATCTTTTTAGCAACATCATTATTTTGAATAATTAAAACCAATAATTCATCCTGTGAAAAAGCTTCTTCAGCTTCAAGCATTTCAGAATATCTTTTATCTAAAATCTCATACCACTCATTAAGCTTTTCAATTATCTTGTCAGTATTCAAGGTATATTCCTCTACGATATCTAGATTCTTGAATTCTGCATACTTGCGTGAAATATCATCAAAAATACAAACTCTAACAGGATGCTTTTGGCTCTGTTCACTAAAGTTGTATATCATGTATTTAATAAAATTAGCATGTCCTCTATTTTCTTTCCCACAAATTCCAAGTGCTCCAAGATGAGCAAAATCAAGGTAGAAAGGTTTAACCTCTTCATAGGTAATACCAATTGGCAGGCTATAGTCCTTCCTTTCTGCCTTATATTTTCCTATTAACTCTTCTTCAGAAAGAATAGTCGGGATAGTAGGAATTTTCTTAGCTTCTACATCTATTGTTAAAGCATTAATTTCATTTATAAATGATCTTATGCTATGCACACGTTCTATTTCTTTTTCTCCCTCAAAGGCTAAATAGGTCTGACACTCCAAAATTCTTTTATCAATTTCAACGATGCAACGACCTGGAGTATCATCTGGCTGAATAGATACCTGCTCTAATAAATTTGAATATTCATTAGTATCATTACAATGCATTACTATACGATTTGAAAAGTTAGACATATATCTATAGCCTATTCCCGATGTTTGAGAGTTTGCTATTATTGCTGTAATACCAACTGATAGGCCATCACGAACTATCGTAAGTAAGGTATCATCATTTTCCAAATATAATTCGATTAAGCCAGTCAAGTTATCTATAATAAGATAAATTTGTGCTAAATCTGTATAACCAGCTTCCTTGTATGCGGAAAAAGAACTTACTCCAACAGAAACCAGTTTTTCTTTTCTTATTGAAATTTCCTCAAATAATAGTTTGAATAAATTTTTTAATTTTTCATCTTCAGATGAGCAAACCACACCACCAACATGTTTTAGCTGCTCAAAATTTTTCAAGACCATACTACCAAAGTCTATAATATAAATATTGGCCTCAGCAGGTGAATTCATAATGGCTATTTCCTTTATTGCACACTGTAACAAATTAGTTTTTCCAGTTTGTGCTGAGCCGATTATTAATGTATTTTTACTGTTCATATCCATTAATGTCTGTCCTTGATATTGTGAATCTGGATCATCATAAATACCAATATCTATAAACTTATTTTTGTTATCTATTGTATTTGGGAAATTAATAACTGGTTTCAAAGCATCTAAACATATGCTAGGAAGTGCTTTAATTCCACTAGAGCTACAATACTCAGAAACATAATCAACAACTGCTTCTAATTGAGTTTTTGACTTCTCTTTTACCTTGTTCTTTTTGCTTACAAAAACAAGCTTTCTTCTTCCATTTTTCTGAAACTCATATAGTGAAAAATCTTTAGAATTCNCTTCGTCTACTCTTTCAGGAGCCCCACTATATGCAGACTGGAACAATTCAAATATTTCATTATTCCCAACCTGTAGGTAAGCTCTTCCAGGTTCTTTTATTTCAGCTGCAAGAGGAGATTTTAACACTTCATTACTATCGTCTTTATCCTGCACCTTAAGACAAAGCTTAAATCTTGAATTACTCCAGATTTGATCATCAACTTGTCCAGAAGGTTTTTGTGTAGCTAATATAAGATGAACACCCAAACTTCTACCTATACGTGCAGCCGAAATTAATTCCTTCATAAATTCGGGCTGCTCTGCCTTTAACTCTGCAAATTCATCAACTATAATAATTAGATGAGGTAAGGGTTCCTCCACTTCTCTAGCCTTATACTTCTTTATATATTTATCAATATGATTTACTTCTGCTTCTGCAAAAAGTCTTTGCCTCTTATTTAATTCTGCCTTTATAGATTTTAATGAACGGTTTATTGCCTTTCCATCAATATTTGTAATAGCACCTAAAAGATGAGGCATAGTCTTAAACTGATTAACCATACCACCACCCTTGAAGTCAATAATTACAAATGCAACTTCATAAGGATGATACAAGGTTGCCATTGATAAAATATATGTCTGCAGAATTTCGGATTTACCTGAACCTGTTGTACCAGCAACAAGACCATGAGGCCCGTGGGCTTTGTCATGTAAATCAAGATAAATTATTCCTGATTTCGATACCCCTAAAGGTGCTGCCATAGTTTTAAATACAGTAGACTCACTCCATCTTTGTGATAAATCTAAATCATCTACGGACAAAATTTTAAGCATTTCAAAGAGAGAAATATTTTTAGTCAAAGAACCTTCCAGTGTTATTTCTTCGGTATAAACTGGTGACAATACTTCAACAACCTTGCTTGCAGTTTTATCCTCAACTGTTGGATATTCAAATTTTATTATGTTATAATCCTCAGTATTTATTAACTCTGCATTTTTATTATCCAAAATACTTATAATTGTGTCACAACCAATAGGAATATTAAATTTATTATCTGAAAAGAATATAAATGTAATACCAAGTTCATTTGCATTATTTATAAATTTGGATATTGGATGGCTATTAAAGCCGCAGTTATCATAAAAGAATATAACTAAATACTCTTTATATTCTTTGGTCTGTTCTCTTTCTGATAATTCCTTATATAAATATTCAAAGATAAAATTTTTACTTTCTGTATCACAAGAAATATTTCTCATGCTTGTCTCTGAATTATATACATGAGGCAGGAACCTTAACCAATCAATTCTTGGCGTATGCTCCTCTTCAACAATAAAAAATATTTTTACTTCCGTATGAAAATGTCTGGCAACTAAGTCTATGACTATATTTTTCAGGAAAGAAAATCTATTCTCCTCATTTCCTACAATTCCAACTGCATTATTTTCAACTAAATCACATACCACTGGAGCCTGTTTTACCATTTCATATTCATTAAAAAGCTCTTCCGGTAAATTTTGCAAGTCATCTTCGATTTCTAATTTTTCTTGTTTTTTATAATTAATTTGCCTTTTTGCCTTAATATCACCTGTTCCAATACGGATATTCAAAAAATCCTTATCCTTTAATGTTCTTTCAAATAAATCTCCAGAGAAGGATTTTACTCTTTCAAGTTCTAAATCTTGAGAAATAAATATTTTTTCTAATTCATTTCGTTCACATTCTCTTATTGTTTCAATTTCACTACGCTTCTTTTCGATATAAGATTTATACTTTATAATTCTTTCTTTACATTCTTTTTTATAATCCTTATTTCCCTGCATAACCCCTAAAACAGTAGTAATAATGGCCATTACACCTGATACAATACTAAAAACAATCATTGCCCCACCCATAAATGCCATTGCTCCTGATGCAATTATCATTCCAATGGAAGGAAGTAAACTAATGAATAAGTTATTTTTAGGTTTTTGAGGTTTGGCTGGCGGATCTAAAATCTCGATTTTTGTATCATCAACAACATTTTTAATTCTTGTATTTCTTATAAATTTAGGATAACCATTCTGATTTGGTTCATCTGTATAAAAAAGTAAATTTACCTGGCAGTCTTCTCTTATTTCTGTATAAATATGATTATCCTTGTAATAAAATATAAAATCAGATATAGAGAAAAAATCTCTATTATATATTGTTAAGTCCCCTCCTGCCCTATTTCCATTATGAAAAACACCGTATGTGCTATTTTTCACAGATAATTCTAGATTTTCTCCATTATTAATAACTAGGACCTCATCATTTTTTACATATCTGCTTTTTATAATAATATTGCTCCTAGGGGATGTTCCGATAGTGAATTTATTAATATTGGATATATCAATCTTTCTTTCAAATTTTCTTTCTTTATTATCAAAGTCAATGAGAAAATCAACAAAAAATACATCATTATTAGATTCTCGATACTTTACAATAAAGCGTTCCCCATGTTCTAAAGACTTTGTCATTAGTTTTCTTACATCGCCAACTGTAAGGTATAAATTATCAGAACAAGTTACAGTCCATGCATCTTCAGTTTTTATGAAAAATAGCTCAATTGGTTCAAAAAATAAGTCTTTATGTAATCTAGCATCACATTCAATTCCTGTACCAACTCGTATTGACTCCTTTTCTGAAGATAGTTCAATTTCTTTATATAAATTTTTATTGGAAACTACTATTTTGTACCTATTCTCCATTTGACTCTCCTATTCTGTAAAGTTTATAACACTACCATTTCTTATTCCGTATTGAGCAAGGGTTTTATTGCCTCTAAGCAATGCTATTGGTCTTTCTGCTTTTAAANAACAATTCTTAATATCTGAGGTATCTATTTCTAAGTTATATGCTGAATTTAAGGCCATCACTAATTCATTTGCAGTTATATAAAGGGGAATTTCTAAATCAACGCTAAAATTTTTTTTTATTATATTAAAAATCACTACTGCTTTATCCTTTTCCATAGAAACCTCCTTAAATTACAAGAAATGCAGTTTTTTGAATTCCGATATCCCTTGATAAATCCTCACAACTTAACAGATTATAATTATCAAAATGATCAATATAATCATTAATAGCAAATTTTAACTCTATATTAGGAGAAATAATTGCATTGTCTTCGTTTTTATCAAAGTTATTGCACACAAATATGTACTTATCAGAATTTGTTCCATTTATATTATCAATAAGTAAATTAGTTGCAAAAATTGATGTGCTTGTCTGTTCTGTAACAACAATTACCTTATCTGATATATCTAAAAGTTTCGCATTATCCTCATCAAAAGCCGTATCGGCATCTATTACTATATAATCGTAATCCTTTGAGTTTTTTGCTGAAACTGCAATTTTCTCATAAATTGAATAAGGAATTCCTAATGACATCAATGCTGCCTTAAAAGGAGGGAGATAACTAAAAATTTCCTTTCTTATAACATGCTTTATTTCTGAATAAATATTTTCATTTTCTCTTGCAAGCTTTGCATATACATCAGCTGAGGATACAACCGTTGAGTTTTCCAGCATTCTCTGAAAGCTTTGTAATCTTCCAGCATTGATATATAGCACCTTTTTATAGTTCTTGGTTAAACTAGCGCTTATTCCTAAGGCTACTGTTGTTTTCCCTACTCCTCCGCAAGCTGAACAAACAAGAATTACTTGCGTTTCCTTTTTTACGCTTTCATCGATACTTAATAAGCCTGTACTTTTCCCAATAATATTATTAAAAACTTCTTTTATGCTGGTATATTTAAATAATCTATTTAAATTTAATTCATCTGTTTGACCTTCTTCATATTGTTCCATCATTAGGAACAAGTTGCTTATATTATGTTTTTTTAAAGATGGATCATATAAATTTTCAGATACTATCAATATATCTGCCCTTTGAGGAGATAAAAACAAATTTTCAAAGTATTCTTCATCGGTGATAATTTCTAACTCAACCTTATCGAAAAATTCCTCTACGAACTTTAATTTAAGAGGTATTATGTAGTTTAAGTCTGTATCAGCTATAATAATTCTTGGTTTTGACATTTCCTACACCACCCTAATCTATAATAATTTTAAAGTCACTATTTGCTAAACGAATTACATCACCGTTGTTGATTGGATATGGTTGCCTAGGTAATAATTTAACCTTATTAATATAAGTACCGTTTGCACTATCCAAGTCTGTCAACATGAACTGACCATTATTATTCGTTATTTTACAATGAACTCTACTAATTGCTTTATTAAATGTAATTGCTCCATCTACCATAGAAGGATTTTTGCCTAAAACAAAATTATTTTTATCTACTAAAATTTCAATAGGCAAAGGTTCATTAATAGCTGCTATGCGCATAGTTTTATTAAGATAACCATCATTTGTGTTGTTTTTCCCTTTTACAGTTTTTACCTTGATTCCCTTGATTCGATTATAAAGATCCTCTAAAGAATACATTCCATTAGATAAATCATTAGCAAACTGTTTTGTTTTGCTACTAGAAAGAGAAGGTAAGCTATTTATTAACTTAATCAAACTTGTTCTCAATTCATTTTCAAAGTCATCATAATCAGTAAATGCTTTAGTTCTTATTGGAATATATACTAAATTAACCTTTAAAGTATTTACATCAATAAAAATCTTGTCAAAAGAAATATCAATATTTTGACAGGATAGGAACCCATTATTTTTTACTTTTATAATTGCATCAAAAAGATTAGCTGCAATTGTCATAAAAGTCTCAGTACTAATGGATGAGAACATAGACTCAAAGGTTTTGAAATTTCCTGACATATAGAAAAACTCTGTCTTCCCGTTATATAGCATCTTCATACATTTAATGAATCCACTATTTACTTGACTCTGTAAAACCTTGTACTCAGTCNTCAAAAACTGACTATTATCATTTAATATATATGCAAAATTTGCACCACAATCTAATTCAGTGATAACTCCATTTTTTAAAAATGCATTCATTTTTCATCCATCCTTTACATTGAGCTATTTATCACAAATAATATCTTCCTAAATTTAAGATATTATTTCTAATAAATAGTCTGGATATATCCTGTTTATATAAAAACTATACACAGGATATACACAAGCCTATTTATAAATTTAATTAGTTATTCTCTCCAGTTTCTTCTTTCTTTTTGCCATACATAAGATACCAAATTCCTGTTGCTAGTACTAAGGATCCACCAATTGAACCCCAGAATAATAGCTTATTTGCATACCATCTTACGAAAGTATTTGTAGAAACTGTTAATTTTTTTTCAAATACATACTCACTTGTAAAATTCTCTGAATCTGTATCAGTAATATTTCCAGCCATATCTTCTATAACAAGACGTACCTTCTGCTCAGAATTGCTTTCACCAATTACAAAGCTTCCTGAATAGTTGTTGGAATCAGCTGAGAAATCTGTAATTGTATCTCCCTGCTGTTCATCATCAACATATACCTTGATAGACTTTAAGCCTATAGTATCGAATACTGTATAGTTAACAGTTACTTCTTGAGCATTGACAATCTTATTCTCAAGTCCCACAACACTTGTTAATTCAGGAGCAGTGCTATCTACTCTGAACAAGATAGCTTTGTCTTTATAGTTTGTATTTTCAGGAGCATTTCCTGTAGCATCTTTAGAAGCAATTGACATCTTATAAACACCATCTTGAGCAAAGTTTTCCTTGCTAATTGTGTACTGATACTGGAACCAGCCACTGCTACCAATTGCCGCTTGAGTATTTACCTCAGGAGAAGCACTATACTTAATGTCTTCTATCGGTTTACCATCACGAGTAATTTCAATTTCAAGTGAATCGTCTAACAAGCGGTCTGCATTGTACTCAGTAATTACTAAGTCCTTATCCACTGCGCGTGTATAAGCTCCGCCGTTAGCAATCAATGATACCAGGTAATCACTGTATTCATATACAGAACCAAATCTGTTAACAGTAAAGGTTACAGTTTTTTCACTTTCATTACCTGATTTATCACTTACCTTTACATATAGTGTGTAAATACCGTCATTTTTCTGTTTCTTTTCAAAGGTATTATTTGTTCCTGAAGCACCCTGTGCATCAACATTTAAGGTTTTGATGAATTCTTCAGTAACATCTACATTTTTCTCTGACATACGGGTTCTCGTTAATCGAATTTCATGTCCACTATAGTTAATGTCAGAGAAGCTGATTATAGGAATAACATCATCCTTATATGCTTTTCCATCTTCAACACCAGTGATTTCTGGTTCTGAAATATCTGTATCAACGGTGAAATCCTTGGCTGCTACCGAAGCTCCATAGTTTGCTTCTGCGCTTTCATTTCCAGCCATATCCTTCATCTTAACATCAAAGGTATAATCACCATCGGCATTATAAGAAATAGTTGCTGTATGAACATCCCCATTACTGCTCCAACTTGCAGAAGGTACAGCTATTGCTGCTCCATTTTTTGTTGCAGTTTGAATAAATTCAACTCTATTTACATCAAAATTGTGTTCCTTAACTACAATAGTTGCTGTACGGTTGGCATTAAAGTACTTACCATTTTGTGCACTATTGTTGTTATAGCTTACTGAAATTTGAGGTAAAGTTTTATCAATAGTAAACTCTTTAGAATTAGTTGTTCCTGCTTCATAGATTTCTCCAGAACACTTATTACCTGCAAGGTCTGTATACTCAATATCAAAAGTATAATCACCATCTGCGTTATAAATAATTGTTGCAGTATGTGTAGCATTATCTTGATTTCCACTTCCTGCTGACTGTTTCCACTCACTAATTGTAGGGATTGTACCATCTGTGTTAGTAATTTTAATTTTTACATCATCAGCATTAAAGTTTCTCTCAGTTACGGTAATAGTAGCTACACGGTCTTCCTTATAATATTTTTGGCTATCTGGACTATTATTGTTATATTTAATATCTATAGTTGGGGCAGTAGTATCTATCTTAATTGAAGCTTTGTCCCTTGAGGAATTTAATGAGTTATCTTCAGCATAAACTTCAATTACAACATCATTACTATTGTTCTTTTTACTATCGACAACTATTTCCCCTGTCCAAGTCTTTAATAAATCATTATGGCTTGGCTTGTCCTTTTCAAATGAATATAAAGTTCCCTTTTGTGTTTCTTTTCCCATATTCAAAACTCTATAACTAACTGTCTTTAAGCCTGAATATGTGCCGCCAGCTAGCGGATCCTCTACCTTAATAGACACTTTTACATCACCTTTGTATATGCCGTTTATTGGCTGCTCAGGTGTTGTAGTAATTTCTGGTGCAATTGCCTCCTCACGAGGAGAAGTATTATCAGCAATCATTCCATCTGTACTAATATATGTCACATTACCAGCCTTATCTGTAATTTTCAGATATAGAGTAAATTGTTCATTAGGCTCTACTGATAATCCATCAAATACCTTCCAATCAGTGACTGCTTTTAATTCTGCTTCTGTAAGAGCTTTTGTTGCATCAGTTTTGTAATACTTAACACTATCAATAGGTGAAGTAATATCGTCTGAAGTTCCTGTTAAAACAAACTTCTTTCCAGACCAGAAGCCAAAGGTTAAGGAATCAATTAATTCATTCCATGTTACTTCACGACCTTCTTCTGATACTGCTTTAATTGTTCCAAAAGGTGCTTTTTTATCTATTGTAAACTTATATGGAGCAACAGAATCTGCTGTGTCTACAGGACTATTAGCATTATCAGCCTTGTCTGAATATGAAATCGCAAAAGTATAGTTTGCATCAGCTGAATATTTAATAGTAGCTGTATGAGTCGCTTCATTAGAATTTGCTCCTTCTTTTGTTGTCCAGCTGCTTATCATTTTTGAAGTATCAAGTGCAACTACATTGCCCCTTGAATCAAGAGCTGTAATAACAATTCCTTCTGTAGCTGCCTTCTCATCAAAGTGATGACTTCTTTCTGTAATATCAATTGTAGCTATACGATTAGCATTAAAATATGTGTTTCCATTGTTATCTTTATTGTTGTCATAAGTTACTTTGATTTTAGGAGCAGTTACATCAATATCCAGCGGAATTGACTTAATATTTTCATTTCCTGCATTATCAATAGTTTTTACATAAACAAGAACATTACAGCTATCATTCTTTTTAGCATCTACTTGTATACTGCCATTCCACTTATTAACAAGCTCTCCCTGAGTTGGATTAGCTTTATTAAAGGTAAATAAGTTGCCTTGTTGAGTAGGGTTATTTGTATCATTATCCTTTACTACCCAATAATCAACAGTCTTAATACCTGAATATGGCTCTGAATCTGTAACCTTAATTGCTACATTTACATCTTTGTTATAAATATTATTCTTATTCGGTTTATCTGGAATAAGAGCAATATCACTTTCAACCTTATCTACAATATATCCATCAGAATTTATATAGATATAGTTGCCAGCATAATCAGTGATTTTTAAGTAGATTANAAACTGTTCGTCAGCTTCAACGCTAAAATCCTTATAAGGCTTAAAGTTTACATTATCTAATTCTTCTACTGTCATAGCAGTAGGATTGCTTGTTTTATAATACTCAATTACAGTAGGACTTGTAGTATCCTCTGATTTTGCCTTAACCTGAACATTTTCATTTTTGTATAACCCAAATGTAATTATACTTAACAGCTTATCCCAAGTACTTGTATCCACTGTTACTGTGCCAGTTGGGTTTGTTTTATCTACTGTAAATTTGAATGGTGTTGTGCCTTTTGTTTTTACCGGCTCCATATGATTATCAGCTTTATTGGTGTAATCAAAGGACCATGTATAGTTTCCATCATCTGCAAAGGTGATTGTTGCTGTATGAGTATCTCCTTCACTAGACCAGCTGCTAACCATGCTGCTAGTATCTAATGTAACTTTTTTACCCTTAGCATCTACAGCATTTATAACAATTCCTTCTGTTGCAGTTTCTGCATCAAAGGCAGATGCCCTGTCTATAATCTGAATAGTAGCAATTCTATTTGCTCCAAAGTATCCATTATTTTCTTCTACCCTGTTAGCTGTATCACTAAAAGATATATTAACTTTAGGCTTATCAATATTAATAGAAAGATTAATGGATTCTTCTGACCTTACTCCTGCATTATCAACGGAAATTACAGTAACTTTAACCTGATCATCATTGTTTATGGAACTATCAACGGTAATACTTCCAGCCCACTCCTTAGTAAGTTCAGCCTGAGTTGGATTAACTTTATTAAATGTATATAAGTTTCCACTTTGAGTAACTTTCCCATTACTCTCAACTATATAATCAACAGTTTTTATACCTGCATATGCTTTACCATCAACAAGACTATCATTTACTTTAATATCAACATTAACATCTTTATTGTAAAAGCCATTTTTATTTGCTTCATCAGGAGTTATGGTAATATTACTTGCTGTATTATCTACAATAACACCGTCAGTACTAATGAATGATGTATTTCCTGCATAATCTGTGATTCGTGCATATACTGCAAACTGTTCATCAGGATCAACAATATATTTTTCTGATACAAACTTACCATCATTATAAAGTTGAATTAAGTCTTCTTCTGATAAAGCTGTTGTTGAATTGTACTTATAGTACTTAATATCATGTAAAGGTGATATTAAATCTATCCCTGTTGCTTCAGCAGAAACAGAATGGTTTTTCCAAATACCAAAAGTAAGTACTGAAATCAAGTCCTTCCAAGACTCCTTCCAGCCTTCTGCTGCTATTTCAATAGAACCAGTTGGAGCAGTTTTATCTATGGTAAATTTCTTAACTGATTCACCTGTTATAGTAGCAGGGTCGTTGGTAAGGTCAGCTTTATTTGTATAAGATAAGTCCCACTCATAATTTGCCTCCTCACTAAATGTAAGGGTTGCTGTGTGAATATCTCCATTGTGTGACCACTTACTTAACATGGCAGACTTTGAAAGACTAATATCATTACCTGCTTTATCCTTTGCAGTAATGTTTAGTCCCTTTAATACTGCTGCTTCATCGAAACTTCCTGGCCTATCTACAATTGTGATAGTTGCTTTTCTATTTGAATTGTAGTATCCCTCTTTAGCTTCCGAATAAAGTTCTCCATCAATATTTATAGTAATAGTAGGTTTTGTTGCATTAATTTTAATTTTTTTGCTTTCAGTAGTTGTATTGCCTGAAGCATCTGTTACAGTCACAATTACTTCTACATTATCGCTATTGTTCTTGCTTGCATCCACTATTATCCTATCACTATATTCGGCTTCTTTATTCACATCGATAATAGCATGCTGGGTTTCAACTCCATCACTTTTTACCCAATATTCCACTGTTTGGATACCTGAATAAGAACCTGGATCTTCAGCCTCAATTCCAACTTTTACGTCCTTATTGTAGTAATTCTTACTATTTGGATCATCCAGAGTTAATATAAGTGTAGGTTTGCTTTTGTCAATGGCAAGAACTATTTTTTTACCATTTAGGTTTATTTTATGAATGTCATCCCATGAAGGACCATCTCTAACCAATAAATCCTCAATTAATATAGTGGATTTAATAACTTTTTCTTTTTCCCAATTTATTCTTTTTGCTTTTTTTCCATCGTTCCCATTTTCATTCTCATAATATTTAAATCTTATCCGATTATAAGGACTCTCTGGTTTTATGCTTAATTCTGCATCTTTCGAATAAGCATATACTTCATCACCATTCTCATCAGTATATGAATTTACAAGTTCTCCTTTAGTAGCTGTAATAGATACCTTTCCCTTCCAAATACCATCTAAGACTTCTACTTCTTCAAAGGTAACTTCAATCTCAGTATTTTCGGTTATATTTTTTAACGTATATATTACACTACCGTCATTTTCCTCAACATAATCATCTGTATTTTCATTATCTAATATAGTACCTGTAGGATTTGAATCTGTTTTTATTTTAATTTCTCCAATTATATAGTGATCACTCTCTGGAATCAATGTAATTTTTGTACTTTCTCCATGATCCACAGAACTGTTTTCAATATGAACTGTTCCATTATCTGTTTCAGTTGCTGTCACCTTGTAAGTATTAAGTGCAAAGGTAATCTCATATAAGTAATCTTTATCTATTCCAGTAATAGTGTCTTCATAAGTCCTGTTATTTTCTGTGAACTTCTCAGACTCACCATTCTTCACAACCTCTAAAACACGAAAATTTGGGTTTGGTGTAGCTTTTACTAATATATCTTCTCCTTCAGTCACAACAACTTCTCCACCAATACAAGCAGGATCTGTAACTACTGTTCCTTTTTCATTATCATATTCTACCGTTATTGTGTATAACTTAACAAACTTAACAATAACATCAATATTTTTGTTCACAGTAATATCCTTAGAAAATGCTAAAATATCCTCTAATGTTTGAATCTCACCATCAATTTCAATGCTTGCAATTTGGTATCCACTATCTGGAGTAACTGATAGATTTACTAGAGAGCCATCTTCCACAGTCAGACTATCCACATTATTTTCGTTAAGTTTAATTGTTCCTCCATTATTTGCTGAAGCTGTAACCCTAAATTCTGTAGCAAACTCAACAGCAATTTCAGTGTCCTCTGTAATTACCAATGCTTCGTTAGTATATGATTCACCTTTCTCAAGGTTAATAAGATCCGTTCCAATTTTTAAGGACTTAATGTAGGTTGTTCCACCATTAATATCAACTGGCAGAATTTCAAGCTTGATTGCACTATCTTTTTCAACATTAATATCCGAATCTTCAAATTCAACATCATTGATTTTAACCTGACCACTTCCCATTTTTGTAATAGATACTTTAGCTTCGGAAGGGACACTAGCAGTGAGGGTTACATCAATTTTTCCATTTACCTCTAAAACAGGTACATTCTCTTCTTCTGTTGTTATATATCCAGTTTTTGAAACAGAATAGCTAATAGTTATTGTGCTTCCATCAACATTTGTGATTTCTTCAGAATAATTTGCCATCTCTGGTACAACAACATACCCCTCTACATCTGTTTGCGCATTTCCTGATTCAACAATGGAGTCACCATCCTTAATTGTGTAAGTAAGATCAGCATCACTAACTGCAATGCCATCTGAGTCCTTTACACAAATAGTAAATTCATCTGGATTACTCTCCCCTGCCGCAATAACTTTTTCAGGCAGCAAGCTTATTAGCATTACAAAAGCAAGTAAAAAAGATAAAATGCGTTGTGTTTTTTTGTTTTTGAATTTCCTCATCCTTTTTATACTCCTTTTTTGGTTTATATTTTAAAAATTATAATCACCTCCTTAAAGAAATTACTGACTTATAAAATAACTTCCTCCGTATGAACAAGTACTACCTCATCAAGCATTGTAAAACTATTTGCTAAATTCTCAGTTACATCTATTTCTTTTTCACTTAACAAGCCTGTTGCATTATCATCATCTAAAAGTTCTGTCATATTCTCATCTAAGTTATCAAATTGATTTTCCACTAGAAGCCCTGTTTCAGGTTTGTCCTCAGATATTATTTCTTCGGTTAATATTCCACCAGTTGTTTTCCCTCGCTCTAGATTTACAGAACTAGGTTTATAGTACTTTATTCCTGTCTTTTCATTCTTCTCCCGCATTTTAGCAATTGATTTCCTTGCTGTTCTACCTGACAAGTCACCAATAATCTCAAGGATTCCAAATTTAATCCAAAAGAAAGCTGCAAGTAGTAAGAATAATGCTGCCAATACAAAAGAAACTGTTGAAACCATTGATAGTGTCTCTNCCATATTTATTCTCTCTCCTTCGCATTATTATAGGTTCTTTCGACGGCCTCCTTATAATCCTTATAGTTATCAAGTATTTCACTTTGCAGCTTTTTAGACTGCTCTTTTTGAACTAATAAAGAAGATGCATTGCTATTTATCTTGTCCATCAATGAAAGAATAATCTCTTTATCAACATTTACTGATTCTAAATTTGCCCTTTGGTCATACAGTAACATAAATGTTCCATTATATAATGTAAGCTGATCATAAGCACTTTCTTCTTTTACAACCTCAAGAGATTCTTCTATTACCTGGAAAAGATTCAGGTATTTTTCTTTTGAAACCTCTTCTACATTTACAGAACTTAATATATACTTCCTATAAAAGGAGCAAATTTGATAGTAACAATTAGACAAGGTCTTATACTGAAAATCTTCTGGCATTTGTTCATTTTCATAGTTTGCTGAAAAAAATGAATATGCCTTTTGCACTCTACTTGAAAAGCTATAACTACCATCATCGTTAGTGTAATAATTAAAGTACATCATACCAATTCGGTAATTTAATTCAGCTAGCTCAACACTGGCAATATCGAATCCGTTTTTATTGGCATTAAAAAGAGCTAAAAACTCATCATTTTCTTGTTTTCCAAACTTTCCCTCACCTTCGTAAGCTTCAAGCATCTGCATATATGCCCGTGTATCATATGGATAGATTTCTATAGCCCTTTTGTAACTAGATATTTTTTCTGGGAAAGAAGTAGAAGAAACTACCGACACCAATGCATCGTAATTATTATTGTTAATATTTCTTTCTAGGGCCTTACAAATAAAACCAGTAACTAACATCAATAGAGATAATGATGCTGATACAATGAATAATCCTAATTTCCTTTTTTGTTTTTTCTTAAAATCTTTTGTAACCAAACTAGGATGCTCTAGGTCGTACATCAATTCAGAACAGTTTTGGTATCTATTCTCTGGATCAATTTCAGTACATTTATCAATAATAGCCTCNATNCCATCTGATAATTCAGGNTTCCATTGACGGACTGGAGCATATACATAATCATCAGGTCGCGGATCTATACCTGTAAGTAAGTGATGCAGTGTCATACCTAATGAAAAAATATCAGATCTAGCATCAGTTTGCCGTGATCCATAGTGCTCAGGGGATGCGTATCCTTTTGTCCCAAGAACTGTAGTATCAGCTAGGTTTTGTTCTTTATATTCACGAGCAATACCAAAGTCAATTACCTTAAGATTTCCTTCAGGTTTTAACATGACATTAGCTGGTTTCATATCTCTATAAATAATAGGTGGTTTTTGAGAATGTAAATATCCAAGTGCATCACATAATTGTTTTGCCCATTCAATTACTAATTCTTCTGGCTGAGCACCATATTCTAGAAGAATTTTATCTAGAGACTCCCCTTCAATATAATCCATGACAACATAGATGGTTGTCCCATTATCAATAATATCTACTATTCGGGGTAAGGCAGGATGATCCAGCCGCTTCATCAGGTTAGCTTCAGCAACTAAGCTATTAATAACTACTTCATCGTTTTTTCCATTACCCTTTTTTCTTATTTCCTTAACTGCCCATTGCTTGTTTAGTCGTTTATCCATTGCAAGATAAACAACAGACATACCACCCTTACCTATTTGTTTAAGTATTTCATATTTTCCATCCACAACAGAACCTATCTCCGTCATTTTTTCTTACCTCACTCTGTTTTAATCAGAACGACTGATATATTATCTCGTTCCTTTCTAGACTTAACTAAGTCAATCAAATCCTTTACCTTTTCATGCATTGTATCCTTATTTTTAAGATTTATATGATTCAGCGATTCAAAAATCTCATTTTCAGTTATCTCATGTCTAAAACCGTCAGAACATAACATATATGCACCTTTTTCTGTTGTTCCATATATAACTTGCGGGGTAACAACTCTTGATGCTCCTATGCACTGCAGTAACATATTTCTTCTTCTATCTAATTTGGCTTCTTCCACTGTCATTCTTCCAAGCTTTATTTCTCTTGCTACTACCGTATGATCCTCTGTAAGCTGAATCAAAGAAGAACCGATATGATATATTCTTGTATCACCTACATGAACAATCACATATTGATTACCTACAAACAAAATTCCTGAAAAGGTTGTTCCTAAGCTTGTCCCAATAGATTTTCCATATTCCGAAATCTTTAAATTCAGATCTTTAAGCATTAATTCTATCTTTCCACCTACAACCCTCATATCTAGAGAGTTAAGTTCATTAGGCAACTCATTGTCAAACCATTCTGAAAAGGAACGAATAACTGTTGCACTTGCCAATTCTCCTTTTGATAATCCCCCCATGCCATCACAGACAATCGCAAGTAAAACTTCGCCATTCAAGGTAGATGCATGCTTTATAAGCACACTATCTTGATTTGTATCTTTACTGATTCCTATATCAGTATCCGCTACGGCTACAAAGTGCATTTTCTCACTCTCCTATATTATTTTTCTCCTGAGAACTTTTTATATATGAAAAATAAATTCTTCNTTTGCTAATCGAAGAACATCTCCTTCACATATTTCTGTTTCCTTCTTTACTGCCAGTAACTCATCATTTATATATGTATGGTTTGTTGAATTTTGATCACATACAAAATAGCGATTGCCTCTTGTAATAATATCTGCATGGCTTCTGCTCACAGCATTATTATTTGTTACAAAATAATCAACATAGCTTCTTTCCTTACCTAATCTAAAAACAGGTTTATTTATAATTATGGTTTCATTAGTAGATACCCTCACTAATGATGGAAATTTATTATTCTGCTCTGGTGAAATAGAATCAGATATACTATTTTGCTCAAGTAAGGTAGTACCTTCACTATCCTCTAGCAATCCTGTTAATTCCTCTTCATACTCATCAAGAAGTGCTGTTGATTCCTCCTCATCTAAAATACAGGTAGCCTCATTATAATCATCATTTTCCAAATCATAATTTTCCTTATAATCCATGGGCTTATCTGTAATAAATCCACTTCGACTAGTGTTCTGCTTCTTAATTTGCCTTGCTAAATCCTTATCTTCTCTCGAAATATATGCTTCAATTGCATGTACATCAAATCCCTTTAGGGACCTAATAAAATTCACATATTTAGCAACAAAATCAAAATCCTGATTTTGCATTGGCTTTACAGCGTATGCTATTGCCTCCATAAAACCAATAACATTTAAACAAACATGATTGGATAAGATAGGAATATAAAGGAATTGCATTTCTTTGGTATTTTCATTTATATAAACGTATCTTAAATCTAGAATTAAATTATTTAAAAACAAGTTATTCCTTTCAATTTTCTTAGTAGCATCTACTATTTGTGCCATTATGTAAAAGAATTCATATTTTGTTAGCGGCTTTTTTAAATGCTCAAGCATTGAAACTCCAGCAGGTCCGGAATACTCTATTAATTTCCTTTTCCTTTTTTTAGGTTTAAGAAGACCTCTAATGCTATACTCTTCTAAAATACCTATTTCCCGTTCACTAATAACATCATTTGATGAAATTTTCGTTTTTACATGAAGCTTATTATTTTTAATCTTTGCTTTGAATTTCACCCTAATTATCCTCCCATAATTTCCAATGTGTTCTATACAAATGCTTTGTAATAAAACAATATTCCTCCTGCCTATTGCTAAAAAATCAAAATTTGTTAATTATTCTCATAATATACCATTACATTATAAAAATAACTTACATAATTGTCAATAGTTATTATATATGTATACATATTACTATCTAGAGTAGTCAAACATATGTGACACGACCTCTGAAAATTATCTCTAAATAATGCTGTGGTTTTAAAATTTACTAATAATTATTTTGTCAAGGAGGA
>JGI24708J26588_10001345_pt1 | contig 19470 bp, 16 predicted proteins | sample BioPla1DNA2_FD_26588 | JGI IMG/M metagenome (IMG submission 26588) | reverse complement strand
AATTAATATTCCATCTCTATTGTTTCACCGGTGTATTCTATATCAGTATACAATACTTCCTTGCCGGTCAGCTGCTTGCTTCTTTCATCTGGCTGCTGTCCTCCAACATAAATCCTGAATTTACCAGGCTCCAGTAAAGCCTTGCCTTCCTCATCGATAAGAGCAAACTGCCTCTTTTTCAGGGTGAATTCAACCCTGGTTTTCTCACCTGGATTCAAATGGATCCGTTCTACTCCATTTAACTGCCAGAAGGGAACGCGGACAGAAGCTTCCAGATCCTTGATATAGAGCTGTACTACCTCATCACCGGCCCTGTTACCTGTATTTTCAACATCTACACCAACGATAATATCATCATCGTCTGCTGTAGAGAGTTCTTCCCTGTTTACAGTCAGGTTAGAATACTCAAAGGATGTAAAGCTCAGACCATAACCAAAGGGATACAGAGGTTCACTCTCCATATAACGGTAGGTCCTGTTTTTCATGCTGTAATCCTTGAATGGTGGCAGCTGGTCAGTTGATTTAACAAAAGTAACCGGCAGTCTTCCTCCTGGATTGTATTTGCCAAAGAGAACATCAGCAACAGCGGTTCCACCCTCTTCACCCGGATACCAGGCTTCAACGATGGCCTTTACATTTTCATTTTCATGAGGCCAATTCAATTCTACAGGACTTCCATTCAGGAGAACCACAACAACTGGCTTGCCAAGCTGGCAGACAGCCTGTAATAACTCCAGCTGCATGCCGGGCAATTTCAGATCAAGCTTATCTCCGCCACCATCAGATTCTGCTACAGCACCTTCCTCTCCCTCTAATTCAGGGGAAAGGCCCAGGCACATGATTACAACATCTGACAGTTCTGCTACAGTAAGAGCTTCAGCAAACCCGGTGGTTGGCGGATTACCCCAGAAGGATTCCGGAGTTTCTCCCATGGCACAACCCTCAGCATAGTAAACTCTTGTATCATCATTTACAGCCTGTTGGATACCTTCCAGTACAGTTACATGTTTTGAGGGCAGACCAAAGTAATTACCCAACAAGGATTCTTTCCGGTCAGCGTTTGGCCCGATTACAGCAATTGTCTTGATTTCATCCTTCTTCAGCGGCAGGAAGGATTCTTCATTCTTAAGTAATACTATTGATTCTCTGGCTGTTTCCAGAGCCAGCTGGCGGTGTTCCTCAGAATCATTTACCTCATAAGGAATTTTATTAAATGGAACCATATCTTCTGGATCAAACATACCCAGCTTGATTCTTGTCCTGAACAATCTCTTGACTGAGGTATCGATGGTCTCTTCACTGACCAGGCCCTTTTCTACAGCTTCTTTCAGGTGTTCATAAACCCAGCCGCAGTTCAGGTCACAACCCATATTTACACCCAGGGCTGCAGACTCGACCGGGCCGCTGGTTATTTTATGATTCTCATGGAAATCCTTTATAGCTCCACAGTCTGAGACATAATGGCCTTCAAAGCCCCACTCATCCCTTAAGATATCCTGCATTAAGGTTTTGCTGGCACAACAAGGTTCTCCATTGGTCCTGTTATAGGCACCCATTACTGCCTCAACCTTGGCTTCTTTTACGGCATCACGGAAAGCTGGAAGGTAGGTTTCCCTGAGGTCTTTTTCGGAAACTACAGCATCGAACTCGTGTCTTTCTGATTCAGGACCACTATGTACAGCAAAATGCTTGGCACAGGCAGCAGCTTTCATATACCTGGGATCGTCTCCCTGCAGGCCTTTAATAAAGCTGACACCCAGACGGCCGGTCAGATACGGATCCTCTCCATAGGTCTCCTGGCCCCTACCCCAACGGGGATCCCTGAAGATGTTTATATTGGGAGTCCAGAAAGTNAGNCCCTTNTANATACCCCNNTCTTCNTGTNTCCGGGCAGNATTGTATTTNGCNCTGGCTTCATCAGCAATGGCAGAAGCCACATCATACAATCTGTCCGGGCTGAAAGTGGCAGCCATACCGATGGCCTGTGGGAAAACTGTGGCTGTTCCTGCCCTGGCTACTCCATGGAGACATTCATTCCACCAGTTATATTCATGAATATCCAGTCTTCCGATAGCAGTTGAACTATAGAGCATCTGGCTGATTTTCTCTTCCATAGTCATTCTGCTAACCAGATCATCGACTCTTTCGTCGATTGGTAAATCCGGGTTTTTGTAAGCAGGTAATCCATTATTTTTATTCACTGAGTACCCCTCCCTTTTTTAATAAATCTTTCTATTTAATTCATCAGGTATACCTGATTTTCTAAAGAAATATGAATTAATCACATCTCTCCATTCTTTGGCATGCTCCAGTTGTATCTTGAATCTCTCCTCAACATGCAGATAAGTTTCTTTATCTATCTTTTCCCTTAACCCCTGCCAGGCCTTGATCATTTCCTCTACTTCTTCAACCCCCTCAAAATGGGTATCATAGATGTGCTGGATCAAGGTCTTGCCGGACTTGAGACGGTAGACATAAGGAACACGGTGGAAGAAAAGCAAGAGTTCTTCCGGACATTTTTCCATTGACTCATACTTCTCGGCATTTTCTGGATAGTATTGTCCGGCATAACCGGTACCAAATTTTACTGTCCTATCAACACCGATTGCATGGTTATCTGCCCTATGATATGTTCCCCATAGAGAGTATTCATAACCGTCTACATTGGGTCCATAATGGTGGCTGGGGTTTACCATCCAACCGATTCCCAGAGGAGAAGTGTATTTCTCATAGGTTTCCCAGGACATCAGTAAGATTTTGGAGATGGTCTTGATAACTTCCGGATCATTACCAAAGGTAAGACGTACCCATTCATCGGTAATCTCTTCTGCAGATAACTCCGGATCCCAGGCCAGACGGCCGTATCCATAGAAATTTGCCTGAGCCAGAGTATGGCCAGTCCAGTTCTCATCTTTTCCTATATTGGAAACTGCAGCAAAACCATGATATTTCTGTGGGAAAACAGAGCCACTGATAATCTTGCTTATTGTTGAACCTTTACCCCTGGCATAGGTATCAAATTCCAGTATCTCTTTCCACTGGGGGATCAGGTAACAGAGGTGTTTCTGCTGTCCTGTATACTCCTGAGTAATCTGTAATTCTAATATCTGATTAGTCTTTTTCAGGCCGCCAAAGAGTGGTGATACCGGTTCCCTGACCTGGAAATCCATGGGGCCGTTTTTAATCTGGATGATAACATTATCTTTGAATCTGCCGTCGAGGGGCATGAAGGTATCATAGGCTGCTTTAGCCCTGTCTGTTTCCAGATCCCGCCAATCCTGGAGACAGTTGTAGACAAAGGCTCTCCAGATGAGAATACCGCCATAGGGCTCCAGTGCCTCAGCCAGCATATTGGCACCATCTGCATGGTCCCGGTTATAGGTAAAGGGACCTGGCCTGTATTCAGAATCTGCCTTAACCAGGAAACCGCCGAAATCTGGTATCTCAGCATAAATCCTGGCAGCTATATCCTTCCACCATTTTTTCACATCTTCATTGAGGGGGTCTGCTGTATCCAGATCTCCCAGTTCAACAGGGCTGGCAAAATTGATGCTCAAAAAGGTAGCTATTCCATATTTGCGGAAAATATCGGCAATGGTTTTTACCATACCAAGACGGTCAGTAATTAGTTTTGTTTCTTCCTCAAAAACATTAACATTATTTATTGCTATAGTATTTAACCCAACTGAGGCCATAAACCTGGCGTAATCCTTGATTCTCTCCAGATTTTCTGTCAATTCATTATTCTCATAAAATATGGAGTTACCTGCATAACCCCTTTCAATACTACCATCAAGGTTATCCCATTGATTTATCATCCTTAATGGGCTTGATGGATTGCTTAAATGATATAGGTGGGAGATGTCTCTGCCCATCTGTAATTGCTTTAAGAAACGGAAGGTTCCATAGAGGACTCCCCGCTCAGATTTTCCGGTAACAAGGAAAATTTCCTTGTCTTCCAGGACTGTTGTCTTAAGTAAAAAGCCTTCTTCAGCCAGTTTATTGATTTCATCATCAGCCAGCAGGCTTTTTACCGGTTCCTGGTCAGCCTTCATGACCAATAATGTTGCATCCTTCTCATTATCTGACCCAAGCAATACATCAACACCAAGGATACCCTTCAGTCCGGCTTTCAACTCTTCCCGGACTGATTCCATTACAGGACCGTCACCTGTGACCAGGACATTTTTGAACTTTTCCTGGTATTGTTTCAGCAAACTTTCATCTTCCAATGCTGCATAGGTCAGCCAACACTTATATGCCTTACTATAACTTCTTGTGCTCATTTATTCACACTCCAGTTAATTTTTTGTATATAAGTTTGTTTCCTTTTCGTATTTTCTTACTTAGCTGATATTTTATTGATCGCTTCCCACAGGCCGTTCAGGTAGGTTGCACCCAAAGCCCGGTCATATAGGCCGTAACCTGGCCGTGCCTCTTCACCCCAGATCATCCTGCCATGATCAGGGCGGATATAGCCCTCAAAACCAATATCATAATAGGCTTTCATTATTTCAAATACATCAAGTGAACCATCGCTGGACAGGTGAGAAACCTCATGGAAATGGCCTGGAGATATGATTTTTATATTACGAATATGGCCAAAATGCACCCGGCCCATCTTACCGAAATACCTGATCAATTCCGGTATATCATTGTCAGGATTTACTCCCAGTGAACCAGTACAGAGAGTCAGGCCGTTGTATGGGCTGTCCACCAGTTTAACCATACGCTCCAGATTTTCCTTGTTGGTAATTATTCTGGGTAACCCAAAAATTGACCAGGGTGGATCATCTGGATGGATGGCCATTTTCACATCATATTCCTCACAGACTGGAATAATATTTTCCAGGAAGTATTTCAGGTTTTCAAAGAGTTTCTCTTCATCTACATCTTTATATAGTTCCATAATCCTTTTTAATTCAGCTAATCTCTCCGGTTCCCAGCCTGGTAAAGAAAAACCTTTAGAACCACTCTGGTATTCCTCAACCAGAGAGACTGGATCTGTACCTTTGATGGCTTCTTCATTATAATATAATACATTTGAGCCGTCTTCCAGCTCATAAGCCAGGTCTGACCGGAGCCAGTCAAAAACCGGCATGAAATTATAGCAGATGACCTTAACACCTGCCTTGCTCAGGTTTTTGATGGTTTCTTTGTAGTTCTCTATGTAACGGTCCCTTTCCGGCAGACCCAGTTTTATATCTTCATGAACATTAACACTTTCAATTACTTCCAGTTCAAGTCCTGCTACATTTACTTCTTTTTTCAAAGCCATTATTCTATCTAAAGGCCAGACTTCACCCACAGGTATATCCTGTAAAGCACTGACTACACCAGTCATGCCTGGTATCTGGCGGATTTGTTCCAGAGTAATGCTATCATCATTGCTGCCAAACCAGCGAAATACCATTTTCATTGACAATATCCTCCTTATAAATTACTGCTCACAACCAAAATTATAATATCAAAATCTTAGAAGGTCAAATTCAATTCATTAAGGAGCCTTTTGGACAGGCCCCTTTTCCCTTTTAACCCTTTACTCCTGTAGTGGCAATCCCTTCTACAAAGAAATTCTGAGCCAGGAAGAATATAGTTACAACTGGCACCAGGCTTAAAATAGACATGGCAAATAAGGAGCCCCAGCTGACAGCTGCTGCATTATCAAGGAATAGTCTCAAACCGAGGGAGACTGTATATTTACCTACATCATTGATATAGAGCAATTGATTCAAGAAATCATCCCAGGACCACATAAAGGCAAACAATGCTACACTGAAGATGGCCGGTTTACAATTAGGCATAATAATATTCCAGAATATCCTGAATTGACTACAACCATCCACAACAGCTGCTTCATCCAGTTCCCGGGGGATTCCCCTGATAAACTGAACCAGCAAATAAATAAAGAAAGCGCCAGAAAACTGGGCAGCAAAGGCTGGTACAGTCAAGGCTTTATAAGAATTGACCCAGCCCAGTCTGGAGTAAAGAACATACCTGGGAACCAGCAATACCTGTTGAGGCAGCATGAGTGTAGCCATCAACACGGTAAAGAGGAAATTCTTCAAGGGAAACTCCAATCTGGCAAAGGCATAAGCAGCCAGGGTTGTGCTAAAAACAGAACCTATTACAATCAATATTGATATCTTAAAAGAATTAATAAAAAAATTACCGAAGGTATAGCCGGGAATAGCATTCCAACCCTTTTTGTAGTTACTCCACAACCACTCTGAAGGAAAAATATTACCAGGAGTAAATATTTCATGATTTGCCTTTACACTACCGAGAAACAGCCAGATTACAGGATAGAGCATAAGGAGTGTAAAGACTATTAGAAAAGCATGTTTCAGTATCCTTTTCTGTTTATAATTCATTTTTATCCCCTTCCTAGTTTAACTCTCATAATATACCCAATATTTAGAAGTCCAGTAAATCAGACCAGTTACAATCAGGATTACAAACAACAATACCCAGGATAGAGCACTGGCATAACCCATCTCAGAAGCAGTAAAGGCTTTATTATAGATATAAAGGACCATGAAAAGGGTTTCATTTATCGGGCCGCCCTTGGTAATAATATAAGCCTGGGTAAAAGTCTGGAAGGAGCCGATAGTCTGTAGGATAAGGTTAAATAATATAATCGGGGAAAGCATCGGCAAGGTCACATAGAAAAAGCTTTGAATTTTATTGGCTCCGTCTATTTCCGCCGCCTCATAAAGAGATACAGGAATGTTTTTCAGGCCTGAGAGAAATATAACCATGGATGAACCAAATTGCCAGACCACCAGTATGACCAGTACATAAAGGGCAGTTTTCGGATTGGCTATCCAACTCTTTCCCTGAATACCAAAGATGCCTAAAATATCATTTATCAGGCCACTGGGGCCAAATAATTGGGTCCACATTGCTGCTACAGCAACACTGGTACCAATCAAGGAAGGTAGATACAAGGCACTTCTGAAAAAGTTTACCCCTTTAATCTTATCTTTTAATAACATGGCAATAAATAGAGCAAAAGATAATTTTAATGGTACAGAAATTACTACAAACTTGATCGTCACCTTTAAGGATTTAATAAATCTCCTGTCTGATAAGAGAGCTCTATAATTGTCGAGACCTACAAATTTTGTAGAGAATAAATTTGTTTCCTGTAAAGACATTATAAATGAAGTTATAAAAGGCCACAGGGTAAAAAATAATATCCCTATCAGCCATGGGGCCAGGAATAAATAGGCTGTTAAATGATCCCTATTAATTAGGGGTCCTTTTTTTCTACTAATAATTTTCATTTCACCCACCCTTTATTTTAAGTTTAGAACTATAAAATTATTCTATAAAAAGAAGCTGTTACCGTTATTTTTAATTTCAGCTTATTTTCCACAAAAAATTATCATTATTTAAAATTACAATCTTTTAATAATATAAATAATTGCCATAAAACATTAATAGTAAATATGAACTTGCATTTTCATGCAAGTTCATATTTTTATATTTAAAATATCAGCAAAATCAAGTATTATTATTTTATTTCCATCATAATTTCTTCTGCACCCTCTTCAGGTGTCATCAATCCAAAACCAATCATCTGGCTGATTTCAGGGAGAATAATTGAAGATATTTCTGCGTGTCCAGAAGGTCCAACATAAGCGAGTTTAAATTCTCTTTGTAAGATTTCATCCATAACCCGCATAACTTTTTCGTCAACTGCACTGATTTCAGAACCAGCTTCCAGCATGGCTGCTCTCTGCACCTCAGTTGGCAGGATTCCACGGCTGGTCTTCAGTATTTTAGCTGCTTCCGGACTGTTAGTAAACCAGTCAATGAATTTAGCTGCTTCCTCTACATGTTTGGAATTCTTGGAAACAGAGAAAATCAAACCAGGTCTGGCCAGGTCTCCACTTTCTCCATTGGGTCCAACAGGCATTGGTAAAGGCTGCAGGTCATCTGTTGTCTGATCCTGATATCTGCCAAAAGTTCCGGCATAGTTTATTTCATAGGCAGTCAGATTCTGAATCAGCAGTGAATTGGCTGAGAAGTCATTCATTGCTGAAATATCAACTGGAGCAATGGCATTTGTTTCTCTCATGTCAGCAAAGAACTGTAGGAAGCTTTGAATATCTTCCTTGTTGATTGTGAATTTGTCATTATCAAAGGGGAACGCATCTTCATAACCCAATACTGAATATCCATAGTACTTGAAGATGTCAAAGCCCATGCCTTCAGGGTTTGCAGTAAAGTCAGGTGCTCCATATACTCTACCATTGGATTTTTCATATACCTCCTGGAACTTGGCTACCATTTCATCCCAGGTATATGGTGCTTCCAGAGGTTCTACACCTAATTTTTCCAGCAAGGTATTGTTCTGGATTAATACCATACCGTTAACAGACAGGTTAACCCCATACATTTTTCCATCAAGGGAGCAGGCTTCAACATACATTGGGTTGTGGCCACTTACGTCAACCATTCCTGTAATATCTACCATGGCATCGGCATCACGTAAATCAGGATACCATTCCATAACTGTTGTGAAGATATCTGGTGCATTACCGGCCATAACCTGTGAGAAAAGTTTGTTTCTGAAACCTTCAAAACCTGAGTACTCAGGGATGATATCAACATGTGGATTTAACTCTTCATACAAAGCAATAGCGTCAAGTGTAGCCTGATGTCTTGTTTCTGAGCCCCACCAGGAAACTCTTAATTGAATTTTCTCCTGTGCAAAAACACTAACTGATAATGTCAAAATTAATAATGCAATGATTAAAAATGAAATTCTTTTTTTAAGCATATCCTTATCCTCCTGTATATTACTTGGTTAAAGAAATTGTTATGAAACAGCCTTCTTTTCCCTATACAGTAACCTTTTCACCTCCCATTTTAATTTTTATTATTTAAAAATTAATAGCAATATTATACTAATATTTTAGTATAATTGCTAATTATAATATTAACATATCATTTATAAAATGTCAAAGAACTTTATATTTTTACTTTGGTAAAAGGATATAAAAAGGACAAAGGATAATACAAATATTATCCTTTGTCCTTTTACCAGAGGTGTTTCAATTTTACTTGCAGCTTTAATACCAGCTATTCCTCCTAATGGTTGGCCGGAAACGATCCATCTGGCCCAGTAGGATATGGGCTAAGCCGAACCCCAATATACCGGCACCCAATTTTTTATCTGCCATCCTTGCACCGATCGATGATACCAATAAACCAAGACCACTGATTGCCCAGCCGGTTGCAGCTGGATCTTTGATTTTCCTCTTCATTTTAAGCAGCCTCATAGTTTTCAATAAAAACACCTCCATTTATATTATTACAATTAATGAAGGTGTTTATTAAATAATTTGTATTTCCCTGTAATTTTACTTGAACTTAAGTTCAGACAGCATTCAAATCACCAATACTGGCCACCATAACTGCCTTGATAGTGTGCATCCTGTTTTCTGCCTGTTCAAAGACCCGGGAAAACCTGCTTTCAAAAACCTTATCAGTAACCTCCATTGCCTCCAGGCCGTATTCCCGGTAAATTTTCTCCCCGATAATGGTTTCCCTGTTATGGAAGGAGGGCAGGCAATGCAGGAAGATAAGCTGGTCATTTTCTGCTTTCCTAATCAGGTTTTCGTTTACCTGATATGGCTTTAATAGTTCTACCCGCTCAGCGAATTTATCCTCTTCCCCCATGGAGACCCAGACATCAGTGTAAATTACATTTGTGGAATGTACTGCATCCAGGTCAGTACTGAGACTAATCTTTGCACCGCTTTTTGCTGCCTCNCCCCTGGCCTGGTCAAGTATAGTGCTTTCCGGCCAGAGTTCTTCGGGAGCAATAAGGGTAAAATGGAGACCCATCTTTGCTGAACCTATTAATAAGGAATTAGCCATATTATTACGCCCATCTCCAATATAGGTGAATTTGATTCCTTCCAGATGACCAAACTCTTCTTTTATTGTAAACAGATCTGCCAGGACCTGGGTTGGATGGTATTGGTCTGTCAGGGCATTCCAGACCGGTACTCCTGAATACTCTGCCAGTAATTCGACACTTTTCTGGTCAAAACCCCTATAAGCAATACCGTCAAAAAGCCGGCCCAGGACCCGGGCTGTATCCTTGATACTCTCCTTATCTCCCAACTGGAGGTCATTTTTCCCCAGGAATTCCGGCATGCCCCCCTCATCCCTGGCAGCAACCACAAAGGCAACCCTTGTCCTGGTAGAGGTTTTTTCAAAGAGCAGGGCAATATTCTTGCCCTTTAAGGCATCACCCTGAAATCCTCTGTGCTTTTTCTCCTTTAATTTAGCGGCAAGTTCCAGGAGATAATTTATCTCTGCACTGGAGTAATCCAGCAGTGTTAAGAGACTTCTTCCCTGTAGATTCACTTCCACCTTTTCCACCACCTCTTTAATTTTAATATCCCTACAAATTTCCCTTATCTTAACTTTAAAAGCTTAGCACCAAGGCATAATTTGAATTTTACTCACCCGGATCTTTAATAAGCTGCTCATTTTATAGATAAATTACATTGGTTTAAAAAACTTGCTCTTTATTTATGTTTATATTTATTCAAATATATTTATAATTATACACCTTCTTTTTCATTTGTCAAGAAATAATCAAGTTTTTTTACTAAATATAGTGTTTTTTATAATACAGGCCCTGTAATATATATGGAAAAACAGGCATAGGTTTAATATAGAAAGGAATTTCCCTTGATAAGCTAATTGGCAGGTGAAATATATGGTGGCAGAATCCCTATCTACAGTTTTCCTGCTGGCCCTTATAGTGGAGGTACTTACAAACGCCATTAAGGCAGCCTTCCCTTTTGTTAAAGGAGGAGAAGAAAAAAACGGCAGCCGTATTACAGCTGCCGTAGTTGGTATAATTCTCTGTATAACAACCAGAGTAGGTATTTTAAAAAACCTTAATATAGATATTTCCCTGGATATCCTTGACCAGATTATCACAGGTATTATAATCTCCAGGGGTGCCAATGCGGTCCACGACCTTGCTGCAACCCTGCAGAATAAAAGACTAAATTAATCTGATTCCCAGTTCCTTTAATTGTTTTTCGGAAACCGGTGAAGGGGCATTATCCAGTAAGGATGTTGCCTTCTGGGTCTTTGGAAAGGCGATGACATCCCTGATGGAGTTGCTGCCACTGAGTATCATAATCAGACGATCAAGGCCAAAGGCTATTCCTCCATGGGGAGGGGTACCATATTCGAAGGCCTCCAGCATAAAACCAAACTTTTCTTTAGCCTCTTCTGCACCGATTCCAAGTGCGGTAAATATTTTCTCCTGGAGGTCCCGGTTATTAATACGGATACTTCCTCCACCTAACTCTTCACCATTGAGGACCAGGTCATAGGCCTTGGAACGCATCTTTTCCGGTGCAGTTTCCAGCAGGTCTACATCCTCATCCAGTGGTGCTGTAAAGGGATGATGGACTGAAACAAAACGCCCTTCCTCTTCATCATATTCAAACATGGGGAAATCCACCACCCAGAGGAATTTATAGGTATCCTTAGGGATCAGGCCTGCTTCCCTGGCTATCTTTAACCTCAGGTTACCCAGGGCATCAGCAACGATTGCCGGTTTATCCGCTACAAAAAGGAGTAAATCCCCTTCTTCTCCTTCCATGAGCTTAATGATATCCTCAATTTCCTCATCGGTCAGGAATTTAGCAATTTGTGATTTTACTTCTCCGTCTTTCAATGTCATCCAGGCCAGGCCTTTGGCGCCAAATTCCTTGACATATTCTACATAGCCGTCTATCGTACGGCGGGGAGTATCAGCACCCCCCTTGAAGTTAATACCCTTTACCTGGCCGCCATCAGCGATAGTGCCGCTGAATACCTTGAATTCACTTTCCTTGACAGCTGCAGATATATCCTTTAACTCCAGGCCAAAACGGAGATCAGGTTTATCACTACCGAATCTGTCCATAGCTTCCGCATAGGTCATTAACGGAATCTCTGCTGGCAATTCCACATCGATGAGGGCAAAAAGCCTTCTCATCAGGCCGTCAACCATCTGGAAAAGTCCCTCTCTGGTGATAAAGGACATCTCGATATCAATCTGGGTAAATTCAGGCTGGCGGTTTGCCCGCAGGTCTTCGTCCCTGAAACATCTGGCAATCTGGAAGTACTTTTCTATACCTGCTACCATCAACAATTGCTTATAGATCTGTGGAGACTGGGGCAGGGCGTAAAAAGAGCCTGTATTTACCCTGCTTGGAACCAGGTAATCCCGGGCACCTTCCGGTGTACTCCTGGTCAGGATTGGGGTTTCAATCTCCCAGAAGCCCATTTCATCAAGATAATCCCTGGTGATTTTGGTAACTTTATGACGTAAACCCATTATTGCCTGCATCTTCGGCCTTCTTAAATCAAGATAACGGTATTTCAGCCTGATCTCTTCACTGACATCTGTCTCGTCTTTAATTTGAAAAGGAGTTGTTTTTGCACTATCCAGTATCATAATGTCCAGGCCATAAACTTCAATCTCACCGGTGGAAAAATCCGGATTGATATTTTCTTCCGGTCTTGCCTCTACAGTTCCTCTCACCGCTACTACATACTCAGAACGTAATTTATTGGCCAGCTGGAAGGTATTCCCATTTGTTTCCGGATTAAAGACAACCTGGACAATACCGGAACGATCTCTCAACTCAATGAAAATCAAGCCGCCTAAATCCCTTCTTCTATGTACCCAGCCCATCAATACTATTGTTTCACCAATGTTTGCTTTATTTAACTTTCCACATAAATGTGTTCTTTTAATAGAACCTAGTTCCTGTGACATTTGAATTACTCCTTTCTACTCCTTTCTATAATCCTCTTCCAGTATCTTTTCCAGGGCTATTTCCTGCTGTTTCCCTGTCTCCATATTCCTGACCAGGGCCTTACCCTGGGCCAGTTCATTTTCGCCAAGTATTATTACATATCTTGCCCTGAGCCGGTCGGCTGCCTTCAGTTGGCTTTTTATACTGCGCTCAAGGTAATCAAACTCAGCCTTGTAGCCTTTATTCCGGAATTGGTATAGGTATCTAAGGCCCTCTTTTCTGGCCTCAGCACCTATTGTAACCATGAAGATATCCAATTCAGAGCTATCCGGTAATTCAAGCCCCTCCTTTTCCAGGGTAAGTAATAATCTCTCCATACCGGCAGCAAACCCTACACCTGGTATAGATTTACCGCCTATCTCTTCTGCCAGGCCGTTATAACGTCCTCCAGCCAGTATGGTATCCTGGGCACCCAGCCCGCTGTATTTGATTTCAAAGACCGTATTTGTATAATAATCCAGTCCCCTGACCATCCGGGCATCAATTGTATATTCAAGGCCCAGCACAGAAAGATATTCCCTGACACTGGCAAAATGCTCCTGACAGCCAGGACAGAGATAATCCAGGATGCTGGGGGCATTCCTGACTATTTCCTTACTATTGTCTACCTTACAATCCAGGACCCGCATTGGGTTCCGGTCTATCCTGGATTGGCAGTCCTCACAGAGGTCCTGCCGGTCCTGGTTAAAATATTCCTGTAAATCTTTGAAGTATTCCTGCCTGCATTCAGGACAGCCGATACTGTTAATATAGATATCCAGATTCTCCAGGCCCAGTTCCTTTAAATAATTGACCCCCAGGGTTATGACTTCAGCATCGAGGGCCGGGTCATTGGAACCGAAAACCTCTACCCCTAATTGATGGAACTGGCGGAAACGGCCCGCCTGTGGACGCTCATAGCGGAACATGGGGCCTATATAAAACAGCTTGACTGGCTGCATCTGGCCATAGAGCTTGTTTTCCAAATAAGCGCGTACAATACCTGCAGTACCCTCTGGACGCAGGGTAATGCTCCTTCCGCCCTTGTCGGCAAATGTATACATTTCCTTTTCCACTACATCAGTGGTCTCTCCAATACTTCTCAGAAATAACTCGGTATATTCGAAGATTGGAGTCCTGATTTCCTGATAGTTGTATCTTGCCATTATATCCTTTGCTGCTTCCTCGATATACTGCCATTTTAAAGAAAGCGGGGGCAAAATATCATTTGTCCCCCGTGGTGCATTCATCTTCATCTGCTCACCTCATAAACTTATTCTTCATTATTTTCATCAATATCGGTTAGCTCATCAGTTTCTGCTTCATTTGCTTCCAGAGCTTCCTGGAGTTCCATAAACATTGTCTGTATCTCTTCTATTTTCTCCAGTTCTATTTCAGCCTTTTCCTGTTCATCTAACTGGCTATAGGCTAAGAAAAGCTGATAATGGGCTGTAATATTATCTCCTGCCAGTTCAGAAGCCTTGTCCAGCAGGGCCACTATATCTTCCTGGCTGGACTCTGTTCCGGCCTTTAACATGGCATAAAAGTAATGCAGTTCCCAATCCTCTGGATTAAGTTCAATGGCCTCTTTCATGGTCTTATCGGCTTTATCATTGTCTTCCAGGCCAAAGTAAGCTTCTGCCAGATAGACATAAAGCATTGGAGCCTGATAAGCTTCAAGGGCTTTCTTCAGGTCTTTAATAGCTGTATCATAATCACCGTTTACCAGTGCTTCGTAACCGCTCAGAGATGGATCATTGATAACAATCTTGCTCCTGTTACGAAGATCTGCAAACCAGTTGGAAAAGACCTCATCCTGTTTCCGCGCCAGCAAGTCATTTCTGATTTCCTCTCTGGCTGCCTCATACTCTTCACCAACGGCCAGCTTCTTGTCCACCAGTTTAATCAGATAATAGGCGTCTTCTTCGTCCAGAATCTCACTGATTTCACCTATTTCAAGGGTTAAAGCAGTTTCTACAAGATTATTAGGCAAATAATAGATATCTCTTTTTAGTCTTCCAGGGTTTACCAGGTGAAAATCAGACATTTCCTCTGCTACTAAAGCAAATTCTTCTCCACTTTCTACCCTTTGCCGGGCTTTCTCTATTTCTTCCCTGGCGTCTTCATTTTCTTTTTCCTTCCTGATTAACTCAATTTCAACCTCTTCAAATTGGCGGGCGATTTCTTCATCAGTTATGGTAATATCACCATAGCTGCGTTCAATAACCTGGGCCAGGCGGTCATTATCATCCAGAACATTCCTTACCTGTTGCCTGAATTCCTTCAGGCTGCTATTACTGTTCTTCAGTTGTTCTTCCAGCTCTTCCTCAGTCATCTGGTTGTTTTCCAGCAGGAGGGCAATATAGTCGTCCAGGTCCTCCTCTGTAATCTGTGATTTAATCTTCATCCTGTCAGCTTCCTGTAAAAGCAACTCTGTATTAATGATACTGTTTAAGACATTATACTTGAAAGGAAACTCCTGATCACGGCTTATATAATTAGAGCCAAGTTGATTGTAAAGGGCAGAATAATACTGATCACTGGTAATATCTGCACCATTTACAGTGGCTACTGCATAAGCGGAAGAATCTCCAAATGAACCAACCCCATATAATACACCGGTTAGAACCATTGCTACTGCAACAACAATTATGATTACATTACTGTATTTCTTTAATTTATTAAACAAAATGCCCACTCCTTTCGATAATACTGTTTAATTTTATCTTATTATCATAAAAATGTCAACCAATATAAAGGCGGAACTCAGCGATAGTAGTGGCAGGCCCATGGCCAGGATAAACTACAGTATCAGCGGGCAATTCCAGTAATTTTTTAATGGAATTAATCAAAACCTGCAGGTCTCCGCCGGGAAAATCGGTCCGTCCATAGCCGTTTTTAAATATGGTATCACCACTAAAGAGAACACCCTCATCTTCATTATAGAGGCAAATGCTGCCAGGAGTATGGCCTGGGGTATGGATTACCCTGAATTTACCTACCATATCCCCATCCTCCATTAGATTATCAGCAGTAAAAGGCTCAATTAGATCCCCGGTAAAAAAAGAGAGATTCTTTTTCTCATCCATTAAATATTCTTTATCTTCTGAATGAACAAAAATCTTTGCCCCTGTTCCTTCCCGCAAATACTCCACTGCACCGATATGGTCGAAATGTCCATGGGTGAGAATAATCTTCTCCAGGGTTAGATTTTCCTCCTGAATTAGTGAAAGTATTTTCTCCCCGTCTGCTCCTGGATCGATAAGGATACAGCTATCATTATCTTCGACCAGATAAGAGTTGGTACCATTAAAACCAACCTCTAACATATGTATTTTCATGGCCTATCCTCCATCTTGTTGCTTTTAGCCTGATATTCAAACTTTAGAAGCCCTTTTTACTATCCAGCAGAATTGTCACCGGTCCATCATTGATTAGCTCTACCTCCATCATAGCCTGGAATTCTCCGCTGGCAATCTGTAAACCGGTTTTTTCCAGGGCCTCCAGGCAATATAGATAGAGTTCATTGGCTGCCTCGGGTGAAGCAGCAGCAGTAAAATTAGGCCGGCGGCCCTTACGGCAATCACCCAGGAGGGTAAACTGGGAAACCAGGAGAACCTCTTTATCCAGGTCAAGGGCAGAGAGATTCATTTTTCCTTCTGCGTCCTCAAAAATCCTCAAATTTACTATCTTTTCAACTAAATAGTCCGCATCCGCCCTGGTGTCTCCTCCGGCAACACCTAAAAAAACCAGGAGGCCGTCTTTGATGGAACCTACTATTTCGTCATCTACACGGACACTGGCACGTTTAACTCTTTGAACTACAGCACGCATGATTACATGTCACCCCTGATTTTTATTTCACAATATGATAGAAATACTATAAAAGTAGAACTGGCATCAGGCCCTGTTAACAGAAAGAATTCCCGGTATCTGGTCCAATTTCTGCATTATCTCCTTCATATGCTGCAGGTTATTGAGTTCCAGTGCTAACTGGATATGGGCCCGGTTATATTTATCTGTTCTGGCCTCGACTGAAGATATTTCAATCTGTTCTTCCTTCATTAGGGAAGTGATATCATTTAATAAAGCCTTCTTATTATAGGCTTCTATTGCCAGATTAACCTGATAAAACTCATTTTCCCGATTATCCCATTCCACAGGGATAATCCTTTCTTTTTCTGTTTCCAGCAATAATTGCATATTGGAACAATCAGCCCTGTGTATGGAAACACCCCGTCCCCTGGTAATAAAGCCATTGATTTCATCTCCAGGTACAGGGTTACAACATCTGGCCAGCCTGACCAGCAGGTCATCTACACCCTTAACCTTTACCCCTTTATCTGTTGATCTCCTGCGTGCAGGTTTCCGCTTTTCCTTAAAAACGGGCTGTTCAGTCAATTCCGCCCTTTCCTGTACAACCTTCAGCCGGTTGACAATCTGCTGGGGTGTAATCTGATTATAACCGATCATTTCCAGGATTTCTTCTGCAGTGTTCTTGCCCATTTTTTGGGCAAGCCGCTCGAACTCTTTCTGCCTCTCTGTATCCTTCAGCTCTATCTGGCGCCTGCGCAGTTCTTTCTCGATCAACTCTTTACCCCGCTGGATAATCTCATCCCTGGCCTGCATCTTGAACCAGTATTTTATCTTACTCCGGGCCTTGGAGGTCTTGACAAAATTCAACCAGTCCCGGCTTGGACCTGTGCTGGCCCTGGTTGTCTGTATTTCTACAATATCTCCATTCTGCAGGTGGTAATCCAGAGGCTTTATCTGGCCATTGACCTTTGCCCCTATACAGCTATAACCTATCTCGGTATGGATGGAAAAGGCAAAATCAACAGGTGTTGCACCTTTGGGCAGGGAGATCACATCACCTTTGGGCGTAAAGACAAAAACCTCATCCTCAAAAAGGTCAATCTTCAGGGCCTCCATGAACTCCTGTGGCTCCTGTAATTCCTTTTGCCACTCCAGTAATTGCCTTAACCAGGAAAGTTTTTCTTCAAAGGCCTGGTCTCCTGTCTTTCCTTCTTTATAACGCCAATGGGCAGCAATACCGTATTCTGCTGTCCTGTGCATCTCCGGTGTCCGGATCTGAATCTCCAGAGGATCTCCCTTGGGGCCGATAACAGTTGTATGCAGGGATTGATACATATTTGATTTAGGCATTGCTATATAGTCCTTGAACCTTCCCGGGATGGGTTTCCAGAGTTCATGGACAATACCCAGGACCTCATAACATTCCCTTACTGTATCGACAATAATCCTTACAGCAGTCAGGTCATATACCTCTTCAAATTCTATTTCTTTCTTCTTCATCTTCTGGTATATACTATAGAGGTGCTTGGGCCGTCCGTAGGTTTCGGCTTTCAGCCCCACTTCTTTCAGCCTGTTTTTCAATAAATCCAGGGCAAACTGTATATCCCTTTCCCTCTGGGCCCTGTTTGCCTGCACCTTCCGGGCAACCTCATAATACTTCTCCGGTTCAAGGAAAAGGAAAGCAAGATCTTCCAGCTCCCATTTCACCTTTGAAATACCCAACCGGTGGGCCAGGGGGGCATAGATTTCCAGGGTCTCCTGGGCCTTGATAATCCGCTTGTCTTTGTTCAGGTATTTCAAGGTACGCATATTATGCAGGCGGTCTGCCAGTTTTATTAAAATCACCCTGATATCTTCAGCCATGGCAATGAACATCTTCCTCAGGTTCTCTGCCTGGAGTTCCTCCCTGGTTTGAAACTTTAATCTGCTTAATTTTGTCACTCCATCAACCAGGAGGGCTATCTCTTCACCAAATTCTTTCTTGATAGTCTCACTGGTCACTTCTGTATCTTCCACAACATCATGGAGCAGGGCAGCAGCGATGGAGATGATATCCAGTTCCAATTCAGCCAGGATAAGGGCAACCCCCAGGGGATGTTCAACAAAGGATTCACCGGAATATCTAAACTGCCCCCTGTGGGCCTCTTCTGCAAATTCATAAGCTTTTTCCACAATGGCAAGATCAGGGTCATTTATATATTTTTTTATTTGGGCCAAAAGATCTTCCAGCTTCATTTAAATCCTTTTCACTCCTTCATTAATGAAAAAACATTATGGCCTTCCAGCAGTTCCCTGCCATTGAGTTCTGATAATTCATATAAAAAGCCTATACCGGTAACCTGTCCGCCTAATTCCTCAACCAATTCGACTGCAGCAGCAATGGTTCCTCCTGTAGCCAGCAAGTCATCTATAATAAGGACCTTATCACCTGGAGAAATGGCATCCCGGTGAATCTCAATCTTATTACTACCATACTCCAGATCATAGTCTTTGGATATAATCTCGGCTGGTAATTTACCCGGCTTTCTGATTGGAATAAAGCCTTTACCCATTTTTATGGCCATAGGAGCACCAATCAGAAATCCGCGGGCTTCGATTCCCACGATATAATCAAATTCAGTGTCCCGGTATTGCTCTATTATTCTATCAATTGCCTCATTGAATGCCTCAGCATCTTTTAACAAGGGAGTTATATCTTTAAATATGATTCCTTCTTTAGGGAAATCCGGTATATCCCTGATGAATTTTTTTAAGTCCATTCCATATCCTCCTTACAAGATTTAAGTTTATCTATTAATACAAATAGATCCCTGCCTAGAGC